>Ga0307981_1002777_pt1 | contig 13795 bp, 9 predicted proteins | sample OrgLakmetagen987_FD_201849 | JGI IMG/M metagenome (GOLD analysis project Ga0307981, IMG submission 201849) | Saline water microbial communities from Organic Lake, Antarctica - #987 | ecosystem: Environmental > Aquatic > Non-marine Saline and Alkaline > Saline | place: Antarctica: Organic Lake... | reverse complement strand
ACTGGCACCCGGGGACAAAAAGCAAATTCTCTTTCTCGCAGGCAAGAAGAGCCATGGTCATGGCGCGCATGAGCACAATGCCGGCTGCCAATTACTTGCCCGGTGCCTGCACGAGAGCGGCACCGATGTGATCGCACACGTTGTAACGGAAGGCGATTGGCCGGAAGCGTGGGTCGGCTACGACAAACCGGACACGGTCGTCATGTATTGCGACGGCTTTAAGCGGCACATGGCAAAGGACCATCAGGATAAAATCCAGAAGCTGGTCGATGCCGGCGTCGGCGTGGCATGTCTGCATTTCGCCACCGAGGTGCATCCGGACGAACTCGGGCAACAATTTCTCGACTGGATTGGGGGCTATTTTGCAATCGGCTGGTCCGTCAACCCCCACTGGGATGCCACATTCAATACGTTTCCCGATCATCCGATTTCCAAAGGTGTGCGCCCATTCACGATACGTGACGAATGGTATTATCACATGCGCTTCCGCCCCGAGATGGAGGGAATCACCCCGATCCTTTCAGCGCTGCCTCCGGTAAGATCATTGACCTCCCGTGCCAAAGATACAAATCGCGGCAGTAATCCGACAGTGATGGCGGCCGTAGAGGCCGGGGAACCGCAACACGTAGCTTGGGCCTACGAGCGACCGGATGGCGGTCGCGGCTTTGGCTTCACAGGTGGACACTTTCATCAAAACTGGCAGCAGGATGATTTCCGCAAACTAGTGCTTAATGCGCTGGCTTGGACAGCGAAAGCGGAAGTCCCGGCAGACGGCGTTAAGTCGCGGCCAGTTAGTGATATCGATCTCGAATTAAATCAGGATTATCCAAAGCCTAAGCAAAAATAAATAAACAAACCAAACCACCCATGCAAAACATCACACGTCGCAACTTCGTTAAGGCCGCCTCTGTTACCGGCGCCGCAATTTCTTCATTCAATATTTTGGGCGCACAGACCGTAGGCGGCCTCAAGACGAATAAAATCAAAGTCGGCCTCATCGGCTGCGGTGGCCGAGGAACAGGCGCACTGAAAAACTTCCTCGAAGCCGCTAAGCTCCTCGGCATAGAAACAGAAGTTGTCGCAGTTGCTGATGCCTTTAAAGATCAAGTCGATGGCGCACTAAAGAAATTCGAGTTTGATGCCAGTTTAGGCCACTACGGTTTTGATGCATACCATAAAGTTGCCGCCTCCGATGCCGAAGTCGTCCTGATGGCAACGCCTCCGAACTTCCGCCCGGTGCATTTCAAGGCCTGTGTTGAAGCAGGTAAGCACTGCTTCATCGAGAAGCCGGTTGCGGTCGACCCTCCAGGCATCCGCAGCATTATGGAGACTGGCAAACTGGCCGAGAAAAAGGGTCTCTCCGTGGTTGCCGGCACCCAACGGCGCCACCAGAAGAACTACCAGGAGATGATCGCTCAAGTCAGAGCCGGCGCAATCGGTGAAGTCGTCGGCGGTGCAATTTACTGGAACATGGGAACTCTTTGGACAGCGATCCGCAAGCCAGGCATGAGCAATGCCGAATTTATCGCCCGCAACTGGCTTAACTTCACCGAATTATCCGGCGACCACATCGTCGAGCAACACGTCCACCAAATGGACGTCATGAATTGGATCATGGGACGTCCGCCACGGGCCTTCATCGGTTACGGTGGTTGCGCGCGCCGCGATATTGCAGGTGGTAACCAGTTTGACTTCTTCAATATCGATCTTGATTACGGCGAAGGTATCCACATCCACAGCCAGTCTCGCCAGATCGCAGATTGCTATAATCGTGTCGGCGAAACGTTCCGGGGCACTGAGGGCTACACCAACGGCCCGCGCACCTTCGGCAAAGATGTCGATATTAAGCCCATTGAAGTTCAGCACAGTGCCGGCATGATTCAAGAGCACGTTGACCTGCTTAAAAGCATTCGCGGTAAAGGCGACCCAATCAATCGCTCACACGAAGTCGCCGAAGCAACGATGTGCGCCATCGGCGGCCGCATCTCTGCCTACACAGGCAAGCTCGTCCGCTGGTCTGACCTGACATCGAATGAAAAATCAGACTACTACAACCTAACTCTAGCACCACGCGCCATTGACTTTGAGAAAGGTGATGTCGAGATGCCGAGCCTCGAACCTGCCGTCCCGGGTGCCAAAAAAGAGTGGAAGGTTCGTAACGCTTAGGGCACTATTAGAAAATATTGGCTCACTGGTTGGAGGTGCTCTAGCGCTCCATTATTCACGGTATTTTTATTTGGACTGATTTGTTGGAGTCCCGTCCCGCTGAGCGGGACGGGACTCCAACAGGGCACACGACCCACCGAGGTCCAAATAAAAATACCGCGCTCCATCATTCAGACCAGCAGATTCATCCTTTGCATGAATCTGCTGGTGCTGTATACCTGTATCCATAAATTATTCGATTTCTATTTGTTATGCATACTCAAGTCTTTAAAGAACTCACTGAATTTTCAGAACAGGTCGCCCAATTCCAGAAAGCGATCAGCGAACGCGAGCCCGTCCTGCATAAGGGCATCTGCGGCTTCGACGGTTTTATCGACACTTTCATCACGATGAAGCAGCCCTCCACCATGGCGGAATTCGGCCCGAAGGTGGCTGCCGCAGCCGGTATCGCCGCCTCTTACGAGGTCGAGCACAAGGGCGACAAGTTCGGCGGCAACGGCCCGCTCATCGCATCTGCACTCAGTGATATCTACTCAAACGAGATCGACATCAGCTATATAGGTGCCATGGGGGCAGATGAAGTCCTCCCCATCTATGAGGAAGCACTGGGGAAGAAGATCCGAGAGCTCCATACACTTGCTGAACCCGCCCACAGTGACTGTCTAGAATTTGAAGATGGGAAGGTCATGCTCAGTGATATGCGCAGCTGCGGAAAAATCACCTGGGAGCGCCTCATCGAAAAAGTCGGAGCCGATAAGCTAGCGGAGACCTTGAAAGCGAGTCGCTTCATCGGCGCAGTGAATTGGGGCAAGCTGCCACACGTTGGTGAGATTTGGACAAACCTCTCCAAACAACTCGCGGAACTCGGCGTGCCGAAGAAGCACGTCGCATTCTTCATGGATCTGGCCGAATTTGAACAACGCCCCACAGCTGATCGCGACGCATTGCTTAAGCTCCTCCCCGGGATCACCGAGCAATGCCACACCCTGCTCAGCTTTAATCTGAAAGAAGCTTGGCAAATGGCCGACAGTTTCGACGGCGATTTTCACGGAAAGAAGGATCCGGACTCCGTCGCCGAGTTAGCCATATTCCTTAAGGCCAACATCGACGTGGATCGTGTCATCATTCATCCCAACGATGGCGCTGCCTGTGCTTCTGACGATGGCTGCACCTATGTGCCCGGCCCTTACTGCCAGAAACCATTGATTTCTACAGGCGCAGGCGATAACTTTGGTGCCGGCTGCATTGCAGCCTGCATCGAAGGCTTCGATAATCTTGGAATCCTACTGGCCGGCAATTGCGCGAGCGGCCACTATGTCCGTTCTGGACGATCCGCCTCCTTCAAAGATATGTCTAAACTGCTTGGCTACTGGCTGGACGGTGATGTGCCTGAAAGAATCTGAGGACAGTTGGAGTCCCGCCTGCCCGACATGAGCTTGTCGAATGTCAGGCGGTATTCTATTTACAACGAGACCGCCTAAAGGCGGAACCCCAACACAGCGCTCGACAAGCGGGCGCACCACGTCTCACATTGAATTTAATATGTCTGCTACAGGAAAAGTATTTTTAATTGGCGCAGGCCCGGGAGATCCGGGCCTCGTTACGGTCCGCGCCCGCGAGTTGATCGAAAAAGCCGATGTTATCGTTTACGATTATCTAGCCAACCCGAAGCTACTCGACTGGGCCAGCAAGGATGCTGAGCGCATCTACGTCGGGAAAAGTGCCGGTCGACACTCTATCCCGCAGGACGAAATCGAAGAGCTCCTCGTCGAGCGCGCTCACAAAGGCCAGCAAGTCGTGCGGCTCAAAGGTGGCGACCCTTTTGTCTTCGGCCGAGGCGGCGAGGAAATTTCCGAACTCGAAATCGATAAGATCGATTATGAAATCGTGCCGGGCGTGACCGCTGCCCTTGCAGCCGCTGCTTATGCCGGCATCCCCCTCTCCCACCGGGACTACAGCTCATCGATCACTTTTCTCACCGGACATGAAAACCCCGAGAAGACCTCACTGAGTATCGATTTTCGAACCTACGGAAAAAATGCAGGCACGCTCTGCATTTACATGGGCATCGGCCAGCTCACACGCATCGTCGGCGAACTCAAAGAAGGGGGCATGTCCGGCGAGATGCCCGTCGCCATTATCGAATGGGCCACCCTCAGCCGCCAGCGCTCCATCAGCGCTACGCTAGACACCGTCTCCGACGAGCTTGAACGCTCCGGGCTCGGCGCGCCCGCCATCGTCATCATCGGCGAAGTCGTCGCTCATCGCTCGAAGGCCGAGTGGTTTGAAGGCCGCCCACTTTTTGGCAAACGCATCGTCGTGACCCGCGCCCGTGAACAAGCTGGACAACTCACGCAAATGCTCGAAGACAATGGCGCTGAAGTCATTGAGCTGCCATTCATTCAAGTAGAGCCCGACTTCCAGCAACAACTCGTGAGCGAAGTGCTCGCCGGCATCGCCGTGTATGAGTGGATCATTTTCACCAGCGCAAACGGCGTACAGGCCTTCTTCGATATTTTCTACAAGGCCTACGACGATATCCGCTGCCTGGGCCCCATGCGTATAGCCGCAGTCGGAGCGGCCACCGCAGCCGAGATCGAGAAGCATAAGCTCAAAGTCGACTTCCTTCCCTCGAAGGCCAATGCCAGGATTCTGGCCGACGAGCTAATTGAGCAAGAAGGGATGGAAAGCGTCCAGGTGCTCGTCATCACCGGCAATCAGAATCGCGAAGACCTGGTTACCCGGCTAGAAACCGAGGGCCGCGCTATCGTCGATACCCTGCCGCTTTATAAGACCAGCAAAACCGACTTGAGCAAGGATGCCGCCGCTGCCCGCTACCGGGAGATCGGTGCAGACGCCGTGCTCTTCACCAGTTCCTCAACCGTCAAATCCTTTGTCGAGCAAAAGGCCGCACTTAGCTTGAGTGAGAGCGCGCGCCAACCTGTATTCGGCAGCATCGGCCCCATGACGACCAAAACGCTCAAGGATCTCAATTTGCCGCTTGGCTTTGAAGCCCCGAAGTCCAGCCTCGACCACTTCGTCGTTGAGACGATCACTCATCTCAACAAACAATCTTAATTACTAATCACGCATCACTACGATTCAGGTTAAAACCTCTTCATCTAAACAAAAAATACATCATGCCCAACATCATCCTAGAAACCACTCAAGGCAGCATCGAATTTGAACTCTTTGACGACATTGCTCCCAAGACCTGTGAAAATTTCACGACGCATATTAAGAACGGTTATTATAACGGGATCGTTTTTCACCGTATCATCGAAGAATTTATGATCCAAGGAGGCGATCCAACTGGTTCAGGCATGGGCGGAGAGTCTATCTGGGGCAAGCCTTTCGAAGATGAGTGCGCCCGCGACCTCACTTTCGATAAGCCCGGCCTCCTCGCTATGGCTAACTCGGGCCCCGGCACCAACGGCAGCCAGTTCTTCATCACCACAGCCGCCACACCATGGCTCCACATGAAGCACACCATCTTCGGTGAGGTTGTTAACGGCATGGACATCGTCGATAAGCTCGAAAAAGTGAAAAAAGGCCCCGGCGACCGACCAGTCGAAGAGCAAAAGATTATCTCCGCAAAGATTGCTGAGTAGCCCATCGCACGCAAAGACTCGCCTAAAAACACCCTCATCGTAGGGGCTTTCCTATGGGAAGCCCGCGATCACACGGGAGGTCGACGTAAACTCCCGAACACTCCGCAATTACACCCGGGGCACACAAGGGGCCGCCTTTTTAGTGTCCTTTCATGCCATATTGTGGCTCAATTGAAGCATGAGTATATTGGCACTACATGGCTTCACTGGCCTGGGCGAAGACTTCGCCCCCTTCGCAGCGCTCTGCGGTAGAACCTGGCAGATCCCAAACCTGCCTGGCCATGGGCCTTCGCCGCAGCTCGATTGCACGCCTGATGCGACAGTTGAGTTCATCGAGGCCGAACGTTCAAAGTTCAACGCTCAACATTCAACGCCCAATATCCTCCTCGGCTACTCAATGGGGGCTCGCGCCGCCCTACAACTTGCCTGTAAAAACCCTGAGGCATGGGACGCTCTCATCCTAATCAGCCCCAACCCCGGCATCGAGAACGAAGCCGAACGCGCCGAGCGCCGCGCCGTCGACGAAAAACTCGCCCAACGTATTGAGCGCGACGGCGTGGATGCGTTCATCGACTTCTGGCAAAGCACCCCGATGATCCGCAGCCAAAAAAATATTCGCGCCCACTGGCGAGCCAACATGCAAGCCAACCGCGAACAACACACCGCTCAAGGCCTCGCCACCAGTCTGCGCCAGTTCGGCCAAGGCAACTGCCCCAACCTCTGGCCGGAACTGAGTAAATTAACTCTGCCGACTCTTCTCATCACCGGAACAGAAGACATTAAATACACAAGCATCGCCCAGCAGATGTTCCGTTCGCTGCCCTGCGCAGCCCTTGAGATGCTCGGCAACGTTGGGCACATGCCACACCTGGAAAATTCACAATTTTGTGCTGACGTGATCAACAAATTTCTCTCCGACATCTTTCAAGTTTAGCCGCAAATGATATTTATTTAAGCTTACAAACGCGGGCTACATCACTACTTATAAACGATCATGCACAAACGACTCACCGCTCTCTACAGCCTTTCCATAGCACTTATCTTTACGTCCTGCGCCAGCATACGCACAGAAAAGGCGCAAGACGAAGGCTGGATACATCTTTTCGACGGCAGTTCGCTGGATGGCTGGAGAGCCTATAATGGAGATCGCATGCCACCGGGATGGGTGAATCTTGATGGCGTGCTAACTTTCGGTAAAGAGCACGTCACAGACGAAGACCGCGACTACAAGGGCACCCGCGACATAATCTACGCTGCTCAGGAGTTTGAAAATTTTGAGCTTTATTTGGAGTGGAAGATCCCCCCCGGTGGCAATAGCGGCATTCTTCACCACGCGGTCGAAGGCTATAAACGGATATACCAAGTTGCACCGGAATACCAATTGATCGACGACGAAGGCTTTAACGAAATTCACGATGCGAATCTAAAGCCTGATCAACTGACTGGCGCGAACTACGCAATGCATGCTCCTGATGCGTCGAAAAAGAAGTTGAACCCCGTAGGCAAATGGAACTCAAGTCGCATCGTTTTCACCCAAGAGCGCGTCGAACACTGGCTCAACGGAGAACTGCTACTCAGCTACAAGCCTTGGTCGGAGGATTGGCAGCAGCGTAAAGCCAACAGCAAATGGAAGAACGCAAAAAACTACGCAAAATACAAGAAAGGCTATATCGGCCTACAGGATCACGGCAGCGCGCTCTGGTTCCGAAACATCAAGGTGCGGCGACTCTAACCGGAGTCCCTGCCGAACCGACTGGCGAAGCTTTTAATACCCGAAGTAAACTGGCTAAGCAGAATGGCACTATCTGCCAGTCCATCGCCTTCAATAAACTCAGTCTCATTCGAGTTCTCCCCAGATCGCTCGCATTAGCTCGTAGGTCTTCGGATCGTGCTCGTTGAGTTCCGCAGCGGTGAAGGGATAAAAATCATTCTTGTAGAAGTAAGCTTCGGTGCTTTCGGCGAAGTATTCCTTGTGATTGGTGGCACCGTAGTGCTTCACGTAATCTCCAGTGTAGAGCAGGTTTTTCTCATAGATTCCCGCATCCATGGCCTCTTGATAACCCTTCAGGATGCGCGGCTCATCGAATCCGAGAATGATATCATGGTAGGCATGAGCCAGTTCATGGAGAATTACAGCCGGATGCTTTCGCATGTGGTGGCGTGAGATGAGATCGCTTGCTTCAACGATATGCACTTTTTTCGCGAGACGCGGGTCACCTCCATTATTGAGCAACCAATCGCGACTGGGATGATAGCACATTGATTCATACTCCGGGTGCTTGTGCTCTATCCAAAACTCGCAGGTTCGCATTTCATTGAGCTGCTCTGCAGGAAGTAGAATCGAAACCCGCTCGAGGTGATTGCGCAACATACCCAGAGTTCGTTCGCCGAGTTCGCCATGTGCACCGCCGGGTAGAAGTTGCGGATCGACATACACAGTCCAGCCTTCGACATCCATCACTACGGGGTCAAAATGAATGCCTGCCAAGTCTGCTTCATAGAAGTTCACATCCGATGCGTATTTTTGGTAAAGGTCCAATTCGTCAGCCGAATTAATTGGCTCACCTGCGATAATAAGTCCGAAGAAATTTACATTAGATATGCCCTTATGTGAATTATAGCCCTGTAGAATCGACTTCACTCGGGGCTGCGTGAGAACCTTCATGTCGCGCACCACAACATTACGGACGTGGCCCCGGTTGTCCTGAAACTGGTGCAGGTCTTCATCCGCAGGGACATACCATTGCCAAGGGTTATTTGCGACCTCGGGACGGTTGGGAGGCGCCACTCGATCCGGATTACTGCGCCGGTAAGGCAGAGGACAATCATCGCTATAAATGGATAAGCCGACGTGAAAATCAAAGAGCCGATTCACATTCTCGATCCGAATATCCTCCAGAACGATATCTTCGATAATCGCACGGTCGCCATTATGGATCGAAAAGGCCGCGCCTCCGCGTGCGTGGATCACATCGCAGTTCCGGAAGGTGATGCCCTTGACGCGGTCAATACGCAGCTCAAAGCCAATTTCAAGTGCCTGAGCGGCATCATTCCAGAACACCGAATTGGTGACTAGGATATCGCCCATGGTATCGCCTTTGATCCGTGGAACCTCATGCTTACCGAGGGTTTCCGGATCAATCTTTTCAGCTAAGGGGATGCCTTCGACATTCGGTGGGTAAAGCGCTTTTATCGCGATAGAATCATCATAAGTTCTAAAAAAGCAGTTATCCACATGCACCTTGCTCGAGTATTCGATATCGAGTCCATCGCAGTTTGCACGCCATGCCACGATACGAACATTCGATAAGTTAATTTCCTCTGAACCGCTCAAGTGGATCGTCCAGCCCAGCGTATCGAGTATAATGAAATTTTCCAGAGTCGCGCCGACACACTCGCGCAGCACCAACTGGTTAATCTTATGGTTGCGGTAACCGGCATTGAGGATGCCGGCACCTCGAATGGAAACGTTCTTCGCATCAACCGCGCGAACGACGGCATTCACGACGGCGCCCGGCTCCATGTAAAGCGTCTCACCGCTATCTAAGAAAATCTCGCCTACCTCATGGATCTTGCCCGCTTCAAAATACTTCACATTCGGATCGTCCTTTGACGGCGGATTCAGATCCTCGGGATTCGCAAAAACAAGAAGTGGATCCTCTAAATCTCCATCCACCTCTACGCTCAGATTCATGGGACGGGGCAAATCGAAACTAAGTGCCCTCCCCTTCAGCTTAGCCTGGATCCCCGCATTAAGCGGTCGAATGACCACTGCCTCCGGAACCTTGTCGAGTTGAACGACAACTTTCGTAGGCCCACTCATTCCAAAATTCAAAATAGCACCCCTTTTCGTCTGCAATGGAACGATGGCGTGGCCGCCCACCTCAACCTCATAACTCTCCGAGGTAGGGAACTCTTCGGGGAAATCATAGACGACAACTCCGTGCAGTTTAAGCGATACTGACAGGACTAGTATAAGTAAGTGCTTCATCTGTCTTAAATTTCGTTTTGTTATTGTTACTTCGCTTCTTTCTTGAGCTCCGCAAAGCGCTGGCGCATTTCAGTGAGCTGTTTTTTATATTTCGGATTATTCACCAGGTCATTCTGTTCATGCGGGTCTGTTTCCAAATGGAACAACTGCTCGACCCCATGGGCAGGCCAATAGAAATACTTCCAATCTGAGCGAACGAGCGCCTCAGACGGTGGAATAAAGTCTTTACGGAGAATCGTTGGGTGCTCGTAAAAATATTCCGTGCGCCACTCCGGAGCTTGCTTGGATAAATAAAGCTCAGCCAGATCGTGCCCTTGCATGGCCTCAGGAGCGGGTATGCCGGCAGCGTTTAGAATGGTGGGCGCAAGGTCGACGTTTAGCGTCATTTGCGGCTTGGTGGTATTGTGCGCGGAATCACAGGCGCGCGGATCTTTGATGATGAGCGGCACCCGAATGCTCTCTTCGTGGGGATACCACTTGTCGGCAAGCCCATGCTCTCCATGGTAATAGCCGTTGTCTGTCGTGAAGATAACCAGTGTATTATCCAAGATACCCTGCGCTTCCAATTCTGCTAGAATTCGCCCACTGGTCGCATCGACTTCGGTCGCCAAGCGGTAGTAATTCTTCATCATGTATTGAAATTTGCTTGGAGTATCGAAGCGCCAGGTCCAGCGGTTACGACCTTCGTTTGCGGCGGTAAAGAAGTTAGGAAGCTTTTCCCAGGCCTCCTGCGTGGCAGTGACCGGGACTGGAATATCGATGTCATTATAAAGGCTCAAGCTCTCCACCTGCGGCAGGAACTGAAGAGGATGCCCATCTTCGGCATGCGTGGCGAAAAAGGCGACCGTCAGGCAGAAAGGTTTATCTTTTGGGCGATCTTTAAGAAACTCGAGTGCATCATTTTCATTTCGCTGAGTCACATGAATGTGCTGCTTTCTGGGGCGCTCATACCAATGATGACCGGCGTAGGCACGCCCGAAATCGTAGTTCTTCTGCGGGAACTTCCCATTATGCCATTTACCGACGTGGCCGACATAGTAGCCGTTCTCACGCAGGAGCCCTGGGTAGGTTTCTGACCAAGGGGTCTTCCACATGCCAAACGGCCCGGACCTATGGCGCGACAGCCACTGACCTGTGTATAATGAAGCGCGACTCACCCCGCAAACCGAGCTCGTCACGTAGTTATTGACGAAGCGGACACCCTCCTCCGAAAGCTTGTCGAGAACAGGGGTCTTAACGATGGGATTACCGGCAGCTCCTAGAGTATCGTGTCGCCAGTCATCAGCAAAGAGAATGAGGATATTAAGCTTTTCCTCAGATGCGTCAGCAGCTGAAGCGCTAAAAGAATGTATGAACAGCAGGGCTAATGCGAGAAAAGCACTTGGGGTTAAAAGGATTTTATTCTTCATAATTTAGAAAGCCTGAAAAGACTGTGACGGGCTCATTGAGTGTGCAAACTAAACAGACGCGCACTACGCGACTAGCAAACAATGTCTAATGCGAAACTTATCGACCACGCAAGTGCTGCTTTTGTTGCTTCAATGAAGTAAAATAGTTCTTGAAGAGTCAGATCAGCAAACTAATCCTCTACATTCGTTTTTCTTGCTAAATAGCTCAGCTAATCCCCCAGACAGTTACCCTTAAACAAGATGGGCTCCAGACGCTTCTGTGAGCACACTTCAGCGTTTTGGATTTAATTGACTGTGTCGTTTGCTGAGTCGTCAACTTCTCCAATTTTCTATGTCCAATTCTGCCTTTAAAGAATCCGTCGAGCGCTATGCCGACCTAGGTGTCAATGTCGAGGATGCACTGACTAAACTATCCGAGGTCCCCATCTCCATGCACTGCTGGCAGGGCGATGATGTAGGCGGCTTCGAAAGCTCCGGCGCCACACTTGGCAGTGGATTGGCTGTGACTGGCAACTATCCAGGCAAGGCTCGGAGTATTGATGAGCTTCAGCAAGACCTCGAAATGGCCCTGAGTCTCATCCCCGGCAAGCACCGCCTCAACCTCCACGCCATCTATGGCGACTTCAGTTCCGGAAAGGCCGACCGCGATGCGATCGAGGTGAAGCACTTCCAAGGCTGGATCGACTGGGCCAAGACACAGGGCATCGGCATGGATTTTAACCCGTCCTGCTTCTCACACCCGAAGGCCGACGATGGCATGACGCTCGCCCACCCCGACGCATCCATTCGTCAATTCTGGATCGAGCACTGCAAACGCACACGAGCCATTGGTGCCGAAATCGGCAAGCAATTGGGCAGCGCCTGCGTGAACAACATCTGGGTGCCGGACGGCATGAAGGATACGCCAGCGGACCGCACCGCACCGCGCAAGCGACTGATCGAAAGCCTGGATGCGGTGTTCGCCGAAAAGTTTGATCCCTCTCATCTCCTCGATGCCGTGGAGAGTAAGCTCTTCGGCATTGGCTCAGAGTCCTACGTCGTCGGTTCGCACGAAATCTATCTATCCTACGCGATTAAGAATCAAATCCTCTATTGTCTCGACGCGGGGCACTTCCACCCGACTGAGGGCATCGCGGATAAAATCAGTTCCGTCCTCCAGTTTATCCCCGAGATCTTGCTTCATGTCAGTCGTGGCGTCCGCTGGGATAGCGACCACGTCGTCGTGCTCGACGATCCGACAAAGGCAATCTTTGAAGAACTTGTCCGCGGTGATTACCTCTCAAAGACTCACATCGGCTTAGACTTTTTCGACGCGAGTATCAATCGAATCGCGGCCTGGGGCATCGGCACCCGAGCCACCCAGAAGGCGCTCCTTCTCGCCCTACTCAGCCCGAATCAGAAACTGAATGAGATGGAGCAATCCGGCGACTATACCGGACGACTAGCGCTCATGGAAGATGCCCGCATGCTACCCGCTGGCGCCGTCTGGGAAGAATTCTGCCTGCGCAACGAAACCCCCGGCGATGTGACTTGGCTGGAAACCGTCCGTGATTACGAATCTGAAGTTCTTTCAAAACGATAAAATTCAAATAACTGCTTAATCCCCCAAAAAATAGTGAATACCGACCCCATCGAAGTAATAGAAGAACACGTAAGTGATGAATATGAACGCGAGCCAGTCCCGAAAAAGGGCAGACTCGGCGCCAATAAATTCTGGGGCATGTATGCGGGTGAGCACGCAGCAGGCACCGAGTTTATGATCGGTCCGCTATTTCTACTCAACGGAGTCAGCCTGCAAAACATCTTCTTCGGACTGCTGGCAGGCAATCTCCTCGCGGTTCTTAGCTGGCGCTACCTATGTGCACCAATCGGAGTCAAGGCACGCTACACGCTTTACTACCACTTAGAGAAGATTGCTGGCAAGAATCTGGTAAAGCTCTACAATGTGGCAAACGGCGTCCTCTTCTGCTTCCTGGCCGGTGCCATGATTACGGTTTCGGCGACTGCCGTTGGCATTCCGTTCAATATGGAGATGCCCGGCATTGATAACCTCTATCCGAATAGTGCGACCTTCGTCTTTATCGTCATCGCAGTCGGTCTCGTCATCGCTGTCGTGGCTTCCTTAGGCTACAAAACGGTTTCGAAGTTTGCGAATATCGCATCGCCCTGGATGGTTCTGGTTTTCCTCGCTTGCGGTGTCATCGCTCTCAAGCAGCTGGATGTCACCTCATGGGCCAGCCTAAATGAAATTTGGTCGGAATCGGTGCTTGTCGCCCAGGGCGGCGAAAGCCAAAGCACGATGGGCTTCTGGAGCGTCATGTTCTTCGCTTGGTTCTGCAATGCGGCGATGCACGTCGGTATGGCTGACCTCTCCGTTTTTCGCTTTGCAAAGAAGGCCAGCTATGGCTGGGCAACTTCTGCTGGCATGTATGTCGGCCACTACATGGCATGGATCGCTGCGGCCCTAATGCTGGCCGCTCAAATCAAGCTGACGCAAGACACCAACCCAGTCCCCGGCCCCATGGCGAATAGCGTCGTTGGATTTGCCGGAATCATCTGTGTAATCGTGGCTGGTTGGACGACCGCGAATCCTACCATTTACCGTGCTGGTCTGGCCT
>Ga0307981_1002776_pt1 | contig 13801 bp, 16 predicted proteins | sample OrgLakmetagen987_FD_201849 | JGI IMG/M metagenome (GOLD analysis project Ga0307981, IMG submission 201849) | Saline water microbial communities from Organic Lake, Antarctica - #987 | ecosystem: Environmental > Aquatic > Non-marine Saline and Alkaline > Saline | place: Antarctica: Organic Lake... | reverse complement strand
AGCTGCTTTGTATTCTTGTCGGTCACGAGACTGCCCAGAGGCTCATTAATATTTTGGAATTGACTGCTTGCCAAGGGGCGTACGCCGCTGCGTGCGCTTGATGGCATTTCCAAAGACTAAGGTATAGCGTCGGTACTATAATACCATTAGCACTTACATTCGAGACGCGTTCACGTAGCAAGGTGAACAAAGTAGACTATGATAGGGCACTGTTTGCATGTCACACAACAAGTGAATTAATTTCATTCTAAAAGTACCGCCGGCAAGCGCTTGGTCGAAAGGACTGCATTCTACTCGAAAAGCGAGCCACGTCGGAACTAATTTATAACTCTATCGGAACCATCGCAGTGGCCACGTTCTTCAAGCACTCTCTTACATTCGTGGCCAGTTTCTCGTCCTTGCATTCGACGCTTATCTTGGCGTTCGATCCGGATTCGTCATCAAAGCTCACGTTGACAGTGCACGAAAGAATTCCATCTTCGTCGAGGAGGCCGGATTCAAGTCCACTGTCGTTATGAATCTCATAGACTGCGCTGTTCCCTTCATACGCCACCTCGACATTGGCAAACTGGTCTTTCAGGGTAAAGAAAAGGAATCTAAGCCGGCTTTCCGAGGAGCTGTCAGAGTCTCTTTGTCTTTTCTGTGCTTGCTCATCGGCGGCGCCGTCATCAGTATCCCTTGGATGGCGGCACGGCTTACTAGTGAGACGAATCGAGGCGGCGCTACTCTGAGCATGCATCACCAGTGCAACGACGGCATCCGCAATCACGTCTCCAGCAGGACTGGCCTCCCATTCGACCGTTACCGTGCCTCTCGTCACTCCAGTTGTAACCTTGACCTGTCCAAGCGCAAATGAGTTAAAGGACGTTGTTAGTGGTGGTGGCTCGAGACGGTAGACTTATGCGCTACCAATCCGTCATCGTCCATTCTACAGTCTTACCTGGCCATCGTAAAGCCCAAAGACAGTCGTACTCGTGTCGTCCACGCCCTCTCCCAAGACTTGCTCGGTTAATCCAGCAAACATTTCACTCAAAAATAGTTTAAGAGTATCAATAGATCCTGCAAACGGTACATGCAGCTTTGACGAGATCGAACCCACTCGCAAAGGTGTGTAAGTTGAAAGATCTTCTGGCGATACAATCTTGGAGTGAAAGTTGTGAGTGACCAAAATACCGCGCAGGTCTTCGCCTTCCTGTGGCTCCGTTTCTCGATCTGCTAGCGTTCCCATGACCTTTGCCGATCGACGCCGGGCAAACTTGAGCTTGACTTCCTGCAAGTTTGGTGGCATTGTGATTGTTGGTCGTTTGTTCTGGAAAGTAAATACGGACGATAAATACGAGTTAGATAAAAGATACAAACGAGCAGTAGCCCCAGAAGCTGCACTGAAACGAAACATTACCTCGGGAACCTGCTTATAGTGCAATAAGAGTGCGCTCTTGAGCCGACCCATTTCGTCCTTTTGGCCGTGGACCAAGATAATGTGCTTGGGCGCAACCTGCGTAATGAAGCTGCGGTTCTGGACAAAGTCCACGTGCGCCGCAAAGCTCACGTAGTCGACTAGAGCATTCAGAGGCTGTCGCCGACCTTCCAGCGTGACGACTTCCTTCGGTTGAGCCATAATTTCTTTTGCCAATGTGTGTTCGACAGCGTAACCAGCAATCAAAATGCCATTCTTTGGATCAGCTGCCCAACGATCAAACAGTTGACGCGAGACACCACTTTGAAGCATTCCGGGAGAGGCAAAGACAACCGACGGACCAGAGTCGTCAAACGAGTTCACGTCAATTGACTTTAGGTTTTGGATGAAATTGAAGCTAAACGGATTGCTAATGTCCATTTGCGATCGTATCCGGGCATTCATCATGTTGGCGTACGTTTGGTATACTCGCAATGCTCGAGACGCCAGTTTGCTAGCGTACCAGATTGGAATGTTCTGCAAGTGCGGATTGGCTTGCCAGTATTCGTCGAGAATCAACAACAGTTCCTGATGAGCGTAGAAAAAAAGGCAAAAAGTATAGGCAATATAATAATGTGAGGATACGGGCGATGGGCATCAAGCAAGTCTCCGCAACATTTTTCCAAATAGTACAACACGACACACTTACCTGGGCACGTCCTAGCGCAAACACTGGAATCAAACAGCGTCCACCTCGCGTCACCACACGCTCAATCGTCCCCGTGAATCGCGCTTCACGCTCCGCTCGCGAAGCGTGTACCTGTACACCAAACGTTGCTTCCACAATGAGCAAATCCGGTTTCTTGTGAGGAATCTCGGCCGCTGACAAGTGACGATCGTCCTCCATGCTGTAGTCGCCCGTATAAAGAACGGTGCGTCCACCAATGTCCATCCAAAACATGCAAGCACCCAAAACGTGGCCGGCATTGAGCGCGTGAAAGCTCAAGCCCCCAACAGTGACAGTGGTGTGGTAGTCAATAAGTTCGACCTTGTCCAGGCACGACAACAAATCCGCTTCGGTATAAAGCGTATCTTCTGGCTTGACATTCTTCATTTGCATTAGTCGCAAGTAGTCACCAAGCAAGAGACGCATGACTGCCTTGGTGGGGTGCGTCATGAAGATGCGTCCCTTAAAGCTCGTTCGTTCGGTAAAGTACGGCAGCGAGGCAGCGTGATCCAAATGAAAGTGTGTAATGAGAATGAGGTCGATCTGATCAGGTTCAATGCGATCCAGATACGGTAATCCGTTGAGACCATCGTACCCAGGATGGATCCCCACGTCCAACAGAATGTTCATGCCTCGAAACTCGAGGACGTGACACGAGCGCCCGACTTCTTGGCCCGCTCCCAGCGGCGTGAAAGTCATGATATCTTCCATGGTTGCTTCGCTGCTGTTGTTATTGTTGGATGCTGCACGGCTCTTTCGATCAAACTCGCCAGACGTGTTTGACTGTAGCAATCTTTGACTGGACGGTCGGTGTGCTCTGATGGTCGCCTTGTGAATTCATGGTGGACAGCGAAGATTTTTTGTTGAACAGAAACGAAAAATCTCCCACGTGGCAACTGTATGTGTAAAACAGCGAGAAGTCAATTGTGAACTTTTTTGTGTACACTAAATTCTAGACAGTACTGACTGCACCGATCGACGGATCGACGACGATCTGATCTGTGGTGGCCGTGCAGAATTGCAGAACGAGAGAACACTACATTCACCATGCTGGAGCAGTGTGAAGACGACATCATTAAAGCACTCCTTTGACGACCTCCGTTTGCAGAACCTAAAGACTATAGTGCGAGAGCGTACTTCACAAATCGAGCTATCGATTAGACAAACAAGCATACAAGTCTCGAGTACAATCATGACGTCGACCGCTCAAGCCTTTCTCCGTAGAGGCCTTCCCATGGTCACTGCAACGGCAGAGAATCCATACGCTCCCGTGGGTAAATGGATCCTCGGAACAGCTGGCTTGGTCGTTGGCATGATTCACGTGGGAGGAGTTACCCGCTTGACCCAGTCGGGTCTCAGCATGACAACCTGGAGTCCACTGGGATCGCTGCCGCCCATTACCCTCCAAGACTGGGAGCAAGAGTTTGCTCGCTACCAGACATTTCCAGAATGGCAGCAACGCCAGCGCATGACGTTGGAAGAATTCAAGTTCATTTATGGCTGGGAATATGGACATCGAATGTTGGGACGATTTGTCGGTCTAGCGTTTTGCCTGCCCTGGCTGTACTTTACCGCACGCGGTAGAATCCCAAAGGGATACCAAGGGCGCATGGCTGGTTTGCTGGCCATGGGTGGTACTCAAGGACTGGTGGGATGGTGGATGGTTAAATCTGGTCTGGGCAGTGATAGAAAAGACGAAAGGCACGAAATTCGTGTCCGGCCTGTGCGATTAGCCACCCACTTGAGTATGGCGCTGGTGACATATGGAGCCTTGCTGTGGACAGGCTTTGATATCCTCAGCCTCAAACACGCTGGTGCTATTTCGGAGCAAGCCTCACAGTTGAGCAAAGAAGCGCTTCGACATGCATCAAAATTGCGGACAGGAAGTCTGGCTCTCGCTGGTTTGACTGCCGTGACGGTTGCGAGTGGTGCCTTGGTGGCAGGAAATGATGCCGGCCGCGCCTTTAACACGTACCCATTGATGGATGGGCACTGGATTCCGCCAGAGATCTTGGAGTTGGTGCCTTGGCATAGAAATTTCATCGAAAACACAGCGACGGTGCAATGGAATCACCGCATGCTGGGTACGACTACAGCGCTCACTGCAGTTTCGATTCTTGCCATCGGTCTGAGTCCGAACAAGGCAGCTCTGTTGACTCCGCAAGCTCGGAATGGTCTCTACGCTGTAGGTATCGCTGCAACTGGTCAGTTTACGCTTGGTGTAACCACTCTGCTGTATTATGTGCCATTTTCTTTGGCAGCGGCGCACCAAATGGGAAGCATCGTTGTCTTTACAAGCGGTATCTATTTGGCACACACGCTCAGATACGCCCGACCCTCCTTGCTTCGAGCTGCTAAAGGATTACCAAAGTCAGAGACGAAACTAGCGGCCGACGCGATCCGTTCCGCGGCCTAGAAAGAGGGTAGTGTTATGGAGATTAGGTTGTCAGTAAGGCATAGAAGGTGGTTCAATTAGCTTTTAAGATAGCTTGTTATTAGTTATGAACTCATGTCTCTAGCTACTATGGTATACGTGCAGATTGATACGAAGACAGCTGGTTGTTACTTTTGCTGGACCGAATTTACTTCACCAGTATAACGTAGCTTGTATATTTCATGGTCCATATTCCAGGTTCGGGTCTAAGCGGCGTTTGTTGTCTCGTTTGAAGTTCCAGACGTTAGAGAAGACGCGTGCTTGTGAACTCCATCCCCTTCCTTAATTGCATTGGACAGCACTGGCTTTATCAACTCCCCGAAATACAACTCAGAGCTATCAAACTCAAACGTAGCTGCGTACTTGTCCATAAAGTAAGCGAGAAACGAATTCATTGCTGGACGTGCACGAGGATCAATCTTGTCGAGATTTCGCGTCTCGTGATTCAATGCCTCGCGCATATAACGTGTCCACTTGGTGGCTCCCTGGAGTGTCATGATGGACTTGGCTGCCGTGTCATGGTGAAAGTTGAGTCGCGACTCGCCACCCGAGTAGAATCGGCCGCCTCCAAAGCAATCGAGGTACATGAATGTTTGCATCAGCACATGGTAGTTCTTATCCGAGCTCGTTTGGAAGACGAGACGAAAGTCGTCATCTTCTTGATCGGCAAACACGCGCGTATAAAAGTTGGTGGCGATAGCTCGAACAGGATCCTTTCCTAGAATGCTGTGGAGCTGCCAAAAGTAAACGGGGTCGTTCGGATCGTCCGAGGCTTCGAGTGAGAGGATATTTTCGCATTCCAGTGAATCGATAGGCATGTTCCCCCTTTCGATCTCCCGCTTGATGTAAGACTTCTGTATCATTTCAGTCATGCATCCAGTCGAGGTCCGGTATCGTTGCCTCTTCTCTGGGTGTGGCTCGGTCATGCTGATGGCCATGGTCATGATCTGGTTGGCCTTCAATGTTTTGTGGTTCGCTTTTGTGAGCCAATCTCAGATGCCCTTCGGGTTTGCGCCTGTGTCCGAGCGACTCCAATACTTAGGAACGCGTGCGCGCGAATAAGGCCAAAAATTATACTCTATGATATATCTCTAGTAGACTACGACGTGCTCTAGACTTACTACTTATCATACAGTACCTTTTGGTACCGCTATGAAATATGAATACAAAGACCGCGGGCCGTTGCTCCGATTTTCGCGGGAATCAATCCGATCGAAAGAGCCATAAAACGACGGAGCATCGCCTTCAAGCTTTGGATCTGTTGCTGATCCTCTATCTACACTACACCCACTCCTCCTCCACTTGCATCCTCCAAGGATTGACGAGACAGTCCTTCATCATGAGTACGAAGCGCAGCATTGACGAATTCGATCCGTCTCTGCAGGAGAATGCATGAACGCCCTGCCAAGAGGAGTCGTCGTTTGGAGAGTGCTGCGCCAAGTCCCACTGGCTGCAGCAACGAGACTGGAACGACGCTGGCGGTCCACGTCAGTGGCACCAGCCATATCGTGGCCTCTCGCAATGAACAGCAAGGCTCCTTCGAATCTGACACTCAGGCTCTCACTGTTCGCTACCAAACCCAACTGGGTGCTGTACCAAGCAACGAACCAAGTGAACTCGTCAACTTCGCGGCCGAGTACCGACGTAAGCTTGCCTATCTTCGAAACAATCGCGGTGGTGGTCTGTCGGGTCATGTCATATCCTTTGGTGACAATGATGATGGCCAGCTGGGGCTAGGCCACGTGGGCCAGCCGCCTGGTCGTGCAGTGGACCTTCCGATTTTTGTCTACCGTCCGCAGTTTGTCACGGCGTTGAAAGCGCCAGAGCTCCAAGTCGCTACTGGAGGCTTGCATTTGGCTGCCGTAACGGTGAACCGGACCGTGTATACTTGGGGAATCCAAGATGATGGAGCACTGGGCCGAGGCCGTTTCGCAGGCGATGACGAAGATAAGCAAGAATTCGAGCAGGCTACGTCACTGGTTTCGTCACTCGTGATGAGCAGAATCAAGACAACTCCATCGTTGAAGTGTCTGCTGGAAACTCCCATACAGTCTTTTGCAGTCTTCAAGGACAAGTTTTCATGGTTGGTGGGTTCAAGGATGACGGCAAATCCTATGCCACCACCGAGGGTCTGGAAGGGACGGTGGTTGGACCACGTTGGACTCCGGTTCATGTTACGATGCCGCAGAAAGCCCGGGACTTGCAGACAAAAACATCACCAAATGGGCCGCTAGGCAGCACTTTTCTATGGCTCTTAGCCGGGACGGAAGCAAACTCTACAGCTTTGGTAAGGACGACAAAGGTCAGCTTGGAATTGGCCAACGTGACCGTCAATGCCCAAAGCGATGCGAGACAGTCCCCCAGTTGGTCCGTTTTCCTGGACAAGAAACCGTTATCCTTACAGATATTGCTTGCGGTGATAACCACGCAGTGGCTATCTCCCACGGCAACAATGTCTACACGTGGGGCTTTGGAGAAGTGGATGCGACAGGTCACCAAACCGCTGACGAAGTCGACATCTGGGCTCCAACGATTCTGAACCTCCAGCCGCATGTCCAGCAGGACCTTTCGACGCTTTGCATTGCCGGCGGTGGAAGCCGCACTCTTCTCGTGGTCGCCAATCGCGATGCCTAGGAACGATGCGATTGGCTGATCTCAAAGTCCCACGTAGACTGTCTCAAGACAATAGCACTGAATATCCAGTAGCGTAGACTAGTAGGACGACAGCATACAATACGAAACCGACTACTGCAACTACGAACCTACTATTCTAGAGCGAAGACCTTTTGCTAGCTAGACCTCATGCACTATTACACGTACTAATACTTTCTAAAAGTTTGAGTTATTGAACAGCCGTTGATGTTCCTTGACATCCTTGTCGGTAAAGACAGACGCGTCCAGTTTGGAGTCTTTTGGTGTGATCTTCCCATGGAACGTCTTGGCCAACAAGACGAACTCGCGGGGGTTGAAACTGGCCGCATTCTTGGCAGCGACTGACTCGACAGGAGGAACAAGAACAAGATCATGACGGTTGGTAGTAGGCGCCTTGACCGAGCGGGACTTGTAGTCAATCGACCATGCCTCCGTCACTGTCGACGCCGGACTCGCCGATGCATCTTGCGCAACGATCCTGGGGCGCTTTCGCACGTTTGGTTTGGCGTTCCCTGCCGCATTCCAAGGATGCGCCTTTCCTTGGTTCTCGAATCGCTGGTGAGGAGCTACTGCACGACCGTCGTCCAGCGCCGTGGACACTGCAAGACGGACCTGCTCCGTGGGCTCATTCATGTACAGGTAGAGTCGGACGGTCGTTTCTGGCACCTGTTCCGTGGCGGCCACCAAGTGCTCCCACATGCTGTCCACGGGTCGAACCAATCCGTGATGTTCTCAACGAGTCGCGTCGTCGGCCACTGCAGTTGTGGCAATGCAAAGATTGATGCGTACCACTACTTGACCAAACGCAGTAATAGCGGCCTCGGTCGCTGCGGTCGCGATATTCGCCGTGACTGCAGCGTCCACGTTATTGGGAACAGAAATTTCGTATCCGGCTCCAAAGCAGAGCTTGACAGTCCCATATTGAAATGGCTCGGATGGACGCCGACGATGGACGACTGCTGCGACAATGGTGGACGATCTCTTGCAGCCATTCGGGGCTGTCTTGGACAGCGTTCCGAAGCCATTCCGCGACGGTCAAGAGCTTTCCTTTTGGATTGAGCTTGCGCACCAGGGTCTTGATGAGCACGCGACTCGATCCATCAGCATTCTTGAGAGTGGATCCGACGAGCTGGACGTTGACGGAATAGAGAGAGCGCTCCCGCGAAAGCTGCGACGGCGCTACATTTGATGACGAGAATGAGGATCCGATAGCATGCTGTTGCCGTGTCAAGACGTTGTGCTCTCGTTACAGCGTCTTTCTTGCTCTACACGCGCTGTTCTAGTCTCTCTCTCTCTCTCTCTCTTACTTGGATAGCGGCGCAAACGACTGGGCACGGGCAAGCTGCTGCACTTCTGGCTTGTTCTTTGGGCGTCTTTGGGTCTCTGTCCATTTTATTGTGATGGCCATCTCACATGGCCCATCCATCACAGGTGCATTTATTGCGCCGAAACGGAAAAGCAGATTTCTCGCAAGGAAAAAGGCGCGAAATAAATTGCGCGAAACGTTGAACGAGTTGCACTTTTTACACTTGTTTGCATTCTTCTTGCCCATCACCATCACCACCACCACCATGGCCGTACCTTCCAACGACGCCGCCGCGTCCCTGGCTCTCTTGGAGAAGGCCCAAGCCATGATTAGATTGGAGCAGTCATTAACGGCAACCATGGAGAAAGTCGAGCCCTGGTTACCGTCTCGAAGCAACAAAGGAGGAGGAGCGCAACAAGCCAATCGTCCTCGCGTGCGGCCCCTGCCCACCACTCTGGAACAAGTCGACTCTGTCCTGGCCGTAGCTCGCAACTGGGCAGCTAGAACATCAGCTCCTGCTGGATGGAACCCAGCTGCACCCGTCATGGGCTTTACTACGCCGGCTCCCATGCCGCATCAGTTACGAGGCGGTGCTTTGGCTGGTATGCAGTTGGAGCGGGCGCGGCAAGCTGAACGAGACAAGAAGCGCCAGCGCGTGGAACAAGAGCAGCAACAAGAGCAAGAGGCTGCCGCGGCGGCGGCGGAAGAAAAGGATTCGTCAAAAGGGACTCCCATGGAGGTGGACGAAAAGATGGCCCTGGACCCCAAGAAAAAGGAGGTTTCCGAATTGGATAAGGAACTTCAGCGAACGCGATCCGATCTCAATCGACAAGACACGGCTGCCAGGGATGCCCGGTCGGCACAGCTACAGCGGGCCAAGTCGCAAGACGTGTCCATGAATCTCAGTGACAGTAGTAGTAGCGACGATGATGACGATGACGACTAACGTTAACGTTTCATTAAGGCTAGTACTGTAGTAGTCTACTACGTGCCGGCACAGCTGATAGTCTATAATAAAGTCTACCGCACACTTCATTCAAAATCCCCCACCGCCTCCAACAGGGCTCGCTTCATGGCAGCAGCTCGCTGGTGGATCAATTCCATAACGCGCGCATCATCTGTCTCTCGGGTGGTCTTCTCTTGCTGCAACTGCGCCCGCAACTCTTGTATCGTGGCCATGCACTCGTCCACGCCACCTGGTTCCAAATCGTCCAGAGTTTGCGACATTTGCTCCGATGCAACTTGCAAGTTTGCAATGCGTGCGGCGCGTTCTTCCTGATAACGCCTCGCGCTATGGCCCACCAAACTCTCAAACTGCCTCGCAAGGCTCACTTCCTGCTTGTCGGCAGCCGCCGCTTGTATTTTCCCATTGGTTACAATGTCATTTTCCAGAGCGTCTTGGAGGCTGTCGAGCTGTTGGCGCTTTACATCTTGCAACCGCACGTGAATACTGTGAGTCATTTGCGAATCCAACAAGGAAACGTTTCGTTCCGTTGCTTGGCAAGCCCCCACGTGAACCTGTTGCGCTTCTCGTTGCAACGCGACGCGCTCCACCAAGTTTTCCAGAGGCTGGTCGAACTGTCGGTCCGCCAAGTCTTGCAAGGCCGCGCAGCGATCCATGGATTCTTCCGCCACGGCGGCCGTGAGAGCGGCCACGCGGCACTCCAAATCGTGCATGCTGCTTTGGAATTCGCGGCGGCGCCGGACGGCGTGTTCGACCGTTTGACTCAGTTCGGCCGGCACCCGGTCCGCGTCGCTGAGAAAGGTAAACGTGCTTGAATAACTGCACGCGGAGAGGGGAGTGGCCAGGTCTTGGCAAGGGTGAGGTGCGTGAATCATGTCTAGGCCACGGTGGGACGGGTGTGTGGTAGTGTGCATGTTGCTGGATGGGGTGGGCTGTTGTTGTTGTTGATGTGGTGGTGGTGGAGCTGTTGGATCATTGGGTTCTTCCAAGAGCACCGTCAAGGTGCGTGGGTTTTGTTGTTGTTGAAGATCAGCAGTCAGGTCTGTTACTGCTGGAATGCTTGCTTCGATAGAGTCTGCGTCTGCGGCTCCAGCTGTGGCTGCCGTTGAAGTATAGTGATAGTGTTGCTGTTGCTGTGAGTAATCTTCGTATTGGTCAGGGACGGGTGGATGCATGGAATTGCTCTCTTGGTATGGATAAGTCTCATTTGTTTCGTCCGGATAATAGTCGCTTCTTTCTTGCTGTTGCGAATACGGATAGTAGTGTTGTTGCTGTTGTTTTTGCTGCTGTTGTTGCTGCTGTACTGGTAGCGAGTGATCCGGTCGATCCGGCGACTCTACGGGTGGGTATTCTTCATCGCTGTCGTCGTCGTTGTTGTCGTCATTGTTGTTATGATTGTCGTAGTCTTCGTAGACGTCGTGGTTGTGATTGTTGCAGTCGTCGCTCCAATCGTCGGCAATGGCGGCCGGCGTTTCAAAGAAGGCTAGATCCTGCTCCTCCTCCAGTGGGCTGTCTGGGGGTTGCTGCGCTGGAGTGCAAAAGGTGGCTGGATTAAAAATAGAGACGGCCGGAGACATGTTGACTGCTGCTATTGATGATGTTACTGCTGCTACTGCTAATTCTGCAGTACCAGCTTTCGCCGCAGGCTGTGCTTGTGTCGAGACAGGCGGTGCGCCGCCTCCGCCGCCGTGCGCCAAGGCCGTGGACGTTGGAGGTGGCGGCAGCGGTGGTGGCGTCAGCGTTGGTGGCGTTGCAGCAGCAGCAGCACCGTCTTTCAAAGGGTCATTCGCATTCATTCTGGAATGACTGCTTCCTCCACTGGTAGGAAGGTCGCCGTTCTGGTTTTTGGGAGTAGAGCCCCACGAGAAGAGCGCCATGGTCGAATCTATACATACATACATAGCATGCCAACGTGCCGTTGCTGGATTGGAGTTTGGAGTTTGGAGTTTGGTTGCTTGTTGCTTGATTATTCGTCGTTTGGAAGTCGCAGTTGTCCGTTTCGTCCGTTGAGCCCATCCACGAGTTAAAAAGTACGAGTAGAATGAATCCATCGAATCAATCGTACGTTGTACCGGTATTGTTGTAATATATATATAAAATATGTATGTACTTAGGTTGTTACCGGTACTGGTACCACTACCGGTACTGCTTGCGAAGCGCGAAGACCGCATTTTCGTCTCTTGCCATAGTCGTACAGTATTCATCATCATCGCAGCGACCTCGAGAGACGAACGAGGAATTGTATTGTACTGTACTGTATTGTATTGCAGCAACAGCAACAGCAACAGCAACAGCAACAGCAACAACAACAAGAGGCGTGCCAACAAACGACAGAACAACTTCAACCACAATGTCTAAACCCATAGTGGTACAGGGTTACCCCGTGGCCATGGGAGCGCAGCACGAACACCAGCAACACCATACTACCACTGCTACTACGTCTGCGTCGGCCATGCCCGACTTTTCCGGCGAAAAGCAAGAAACGCGTTGCCGCGATCCCATTTTTGCGCTGCTGCTCTACGCCAACGTGGCGGCCATTGCCGGAGTGGCGGTCACGTACGGCCCCGGCGCCTTTGACGACACCAACGACAATTCGACCGAATACGACGGCTACATTTACGCCACCATCATATGCGTGCTAGCGTCCTTTGTATTCTCCGCTGGTGCCGTCTTGGTCATGATGGCCATTCCAGAAACGCTCATTAAAGTGTCGCTCATTTTTGTCACGGTCATGGCGGGCGTGTGGTGCGTCATGAGTTTCGTCTCGGGTGCCATTGGCGTGGGCGTTCTGGGGGCCATTTTCTTTGCCGTGTCCGTTTGTTACGCAAGGGCCGTTTGGTCGCGCATTCCGTTTGCCACGGCCAATTTGGTCACGGCCATTACCGCCATTCGCGCTAATATCGCGGTCGTCTTGATTGCCTACGTCTTGACCCTCCTGGCGGCGGGTTGGAGCATTCTGTGGGGCTTTGCCTTTGTCGGAGTCTTTGATCAGACCTACGGCTGCGACGAGAACAACGTTTGCGACAATGTCAATTACGGATTCTTGTTTCTGCTCTTTGTGGCGTATTTCTTTACGCACCAAGTCCTGCAGGTAAACAAAATGGATCTATATATATATGTGTATATACAGGTCGACAACCGTATTGTCCGCGGTCAATCTCTCACTCACTCACTCTTGTATCGCTACTACACGAATGTGCAGAACTCGGTCCATGTCACGGTCGCTGGAACGGTCGGTAACTGGTGGTTCGAGCCTGAAGAGTCGGGTGGTTGCTGCGCAACTGCTGTCAATAACAGCTTTATCCGTACCATGACCACGTCCTTTGGATCCGTTTGCTTTGGTAGCTTGATTGTGGCCATTATTCAAGCACTTCGTATGGTTGCCAATCAGGCACAGGCTTCAGGAGACGGTGGTATTGGTGCTTGTATCGCAGAGTGTTTCCTGTCGTGTCTGGCGTCGATTGTTGAGGTATGTACAAGGAGACGCATGTTGCGCACTATGATAGCTCGTTATCCCTCTATCTTGTGGACTCCCTCTCACCCGTTGTCATTGTTGTTGTTGCTGTCATTCGTTTCGAATCCATTCCGATGCGCAGTATTTCAATAAGTGGGCGTTCAGTAAGTGCAATCGACGTCTCTGTCTCTCTTTTTGCAGAGTCACTACCTTTCGCATTGTTCGCGTGCCCATGGACTATTCTCTAACATCTCGTACTTTTTGTGTGTCTGTTGCGCAGTTTATGTGGGCCTGTACGGATATGGATACATGGAAGCCGGAAAGAATGTCTTTACTTTATTCCGAAACCGTGGTTGGGAAGCTATTATTGCGGATGATTTGGTCTCCAATACCCTACTATTGGTTTCTCTCGTCGTCGGAGCGATGATTGGTTGCGTGGCACTCGTGGTGGAGGCGACGTCGGACTTTTTCGTCGATGCCGGCGGAGATGCCAAGATTATTTCCTTTGTGCTCGGCTTTATTGTGGGCTTGGTGATTTGCTCCATCGCGTTGAGCACGATCGGGAGCGCAGTCAATGCCGTCATTGTCCTCTTTGCCGAGGCACCCGCCGAGTTCCAGCAAAACTACCCCGAGCTCAGCAATCGAATGCGAGAGACATGGGCCGACGTATACCCGGGAAGTGTCTAGTAGTACGTACTTTACGAAAGTACTTTAGATCGTTAGAGCGAACGCATAACTAGGAATCTCTGTGTTTCTGTAAAGTGATTTACGATCCAGTAGACTACGTACGGTTATGTATGAGACGGGTAGAGAGTCAATGAGAATAATACTGCAGGATGATCGAAGGAGTGAGTGAGTCAGTCGTCAA
>Ga0307981_1002775_pt1 | contig 13804 bp, 12 predicted proteins | sample OrgLakmetagen987_FD_201849 | JGI IMG/M metagenome (GOLD analysis project Ga0307981, IMG submission 201849) | Saline water microbial communities from Organic Lake, Antarctica - #987 | ecosystem: Environmental > Aquatic > Non-marine Saline and Alkaline > Saline | place: Antarctica: Organic Lake... | reverse complement strand
AGCACTCAGAGGAGAGTGGCACTAGTGTAAATCGATGTAGAATCGTCTGAATAGCGTTTTTATGGCCTTTTTGCGCTGTTTTAGACGGTTTTTGCCCCTCTTATGTCCGCTTTTCTGGCATATATATGGGGAGTGGCGTCTTTGACCTCGGTCTGAGTCATATATCTTAATTTGACCTTAATCTGACTCTAGCCTGACGTTAGTCTGACGTTAGTCTGACGTTAGTCTGACTCGATCTGACTCGATCTGACTTGATCTGACTTGATCTGACTCGAATCTGACTCGAATCTGACTCGAATCTGACTCAGATTGCTTGTTGTCATATACATTACGCCACCATCATTGATATCTGAAACAGACAGATCTGTCAGACAGACAGACAGACTATCTTTACAAGCCAAATACTACATTTAATTACTTACTACAGGGGGGTTTGAACATACATACCAACTACTATATAACCACGAACTACTACTTACTCCATGAGGGTTTGAACTGGGAGGTTTTTGATACTCAAACCCCAAGGAGGGGTTTGGATACCTTGGCCTGTAAAAATGGGACCTTAAGCCTAGTGGCCACATTGCCACGTCACCCCCTTCCCTCCCTATCAAACAAGGAGAGCATCGATTCTAATGATGCTTCGCTACTCTGCTGCGATCTTTTTCGTGGCCTGTGGCCTCGTCGCCAAGGCGAATTTGTCTGTCGAGACTGAGACTGCGTGTTTCGACGTGGTCCTCCAGCAGACTTTTTCTTACTACAGCGGCAAGGACTTGGGTTGGAATGGCGCCGCCTATGCTCTCGTAACCGGCGATGGTGAAGTCGTCGCCAATGGAACGCTGGAGTCCGGCTTTGAGAAAACCGATAGAGTCTGCGTCGCGGCCCCGGCGTGTTTCGTGATGAGTGTGACTTCCGGCGGCTACGACAGTGGCCTCGTTTGGACTCTGGGCGACGGCGCGATGAGCGGTAGTCCGCCGCCGCGCGGGAGCGCCGAGGTCCAGACGGGATTTTACGTGAGCGGCTACGGCGACGTGACTCCGGCCTCCTGCAGCTCTCGGCCCACGGTGTCGCCGGCGCCGACGGCCTCAGCAGCGCCCTCCTCCGCTCCGACCCAAACGAGAGCCTGCTTTGACTTGCTCCTCCAAGAATTTGCCTGGACTGCCAACGCCGGGAGCTACTCAATACATAAACAAGATGGCGTCGTCGTCGCCCGTGGAAAACTGGAATACCCCGATACGAAAAGAATCGACAGAATCTGCGTCGTCGAGGCTCCGGCCTGCTACACGATGCGAGTGACGCAATTTCTTTATAGCAGCGAGGATGTCAGTGGTTTTTATTGGACTATGGGCGACGGAACGCTCACGAAGAATCGTGGCACGCTAAATGGGACCGCACCCTTCGACGGTACTTTCGTCGTGACCGATGACGGCGACATACTTCCCGGCTGCACCTTGTCACCGACGGTGTCACCGGCCCCGACGGCCTCACCAGCGCCCTCTTCCGCTCCGACCCAAAGGAGAACCTGCTTCGACTTGCTCCTTCGCAACCTCAATATGCACCACGGTTGGTTCTGGGGTTGGGGTAGCAGGACCTACTCGATCTCCAGGGATGATGGACTCGTCGTCGCCACGGGAACGCTCGACCACGGCTTCCTCCAAACTGACGAAGTCTGCGTCCCAAAGGGAAAAGCCTGCTACGTCATACGAGTATCCACGCCTAACTTAGGCTACTTCACGCGCTGGCTCTCCTGGACTCTCGGTGGAGTGCTCAGCGGCGGCGACCACCCCCCTGCCTTGGAAAGCACCGACTTTTTCCTCACCGAAGACGGCGACATCCTTCCCGGCTGTACTTCGTCGCCGACCATCTCGCCGGCACCGACGACGACAGTGGCACCCTCGTACGCCGCCTGCTTCGACCTGGTCCTTCAGGATTCCGGTCGTCGGTACGGCGCGGCCTATTCGATCTTCGCGGTCGATGGCGTCGTAGTCGCGAATGGAACGCTAGAGAGGGCCGACGGCTTCAGTCGAACTGACGAAGTCTGCGTCTCGGAGGCCCCAGCGTGCTACGCCGTAGAAGTGTCGATGGCGAGCGAGTATGATGACGATTACTACAGCTATTACAGGGACTTTGATGCTTCGAACGACATTTCTTGGAGCCTGGGCGGAGGTGCGCTGAGGAGCAGCGCCGGCGCCCCCTTCGACTATACCGACTTTTTCCTGAGTGTCCATGGCGACGTGAGCCCGGGCTGCAGTACTCCTGCGCCGACGGTCTCGCCGGCACCGACGACGACGGTGGCACCCTCGCACCAGCCGACTTCGACGAGAGCGTGCTTCGACTTGGTTCTTCAGACTGCTGATGAGGATGACGGGACTTGGAAGGGTGCGACGTATTCGATCTTCGCGGTCGGTGGCGGAGTCGCCGTCGTTGCCGATGGAACACTGGATTATGGCTGGTATGAAACTGGCAACATCTGCGTCCCGGAGGCTCCCGCCTGCTACGCCATAGAAGTGTCGATGGTGAGCGAGTATGCAGACGATTGGGGGAACTTTCGTGCTTCGGACGCCATTTCCTGGAGCCTGGGCACCGGTGCGCTGAGCGGCGGCGCCCCCTTCGAAGGTATTTTTTTCGTGAGTGGTGATGGCGACGTGAGCCCGGGCTGCAATACTTCCGCACCAACGGTCTCGCCTGCACCGACAGCGTCAGGGGCCCCCTCGCAGCAGCCGACTCAGACAAGAGCGTGTTTCGACTTCGTCCTTCAAAGTACATATGAGTATGGCGGGGGTTGGGACGGTGCAACGTATTCCATTTCCACGGTCGATGATGAAGTTGTCGTCGCCAACGGAACGCTGACTACAGGCATGAGTCAAACCGACAGAGTCTGTGTCCCGGAGACTCCGGGGTGCTACGCGATACAAGTGACGGCGGGGAATTCTCCGGGCTTCGTTATTTGGAGTACGGGCGACGGAAGACTGAGTGGTGGCGCGCGCTACGAAGGTAATTTCTACGTGAGCAGTGCCGCCGAAGTTATTCTTCCGGACTGTATTTCTTCGCCGACGATGTCGCCCGCGCCAACGACGACGATGGCGCCCTCACACGAACCGACGCTGACACGCGCGTGTTTCGACTTGCTCCTTCAAAATCCCGATCGAAGTGGCTGGGCAGGTGCGGCCTATTCCATCTCGAAGGTCGATGGTGGAGTTGTCGTCGTCGCGAGTGGAACACTGGACAGAAGCTCCTTATATCAGTATGACACGATCTGCGTCGAGGCTCCGGCCTGCTACGCGATAAAAATTTTGAGCGATCAAAGCTGTGCTGGTAGGTGCTCTTGGAGTTTAGCTAACGATGTGCTGTACGGCAGCGCCAATGACCCGTTCGAAGGTAACTTTCTCGTGAGCGCTGATGGCAGTGTCATCGTGGGATGCAATACTTCTTCGCCGACCATTTCGCCGGCACCAACGGTCGCGCCTCTGTGTTTTCCCTTTGTCATTCGGGACTTGTCCTACGCTACCCTGGCTAACTCATACGAATCGAATCCCGTATCGTATTCGATTTTTTCATCGGCCGATGATGGAGTTGTCGTCACGAGCGGAACTCTAGATTACCGCGACGATGTCAAAGCTGAAGAAGTCTGCTTCACGGAGGCTCCGGCCTGCTACACCATACGAGTGGGGAATCATCGTGAAGGTGACAGCACGATCTTTTGGTCCCTAGGAACGCTGAGCGGCGGCGAATCGTTTGAAGGTACATTCCTTGTCGGCGTCGACGGCCACTTAAGCGCGGGATGTACAACCGCCTTTCCAACAACTCAGACGCCGGTGCCGACCTCTTCGTCGACGAGAACGTTCTTCGAAACGGCGAGCTGCTTCGACGGGAAGTGCACCGTGCTCGTGAATTTCGACACTGCGGCTTTTGTCGATTTCGTCGACTCGGCGGCGCTCACCGTCGACCTCGCCGGCGCTTTCGGCGAATCGTACGACCTTGTCGCCGCGATCGACATCAACGGCGCCTATGTGGGAACGTGCGGTAAGGACTTTGATGCCGCGTGCGTCCAATCGAGGTGCCCGGACCTTGACAAACGCGACGTCACTGCGGCGGCACGCACTGGCTCGCTAAATCTCTCGTTTACCACCGATTCTCTGTTGGCCGACGCTAAATGCCTTTATGCTGGCTGGCCCTTTGCCATGAAAATTGAGGCGACGCTGGTCATGAGCAGTGTCGAAGGCACATGTTTTTTGTTATGTTTCGTTGGATTTGTAGTAATCATTTGTTCAGGTCGTGACGCTGAGCGAAACGACATATCCGACACACCATCCTACGACGTCGTCGGCGCCGAGCGTGACACTTGTTCCCTCGATGAAAAAGGCCCTCGAGACCTTCGCGGAGCTCCAGGCTTCCCTCCTTGACGAAGCGGTAACACAAGTGAGCGTCGAAGATGTCATTCTATTCGAACATCGACTTGAGCTTGTCTCGAAGAACCGTACGATTACTGGTACCGGTGATAGCCCGGCGCTGGACGGTGGCCTGGTGACGTCGCTCTTCTGGCTCCGAAACACAGCTCTTCGTCTCGAAGACATCACTCTCCAATATGGGAGGTCCGGGGTCTCTGGTGGATGTGCACAAGCTTGGGCGAGCACCCTCGTACTCGTGCGCGTTTTAGTCTTCAACTGCGCTTCGGATTTTGACGGTGGTGCATTTTATTTCGCGGACAACAGCTGGCTCTTCGCGTCTCAGACGGCATTTCACTCGAACCTCGCCGCCAGAAGAGGAGGAGTCGTGTATTTTTCAGGGTTGAAATCAAAATGTCTTTCCTCCATCTTTTTTCACGTAAAAACTGAGGATCGAAAGAGTAGACGTTTCATTTCGAGCCTTACGACTCCTCGAATAATAATAATGTCGGTTGCAACAGGTCTATGTCATCGTCGAGCTTCAAAGCCGACGGCTGCGAGTTCAAATCGAACTACGCTGCAGGGACGGTATGATTTTTTCATTGTGTGTCTTTGGTGGCTCGAGTTCGACGACGCTCGATTTCCCCGACAACACTCAATCGGCTCAACATAATTGTTATTACTTCTTCAGGATTTCGACCGTGGCGGGGGCGGGGTGGCTTTTCTGGATGCAAGTAACTTCTCAGTGACAGGGTCGCTGTTTGCGGAGAACGCCGCACTAAATGTACTCATAAGCAGTGTCACTTCCTTACTTCACAACATGACTTATGTCTGCAACGCAGTCCGGCGGAGTGGCATACATCTGGAAGAAAAGTAATTTTTCGTCGGCCGCAAGCTCCTTCCTCGAGAACACGGCTTGGGTAGGAAAGCAGCGTCTACCCCGCTCGGCCCTCTCGACTTTTCTGTCATTCCAGGAGGCCGGCGTGGCCACGGTGAGATATGATTCGACCTTTGTCGCGACGGACTCGTCGTTCTGGAGGAACACCGCCGAAGTACAAATTGCAGTGCCTCGAGCGACGAACATCATTTTCTTAAAGCCCTCGCCTCTGATACGCTCCTTCTCAGCACAGCGCAGTGGTTTCCTTCTTCTATTCGTCTACATTTCGGCTGGCGAACTCGTCGTTCGTGGAGAACGCCGCTCTGGTACGTGCCGTAGACACAATTTGACGCAATGGCGACACGTGCCTCCAATTGCTTCTTTAGGGCTTTGGCGGAGTGGCCTCAATCTTTGACTCTTGCGAAGGCTGGATCGCGAATTCGAATTTCACGAGTAACAGCGCTAGCAGCGAACGGAGCAGTGTCTTTATAGACACCGCCTTCCCCAGATATTTTGACCTCTCTTCAGGGCGGATTGTTCTTCGTTACAGATGCGAGTAACGTCTCGGTGACGAACTCGTATTTCACAAATAACATTGCTGTGGTCGAGAGCAGTGTCTTCGCACAAACGAACCCCGAGCCCTGTCTTGGTCTCGACTTACTTGCTTATGTCATGCACATTCAGAACTCCGGCGGAGTGGCCATGATCTGGGAGTCGAGCCAGTTTGTCGTGATGAACTCGTCTTTCGTGAAGAACACCGCGCATGTATGAACCAGTGTCTGCCTTCCTAGAAAGCCCTAAAGAATGCCTACCCCGATCCGCCATGTTTCTTCAGTACTCAAGCGGAGTGGCTGATCTTTCTGGGTCGGAGACCAGCTTCTCGGCGACGGACTCGTCCTTCGTGCAGAATACGGCTGGAGATGTATAAAGCAGTGTCTTGGTACATATAGACGACCGGCTACCTTCCTCTCGGACTCGCAACTTGCTCCAACCAGATTTGTTTTAATGCTTGTTGTGCAGGACGGAGGAGTGGCCTTTGCGAGTAGTGGTGCAATCTTCGTGGCGACGAACTCGTCCTTCGTCGAGAATAGCGCCCAGAATGCAGGAAGACAGTGTCTTTGCACGAACGATCGACCTCGCCCCACCCCTTGAGTTTTCGACCGACTCCAATGACTCTCCTGATATGTCTCCAGGACGGCGGAGTCATCCGCCTGCAGGAGTCATGTCAATTTGTGGCGACGAACTCGTCCTTCGAGCAGAACACTGCCAGTCGTTTTGGTGGCGTGGCCGCTTTTATTAATGATGACTCGAAGTTTTCCGCGCGGAATTGCTCCTTCGTCGAAAATCGAGCCTTGGCGGGGAACTCCTCCGGTGACGTGATCCATACGACTGGTTCAAATACCTTCGAGCTCTACAACGCTACGGCGCTGCGCGGCCACGCGAATGTCGTTAGCTGCGACGGCACGGGGACGCTTTACGCCGCGTTGTTGCAGGACATGAATCTCACAGAAGGAATCTTCACGTTGGGAGGGAGTTGCGTTCTTTTCTTATACCAAACCAACGGCGACGGGAGCCAAGGCTACGCGAATAAGGTGCTTGCGAACGACGTCGTGAAAGGCGGCACCGTCAACTTCGTGCAATGGCCCCTATGCAGCGTTCTGCCTCGTTGTCTTTGCTTGGAAACGTGATTTCTTTCTGCGCAGGAGTTATCCTTGTGGACCGGGACAATACTCGACCGACGGTATCGAACACGGCGGCCGGCAGTATCTGGATGGAAACGGCCTCTCAATCAATGATAATGTATGTGCTCTCGAGTGTCTTAAAAAGAGTTATAGTATGCGACCCTTTTTTTCTTCCTTCACAAATAAAACACTTCTAGGATCCTTTTTGCACTAATCAATGCCCGAAGAGCTGCCAAACATGTGAGTTCTTCCGGCAAATACCATGAAGTCATCATAAGCACCTTCGCAGGCCCCAGTGGAAGATACCTGGAGTTTACTATGAATCGTTTTTTGCACATGGGAGACGAGGCCTGTGCGGAATGTAAGCTTTTCTCGGCCTACGAAACGTGAGCGTCATTCGCCAGGTCCCGTTGGCCGTTACCTCGAGGATGATGGGCGACATTGGTGGTTCCACGACAACCCAGACGATTGCCTTCTGTGCCCCGCTGGTCGCGTCGCAAGCGAAACGGGATCCGCCGCGTGTGCGGATTGTTCCGACGGCTATTATGTCGCAGCAGCAGGAGCAACCTCCTGCAGGTACATCGAACCCGGCTACTACGCCGAGACCGCGTCGTTGACACCAATTATCTGTCCGTCGGGTCGTTTCTCCATCGGCGGGAGCACCTCCTGTACCCTCTGCGACGCGGGAACGTATCAAGCTGATTCAGGCCAGACACAATGCATCGCAGCAGAGCCGGGTCACTTCGTCAAGGTCGCCGGTGCCACTGCGTCGACGCCCTGTCCGCCGGGTCGCTTCTCTCTCGGTGCGAGTGACACCTGCGTCGACTGCCACGCGGGAACGTATCAAGCTGATTCGGGCCAGACACAATGCATCGCAGCAGAGCCGGGCTATGTCGTCGCTCAGGAAGGGGCCGCGGCAACGACGGAGTGTGACGCTGGAAAATTCAGCAGCGGGGGGAGCACTTCCTGTGATTCATGTGGCGTCGGAGAGTTTCAACCCAATGGGGCGAAGTCGTCGTGCAAGGTAAGAGCTTCTTGTCGGTCTTTATTCCAGCTGTGCTAAATAGGGGTGCCCATCTCCGATGACGACTACGGGCGAAGGAAAGACCTACTGCGACGCCTGCATTAAGTCATATTTCTGGAACTCGCTGTATTCGAAGGCTAGATTCGCCCCAGCTGACGACGAGGGTCAATGCGTGGACTGCTGTGTGCGCTGCGCGGACGTCTGCGACGTCGACGACGAAGACGGCTGCGTCGCCTGCGATGAAGACGGCACCGTGCTCGAGACTCTCGATGTCAAGAGAGGCTGGTATGGCTGCGCAGTGTCAAACAATGCCTGGCATGCCTCTGCTTATTTCATGTCCGATCAATCAACATCCTTCTCATCACAGGTGGCGAGCCAGTCCCGAATCGCTGAAAGTATACGAGTGTGTTTTGGACCGGTCGTGCCAGGGCGGACGCTCCACGGCCGTGTCAGAGCAGTGTTTCGATGGCCACATTGGAGCGCTTTGCGGCGCGTGTGACGACGGATACGATTTTGACATTGGTCGCAACCGCTGTGCCCAGTGTTCGAGCAGTCGCGAAATGATGGCGCGAGCCGGGAATCTCTTTCTTCTTTTCGCGATTGCCGCGGCGGTCGCCGTGGTACTTTACGCACGATGTCGTCGGCAAATTCGAAAACTGTGGGCATCAGCAGTCTCCTTTGCGAGGGAGGGATTCGACAGCCTTGAAAGCCAGAAGAAAGAAGGACTGCAAAGCGAGGTCGAGGCGCGATCGAGGCGCCGCCGGAAGCTACGCAAGTCTCTTTTTACGAAAGCCAAAGTCGTTATCGCGGCGTGGCAAATCGCCGCGTCGACTGAAACGGTGCTCTTGCAAGTTCGCTTCCCACCGGTCTTTGCGAAGGCCATGAAATTCTTCCACGTGCTCGGTCTCGCAGCTTTCGAGGTCGGGAGTTTGAATTGCTTCTTTCGCTGGAGCTATTTCGAAAAGATGCTTTTCGCGACCCTTGCGCCCTTTGTTGGTGTCGCCTTTACTGCAGGACCCTACTGGCTTGTTCAACGGTACCGAGGCAAACTTGAAAGCGAAGCTGGCCGTCGTAAAGTCACAGTGCGGATCGCTTATTCTTGTGCGTTTGCAATTTACATCATACTTCCGAGCGTGTCGACGTCCGTCATCACCTACTTTAGCTGCTCTCGCTTCGCTGATGACGGCCTGCGGCGGGGGCTCAGAGTCATAGCGAGTGAACTTTCCATCAAATGCACGAACAAGCGCTATCGCCAATGGCGGATCTATGCGGGAATCATGATTGGCATCTGGCCCGTTGGCGTGCCGTTGGTCTTTGCCACATTACTCTGGAGCAAGCGGGCCAAGCTGAATCCGCCACTCGAAAACTACGAGTCAAGAAGAGCGAAGGATGGAGTAGACAAAGCCGAGGGCCTTCAGAGAGAAGAACTGCGTCATATGAAAGCGATCAATCAACTTGAAAAGCTAGAGCTGCGCGACTCTGACGATTCACTCGAGGCTCTGGCCTTTGTCTTCGAAGAATACAAGCCTCGCTGCTATCTCTTTCCGATCTTTGAGATCACGCGGCGCATCTTTTTGACCTCAGTCCTCGCCATTTTTTATCCCGGGAGCACCCGGCAAAGTGTCATCGGTATGCTCGGAGCCATGCTTGCCTGCGTCGTTTATTATTACTACGAACCCTTCATCGAGGACGACGACAACGTCGTGTCCGCCGTCGCTCAGGGCGAGCTCGTCTTAATTTATTTCGCCGCTCTGGCGGTCTTTACGGCGCAAGCAGTCGACGAATCGCGCCGCGCCTTTTCGAACCTCGGCTTCGGCGTCGTACTCGTCATGATCTTCTTCACCAGCTCCCTCGTCGCCATTTACGTCATTTTACTCGACGTCTTCGGCTACGAGCGCCTTTTCGACGTCTATCTTACGTGCCCGCAAACTTTCGCGAAGACGAGGAACAATCTCAGGGGTCGTCTACAGGAATTTCTCGGGCCCAGCAACGCGCCTTCGACCTTGGCGACTACTACGACATACGAGGTCGGGCTCGTCTGATTTCCTCTTGAAGACTCTTCAAGCACACGTCCGTATTCATGCACAGAACAAAAAAAACGAAAAAAAAGCCGCCCATTAAAAAAAAAACAATTGAGATTCCCACACCTCTCACTCTCTACTACTTTTCCTTCTTCCGTCTTTCTCCTCTACCTCGAGGCAAACGCGCCTTTTTTCTTCAACCAACAACTAATCAAAAACCCACCAGAAGAACAATTCTCTACCGAAAAACTTGAACCAAACCTCGATGAAAAGCAGCTGCCTCACCAAACCAAGGTCAGCGGCTAGAAATACGACATTTTAAGCACCACACACCCCCTTTTCCTTTGTTGCCGCGGCACCGATACGATGTCCATTTACACTTGGAGGTACACTGATTTCCCGTCAATGTCAGACATTATTTATTATGCCGAAGCGTCGAAGCACGCGCCGGACGTCCAGACGCCGGGAAGAGAAAAGACACCAATTTGCGGTGAGTGCCGATCTCTCTGGGGGGCCTGCACCCCGCTCACTGACGCTGCGGTCTCTGGCGGTCTCTGATGCTGCTGCCGGGCCGCGTCGCGTCGTTAAGCGGCGTGCGAGTGTAGCGGCTTCACTGCGGCCCTTGGAGTCCTTCATGAGCGGCGGCTCTACGGCCAAAGGGTGATTGGCCACATTGACCACGTTTTTCGCCGTATCGGCGAGTGGCGACTTTGGCCGAGTTTTTCGCCGCTCATACGCTCCTCCTTGTCTGCTCCTCCGCCTCGTGCAGTGCGCGCTCTAACCTCCTCTAGACTCGGTGTGCGCCTCTTGCCTTGTACTTCTCCTCTTCCCCCAAATAAAAATAAACGAAAAAGACACGATGTTTTGGAATGAGGTGGTCCTATCGGGAAGGATTCGACCTTTGTCGAATCGTAATAATTTGGAGTGGGGCGGTCCAATCGGGAAGGATTTGACCTTTGTTGAATCGCAATGTTGTGGAGTGAGGTGGTCCAATCGGGAAGGATTTGGCCTCTCCGAATGCAATATTTTGCCGCTTTTGGTCGTGTTTTGGCCGTGGTTTTGGTCGTTTGTTATGGCTCTATTTCTGGACTTGAAGGAGAGTGGCGTCTGCTGATGTGCTAGAGCGACGTAGAATCGCCCATCTAGCGTTTTCAAGCTATTTTACAAATCACCACTTCAGAAGTCTTCATCGATAGACGCAACGACGACTGGCGATGACCAGATTGGTGCTCGATAAAACGACGACAGGCCATGACCGGACCGCTACTTTTGCGGGCATGTCTGAACGAAGCTGTTGACTGCACGTCTGAGGAAGTTGGAACACACGTCTAGACAAACATCTTTACGAAAATCCCTTCAGAAGTTCTTCATTGTTTATGGCGCTGACGTCAACGCAACGGCGCCTGGCGATGAACGGATTGGTGCTCGATAAAACGACTTCTTTTCGCGGGCATGTCTGAACGAAGCTGTTGACTGCACGTCTGTGGAAGTTGGAACACGTCTCTGACAGCGGCTTTACCAAATCACTTAAGAAGTTCTTCATCGACAACGGCGCCGCCAACAAAATGCTTCTCTCTGTGCATCGAGTACTCTTCAAATTCTTCCCTCGGCAAAATTCGGAGAACGTCTTTGACAGCGTCTTTATGAAAATCCTTTCAGGAGTTCTTCATCGTTAACGGCGCTGACGTCAACGCAGTCGTAACGGCGCTGACGTCAGCGCAACGACGACTGACGATGGCCGGATTGGCGCTCGATAATCGAAGAGATGCCATTACCGGATTCTGAGCATGTCTGAACGATGCTGTTGACTGCGCGTCCGTGGAAGTGGGAACACGTCTAGACAAGCGTCTTAACCAAATCACTTCAGAAGTCTTCATCGACAACGGCGCCGCCGACAAAATGCTTCTGTTTGTGCATCGAGTACTCTTCAAATCGACAAAATTTGGAAAACGTCTTTGAAAGCGTCTTTACGAAAATCCCCTCAGAAGTTCTTCATCGTTAACGGCGCTGATGTCAACGCAACGACGCCTGGCGATGAACGGATTGGTGCTCGATAAAACAACGACAAGCCATGACCGGACCGCTACTTTTCGCGGGCGTGTCTGAACGATGCTGTTGCTCTCCGCGGAGCAGAAGGCCCTTTTACTGAACGAGCCCACGGGCGCGAGGCTATTCCGAATCGAGCACATCGACCCCGAAAAGCGACAACACGACCGGCCGGGTGTGAGGCACGGCTGGAGCACGCGCGTGGAGATCCTTCGCATTCCTAGCGACACGAAAATCGATGGTCTTTCCGTCGCGGAGCTCCATGAAAAGTTAGAAGACAGATATGCCGCGCAAAGAGCCGCCGCCGCTGCGCTACGGCGGTTGCTCCAACAGCAGCAGCGGGCCGGTGGTACGGACGAAGAAGGGCCAGTTCCGAAGAAGTTCCGAAGGAGTTCCGAAGGAGTTCCGAAGGAGTTCCGAAGGAGTTCCGAAGGAGTTCCGAAGGAGTTCCGAAGGAGTTCCGAAGGAGTTCCGAAGGAACGTGGCAAAGCCACAACGTGGCAAAGCCACAACGTGGCAAAGCCACAACGTTGCTTTGCAACTCCTCAGCGCATCACTTCAGCCCCTGTCGCCAGAGCTGGCATTCCGCTCGCGCAGCGCTCTCCGAAAGAAAATCTGGGTAATTTCTCCTTCTCACTGCGACAACTACGAGCGAACGGATCAACGAGAAAGTACGTCTATCGTACGTCCGACGTCCTGGAGCTTTCGTGGGACTTTATCGTGGAATTCATCAACGAAGTCAAGTCCCTACGAGCCTGGAGAGATCGCCTCGACTGGCAGTGCTTCGACGAAGTCTCCGATGTCTTCGACGACGACACGGGCGAGATTGAACGTCTCCAGGGCGAGGAGCTCGCGAGGGCGTGGAGCATGTTCGGCAAAATAAGTAAGATCGAGCCAGCGAGATACTTCATAATGCTCCGCTTTCCGAGTGTCATGACGAGAGGCCCGACGGCAAGGCGCTTCGTGGAGCTCGAGATGAACGTTGCGCAGTTTGCCGTCGGGCATGGCATTGACGATAACCCGTATGTTCGAGCGGTCAAAGTCGCAGACGGGACCATGACGAGGGATTATAGCCAGCTGCGACGAGGCCCCGGCTCATTTCTCCTCGACAACGTTCCAAGTTCCTTCTCTCGATCTCGAGTACGAGAGTTGAACCGGTCTCGGCCGTGGACTTGGAGTTTCGGCTAGTAGTAGGGTAGATGGGTCAAAAATGTTTTCGTCGTGCTCATGCGTTCAACCCACGATCTGTAATTGGGAATGCACACAGACGAAGCTTGCACCGCCGAGCAGAGGTGAACGACGACGATCGGCGTCTTCCAACGAGAGTTGCCGATCGGGGGTTTTTCAGCGGGCTTTGGGTAGCAGGGTAGCAGGCCATGCCACCCCCTGGACCAACTTTGGCCAAAAAATCTGAAATCAGAGAGACCTGAGGTCGACGTGGAAAAAAATATTGCTGAGTCCAAGGCCGGATGACGACGGTCGGCGTCGACCAGATGTCCCGGGCTTTGGGTAGCAGGGTAGCAGGTCCTACCACCCCTGACCAACTTTGGCCAAAAAATCTGAATCAGAGACGCGAGGTCGACGACGCCACGTGCCCACGGGCGAAACGGACCTTGTACGACGAGTTAACGCCAACGTGAAAGTTTCTCTGAGCCACGTCGATGGACGTGTACGTGTTTTCGACGAGATGGTTGTCACTCGGCATTACTCGACCTGCTCGTGGCAGATATCTGCTCGTGTAGATCTCGAAGATCTCTTTTGACCGCAGGCGC
>Ga0307981_1002774_pt1 | contig 13811 bp, 11 predicted proteins | sample OrgLakmetagen987_FD_201849 | JGI IMG/M metagenome (GOLD analysis project Ga0307981, IMG submission 201849) | Saline water microbial communities from Organic Lake, Antarctica - #987 | ecosystem: Environmental > Aquatic > Non-marine Saline and Alkaline > Saline | place: Antarctica: Organic Lake... | reverse complement strand
TGCAGTCACGAGTGCGGAACTCGCGAAAAAATATCGCTTTGTCAGGTGCCAACCGCCAACAGCACCAGCACATTACACCAACCACAGTAAGAACAACCATGATGAACAGCATGCTCGCATCCTCTCTTCGAAGATCCCTGTACAACACCAGTAAGCGCCAGCTCTTGCACACCATTGCCGTGGCCCGCGAGATTCCCGATTCGTTTGAAAGCGCCCTCTCGGAGCACAGCAAAGTACCCGACCCCTTGGCCATGGAAGTCGCTCGAGCGCAGCATGCCAAGTACATTCAAGTCCTGCGACGTCACGTTCCAGTGCTCATGTTACCAGCGCTGGAAGAGTGTCCCGATTGCGTGTTTGTTGAAGACACAGCGGTCGTGGTTGGCAACAAGGCCGTGATTACCAACCCGGGGCACCCCACCCGAAGGGGAGAGGTGGAGTCCATCAAGATGGTTTTAAAGCAGTTGGGTTTGGATCTAGTTGATATGCGCATTTCTGACAAGGCTATTTGCGACGGTGGCGATGTGCTGTACACGGGACGACACCTCTTTGTGGGACTTTCGGATCGAACAAATAAGGCTGCCGCTGCCGTGTTGGATAACGCCTTTGACGGCGTGGAAACCGTGGTTGTACCCGCAGTCATTCAAGGTGATCAAGTATTGCACTTGAAATCGGCAGTGACGCATATAGACGAGCACACGCTGGTGGTTCCGACTGGAGCAGCTGGAGACGCCATCTTGGAGGCGATGGAAGCCGAAGAACGTGGTTACACTGCGGTGCGTGTACCCGATTTTCTAGCGTGCAACGTTGTTGCTGTCAATGGATGCATATTGGTACAGGATACAGAGTGCAAGGAGTCGCGTGAGACGCTAAAAAAGGCTGTAGAGGAACGAAACCTGAAACTGGAGTGGGTGGATAGCTCCGAGCTGGCCAAGAAAGATGCGGCTCTCACGTGCTGCAGTGTCTTGCTAAGCGTATAGACTTACCGCATTATTGCGTCTTTACTGTAGAATTTTTAGATAGACCTAACCTTTTACTTCGTTATTAGAATGCGTATGACTACGACGTATGATAGTCTAGTTGCTGATAGTATGTCAAGAATCGAATCATCATCATCATGCTGAAGCAGATATTTGGCGCCAAAAAGCGATCCAGAAATCTTTCACCGTTTCGCCGATATTGATTCTTGATTCTTCATTCGTTCTCCACCGACAATGGCAGCGACGAGAGGGCCGATTCTTGTTCCACAGCGGCAAATTGTAGAGAAACACCCCCTTGTACCAGGTGGCCTGCCACGTAAAAGACAAGCGTTCAATTCGAGAGTTATCTCTTGACACAATAAGTGAAACCAATGAACGACAAGAAAGAGCATCTCATGGTGGCCGTACCCGACGCTATCCGTACGGTTCTCCAAGAAACGGCACGTCTCTGTCTGTCCACCACTACTCGCACACCAACAGACACTGTCAAGTTGTCTAATGTCACCTACCAAGACCTTCTCGGTCGAACAGTAGCCGTTGATGTGACGATGCGAGAACCAGGACATCCGCCGTATCAAGCGAGCATTATGGATGGGTTTGCCGTTCGAACGACCGAGTGCAAGAACGATCTATCAACTACATCAGAATGGACGCACAGTCTGGTCGATAAGATCTTTGCTGGCAGCGAGAACCAACCCAAAAAGAGCAACAACAATGACAGCAGTCTGCCATTGGCTTATTATGTGACAACCGGAGCCGTTGTTCCATCCGATTTTGACTGCGTCGTTCCCGTTGAACAGTGTCGCGTGGGTGCGGCCAGCTCCCAAATTGGCATGGACGTGACCGCGACTCTTCAACCAGGAAAATGGATTCGCGATACGGGCTGTGATATACCTGGTGGATCGGTGGTCTTGCCAGCGGGCCATGTTTTGGATGCTGCTGCGGTCGGTCTCTTGTACCAGACAGGACAAGAGCAAGTGGAGCTTTGCCGCCCCTTGAGAGTCGGTGTCCTAAGTACAGGGACTGAACTAATTTCTCCAGGTGGCGGCGATTGGGATCAAATGAGAATTGGGACAATTCCCGACGTGAATCGGCCCGTTTTACTGTCTCTTTTATCTACCTTTGGTACTTGCCTACCGATTGATCTGGGCATGGCTCGAGACGACAATATCGATGCAATGACTGCAACGATCGAGGCGGCCTTGCAAGATTGTAATGTAATAATTACAACGGGAGGTATTTCCATGGGCGAGACGGACGTTGTGGAAAGGGTTCTGGTGGAACGTCTCCAGGGGCAACTGCACTTTGGAAGGATGCACATGAAGCCTGGCAAACCCACCACGTTTGTCACGATACCGTCACAACAAAAGGGAACCCGGCTCGTCTTTGCCATGCCAGGGAACCCAGTTAGTGCGACTGTCTGTACACAGCTCCTCGTCCGGCCCTGCTTGGACCTACTTTTCAACGGGCCCGATAGGTCAGCCGACACGGACGGTGATTCGGTGGAGGAGCAGATTCGTCGTATCGTTCGGAACGCCTTTGTGCACCCCGAAGTGCAAGTCAAGCTCGCTCACCGTTTCCAGTTGGACACGGAAAGACCCGAGTACCATCGCGTGGTGCTTAATATGTCAACCAATGGATCGTACGAGGCCTCCTCCACGGGTGTGCAACGTTCCTCGCGACTCATGAGTATGCGCGATGCAGAAGGTTTGCTCGTTCTTCCGCAAGCATCTTCCAGCAAGGCCATGGCCTTGACGGGTGAGACGCACACAGTTTTGCTACTTCGGAACCAAGCACAAAAGATCCAGCTGGGCGACTCGCTTCATCTGAACAAAAAGCCATCCAAGTCATATAAGGTTTCCATTGTTCAGGTTCTTTCTCCAAAAGGAAATGATGCCTCTGCTGCAGACATTTCGGATCGAGTCGAGAGTGCCATGAGTGGATCGAAAAGCGGATCTGTGCGAACTGTTTCTGCAAGAGTCTACTCTGGCCCGGCGAAAAACTTTCTTGGCTTTGTCAAAGCAAAGGACGACGACGCTGATATTCTAGTCGTATCGTGTTCCAAGTTTGACGGTTCCTTTCGCTATTACGCGGAACTGTCACACATCCTTCGTAGTAGTTTGACGAAAGTTGCCGACTCGATGGCTCTTCAGGCACGACGAGGTGCTGCTTCGCAAGATCCCGCATCAGCCTTGTTTGAAGTTGTTATTGGCTTTGTACCTGAAGGACGCGGAACCAATGTGATTATGCTCCCGGAAGAAGGACTCGACGGCGGCCTGGGAAATGTTCGCGGTTTGTTGAAGCACGCTCTAACAATTGCTCGAGGACCCATCGGCTAAGCTGGGTCGCGGTTAACCTTGCACTTTTTGTCAGACGTGTCCCTTCCAACTGAGACGTTTACCACTCAATCATTCCCGATTTAAGAGTAGAGAGCTTCCTGGTACGCTTTCTCTCTTTTGCACCCGTCAATACTGTCATCTAGAGCTATCATGCAGCGCAGAGGAACAGTATATTAAGAGCAATCTACTCATATCATAGAAATGTATTATACATGTTTGGCAAAAGGATCCTTTTACGGCTTCAAGTCATCAGTCAGTGGCCCAGAAGACGACTTTAGCTTCCCACGCTCTTGAACAATTTCCGCGTCCGCGTCGTCCATCGGTTTACTAGCTAGGAGCTCTCCTACACGGTCTATGACGCTGGCAAACATTTGCGGTGCTCGCACAATCCCAACCAAAACAGTCTCTACCATTCCGAGAAAGGAGTTGCTGTCTCTTTCCATCGGACGATTATTTTCTGCGACCTTTTGGATATTGCGCAGCCGCTCATTCTCTTCTGTTCGCAGCTGCATTAGCAGCTCGTTGACCATGAGCTCGGCTTTACCAAACGGACCAGGCAACCGAGCGTCTTTTGGCCGTATGACCTTGCCTGGATTCTTTTCTAGATCCTGGGCTCGCTTCTCTTCCGCATAAAAGATTTCCGAAATGGCCATTTCCCATTCACCAAGTGGTCCTGGAACGTCAATCGGGCGGACAATCTCGCCACCTCGTGATCGACTTTGCTCCATCCGGAGTCGTTCCGACTCTTCGACTTCGCGTAGAAAGAGCACCGCTTTCAGTTCGAGCTCACCCAGAGGCCCTCGATCAGTCTCCTCCAAATCCTTTGGTCGCAACGTTTTAGTCCGCGCCCGTACCTTTTCGGAATTAGATATTCTTTGAAGAGTCTCCACTACTCGCTGTTCCAGAAAGCCAAGGGGCCCTCGCTCTCCTTCACCCGCATCAATCGGTCGGGCCAGTTGTCCACCCGAGTTGACGATTCTCTTAGCTCGCGTTGCCTCTTCCTCGATAACATTGGAAAGCCATTCAACTACTGCCTTTTCGAAACGTCCCAAGGGTCCAATGGCTTTTTCATTGGCATCCATGGGTCTGACATACGCCGCGTCTTCTCCCCTCATGCGCGCAATACTCTGTTCCATCAAGCGATCCGCCTGTGTGGTTTTAAAGGCGGAAGACCGCCACTTGTAGTCCTCCAGACTGAGTTCAGCTAGTCTCCGTAAGGCGTCTCGCAACAAGTCTCCTTTTCCAAGTCTGGAAGGGTCACTGCCTTTCAATACTTCCTCTTCTTCCGACGAAGTCGCAGCCATGGACTTGCAGGGCGGCCTTTCGATACTGTTACGGCTTGTTACATATTTCTTTCCGAGATATGGAGATTGCAAGCTCTCAACATTCTGACAGCAATACGACGATGCCAGGACCAAGAGGGTATGGCACCAAACGGAACGATGAAACGGCATGTGGCACGGTGCTCTACTCGGATGCTTTGGACTCTTAATTCGACACTCGTGCCAGTGCCAGGGATAGCAATGGTCAGGAAGATGCAAACAATTTTAAAAGCAACGTTTGCCCTTTTTGTTATTGAAGTTGGTGGCTCGTGCTCTATCTTTGCTCGCACGCGTCCGACTTAGGTGGACCGCTGGGGAGTTGCCCACGTCACGACGAAAAAGACTCTCGACATACCGTAGTACGGTAGTCGTAGACTAGACCTCTACTAGTCTAATTATTAGACATTAGACTAGTCTACGTACTGTAGAGTTGAGGAGCAAGTTATCATCAATGCTATTGTAGGTACACTAGTTTAGCGCCACTCGGCAATGTACTCAACAAACGACACAGTGCCAACGTTCGTCTTGGTAATCGCCGTGACTGGCTCCTTCCAGGCCACGTCGCCCAGCACGGACGTTTCGGTCCATCGAATGACGTTTGGATTAGTACCGAGGGTCTTGTCGATTGTACTGGGCTGCAACACAACGGTAAAGTGAAAAAAGGGATAGGCAACAGTAACGCTCTCACCAGGTTCCAGCGTCAACTTATAAACTCGGCACTTGTCACGCGTCTTGATCAGTTCATGCTTGTCGGCGACGAGAGGAATAGCAGCCGTCACGGGCGGCTGCTTGAGGACTTCGGCATCGATGCACAACATGAGCTTGTCGGTAGTATTTGTAATCTTGTGCACCAATGGCTTGTCGGACTTGTGAGTTCCGTAGCGGACCTCTCCAAAATCCATGCAATCGCACGCTGGAGCATTTCCTTGCACATGGTTCAAGACCTCCAATCCACCTTGAACGAGGAAAAAGTACAAGCTGTCTTCAGCATGACGATGCGCCAGCGTCGTGTCGTTGGGTGGAAACGACACGCGCAGTGCTCGAACGTATTCGTTGGAGAGAATCGTCTTGTGACGAGGCTCACTGCCAACCTCTAGAATCTCTTCGACGATTCCGTCTTGCAGTTCCCATAGGTCGCCCACATTAATTCCTTCCTTTTTGTTCTCCAACGAATTTTTTCCCACTGGAACTCCAGTAACATTTTCATAGACCTTGACCACCTGCGAATCGTCCTTGCGGCTCAAGCCGAGCGACTGGCCAGTGATAAACTGCTGTAACGCAGCGCTGGCCACAGGAATGGGAGCTTGTAGTCTCTTGGCTTCAGCGTACACAATATCCAGGTCCTTGACAAAGATCTGTAGAGCGCTCTTGACCTCGGCTTCTTCCGACTTGATCATGCGTTGTCCTCGATCTTGAAACATCCAACTTGCTCCAGCAGCTCCATTAACGATCTTGTACATTTGGTCAACATCGAGTCCAGCCTTGGCCGCCAAGGCTAGTGCTTCGGCAGCCACGACAGTATGAACGCCCGCCAAGAGTTGGTGCACCATTTTGACAGTGGATCCCATGCCGGCCCCTCCCGGAATGACGTGCACCTCGCGGGCCATGGCCGCGAGTACCGGCTCCGCCGTTTGGAGGCTCTCGTTGCTCCCCGCCGCCATGAGAGTGAGATCGCCTTGACGCGCTCGCGCTGGACCACCCGACACGGGAGAATCGCAAAACAGAATGCCGGCTTTTTCAAACTTGGCACTTGCCGCTTTGGCCCAGACAGCCGTGACGGTGGACGACAAAATCACGCAAGATCCCTTGGCAAGCAGCGACACGAGATTCTCACCGTCGCCGCCACCAAAGCAAACCTCTTGACACTGCAGTTCATTGACCAAAGCCAGCAAGCAAAAGTCGCACCCTTTCACCGCGTTCGCCAAACTGGTAGGCTTTGCGGATGGAGCCTTGTGGACTGCGGCAGCATCGTCATGAAAGGCATCCTGGAGAGCGACCGAGTGATCGTATCCGGTGACTGTTGCAGTGACTGGTGAGTCGAGCAGGGCTCGCGCCATGCCACCGCCCATGGCTCCAATGCCGACGACTGTTATTCGACATGCTGCTGCTGTTGCTGTATCAGTTGTAGGAGTTGCTGTAGTTGGCATGGTGTTACTCGTCGTCGTCACAATCGTATGGTGAAACGGAAACAAAAAATGGACGATTTGATTCGGACGAATGATGATTCGATTCTCATTCGTTTTCCAAGTTTTCCGTGCGTCGGACAGACGACTTTTTCCCTCAATTGCGCGCGCTTCGCGCGACTACCGAGATGATGACGTCAGCGCGGTATCGTTTCGCTGACGTGTAGTGTGCGACACTATCGAGAAGAGCTTTTTTGGCTTTGCGGAATTGTGAAGAGGTCGACGACGATCATCGTTCTCGTACTTGTTACACCATTATACGTCCACCATATCTTCCCAACCGAGGACGGCTGTCTTGCTGACCATGTTGACTGCTGCCTTTTCTTCTGCGATCAAATCGCAAAACGTGAGCCGCGTAGCAACCCGTTCGGTCGCTACCAGCCAAGGCATCCTTCGTTACTTTTCGGCAGCAACAAATGACAAAGACAAGGCGGCAGCGACGGTCAAATCGGCCGCCGAGAAAGATCCCATTGACAAGGGTAGTGTCATTAAGAGTAATGAATCGAATTATCCGCCGTTGATAGACTTTGACGATCTCCCCATTACCTTTGCCGATATTTCACGGGCGGAAGTGGCCATCCGAGGGGGTGTCAAGCGAACCACGTGCGAGCATTCTCCCTTTATCAGCGAGTTGGTTGGCGCCAATGTATACTTTAAGAACGAATTCAGGCAATTCACAGGATCCTTCAAGGAACGAGGCGCACGCAACGCCATCCTTCAGCTATTGCGGGAAAAGGGAAGCTCCTTACGGGGTGTCACGGCGGCTTCGGCTGGAAACCACGCACAAGCTCTAGCGTATCACGGAAGAGAGCTTGGTGTCCCCGTCACGGTCGTCATGCCGGTCGTGGCCCCCATGGCCAAGGTCGACAAGTGCCGGGTAAGTCTGCTCATGCTGTTGTTGGTTATTGGGTCTTCGATATATATATATATATATATAACTCTATGTAGTCTATCTTTGCTAACACGCCCTTTTTCAAACGTACTTTGCCGTGACAGCGATTTGGAGCTCGAGTAATTATTTTCGGAAATCACATTGGCGAAGCCAAAGAACACGCCGAAACGTTGGTCGCCAGTGAGGGTCTCCAATATGTAAACGGGTACGATGATCCGGCCATTTTGGCTGGAGCTGGAACGATTGGAATGGAAATGATTGACGATGTCCCCAATGTGGACGTGGTGGTGGTTCCGGTGGGAGGTGCTGGACTCATTGCCGGTGTCTCTTGTGCAATCAAGACGCTCAAGCCAGATACCAAGGTGATTGGTGTCGAGCCGGCCTTCTGTGCTTCGTATACTGCTGCTTTGAAGGCGGGTAAACCAGTTTTGGCTCCGTTCAGACCGACGCTTGCGGATGGTTTGGCAGTTCCAATGGTTGGAGCAAACGCTTTTGAAGTTGCGCGCCACTATGTGGACGAATGCGTTCTTACCAACGAAAAGTGCATCTCTCTTGCTGTCCTTCGTCTCCTTGAAAACGAAAAGGTGGTGGTGGAGGGTGGAGGCGCCGCTGGTCTCGCCGCTCTCTTGCCCGGTGGACCACTCGATCGTGCCGACATGAAAGGAAAAACCATAATTGTCCCTCTGTGCGGTGGAAACATTGACACGACTGTCTTGGGCCGAGTACTAGACCGCGGTTTGGCTTCGGACCAGCGTCTCGTTCAGTTTACTGCCACAGTCTCGGACCGACCGGGAGGTATTTCCAAACTCACTGCCATTCTCAGCGAGGAGGGAGCATCCATCAAAGATATTTTCCACGAGCGCGCATGGTTGCAGAGTGCAGTGGACCAAGTACAGATCAAGTGTGTTGTTGAGCTCCAGGGCGTTGAACATGGCAAACGTGTACAGCAGGCGCTTTTGAACCAAGGCTACCCAGTTGTATGGGGAAGCTTGAACAACTAGCTTTAACTCTTATACTTATTAAAAAATACTGTACCCTTTTAGAAGTCTACCATCGCGTTCCTTGTCGGTTTCTATGTCTGCGCTTTAAGGATCTAGGATCGATCTGCCAGTAGTATAAAGCGGCTCCAAGAGCTCCTAGCATCATTTCCGGGTCCCACAAGTTGAATAGCGACAAATATGAGACTTCGTCAAGAAAAGAGAACCGATCGATACACCGCACACCGCGAACCGCGATAAGTATAATCACAAATCGAGAAAGAGAAGATATCACAATAATAAGACGATGGCGAATGATACAAAGTAAGTCTCCATTGCCTAATGCAGCTTCCGATACCGACGCTATTCTTACTTCCTTGTGCCGTCCTATAGACAGAAAGCGGCAAAGAAAGCCACGACTCCAGCAGCCAAAGGTGGCGCGACCGAAACAACCGGCTTGATGTCGGTTGTCGACAAGAATGGGAACGCCGACCGCTCGGAGATCCATGAAGTCTATAATCTCCCACCGCGATCCTGGGGTTATTCCTTGTTCGTGATCTTCAGCTCCTTGTGTGTCCTCGTTACCGGCATGATGGTTCTAGCCCAGGTTACGAACCTTGCTTTCCTGGGTAACGCAAATAAAGGAGGTATCATCCAAGACGTATTACGAGTCTATACGCTGTTGTTCTGTGTCATGTTTATCCTTTCCGAACTCCGATTTGAGCAGTTTCTCAAACTGGTACCACCACTCAAGAACTGGTTCTATCGAGGCTTTCTTTACAGCTTTGTTGGTGTTATCGGGGTTGAAGAGTCGTATGCCGCGTTGGCAGAAGAATATCCGCAGATTCCAGGCTTGAAAGAGCAGACGGCTTCGCTCTTTCTCAAAATTACCTCGTACGCCATGTTTAGCATTGGAATTTTGTACATGGCAATGGGACTACTCTGCTTGAAAGGTGTGATGGAAAAGCTCAAAAACAACTACGAAGAGCAAGTCAAAAACTGGCAGCCCCATCAAGGAGACACCTCTATTGTCGTTTAGCTTGATCAGCAACCCGTATCAGAGTTACTTTCGCTAGATGCACACGCCCAAGTGATCCCATTTGCTTTAGATACCAGTAAACGTTAAATATAAAAAGTGTCAATGTACATTCATCTCAAAACGACGATAGCGATAGCACACGTTTACATCGGCAAAGCCTTCCTCTTCTTGCCGCCGTTGTCGGAAGATTCGGCTTTACTCGTGGAAAGCAAGGTGCTAATCCCTGCGGAAATGCCAGCCATCTTTCCTACATGGTCACCATCGCCACTGGCCCACTCGTATTTGCCCTTGGCAGCAGCACTGGCAATCTTCAACTCGTCCACGTACAGTTTGCTCATTTCTTCGAACTGCAGTTCACCCTTGCCTTTGCACAGGTCCAAGAGCGGTAACTGTAGGGTTTGACTCCAACTGAAGCTAGTGTTCCACGGTGCCTTCTTCTTGGCCTTGTTAATGGCACTCGTATTTGCCCTTGGCAGCAGCACTGGCAATCTTCAACTCGTCCACGTACAGTTTGCTCATTTCTTCGAACTGCAGTTCACCCTTGCCTTTGCACAGGTCCAAGAGCGGTAACTGTAGGGCTTGACTCCAACTGAAGCTAGTGTTCCACGGTGCCTTCTTCTTGGCCTTGTTAATGGCACTCAAACGAGCCGCCGCCTGGGAGAGTGTCTGTCCCCCCGAAAGGTAGTTGGATCCCTTCATGGCAACCGGAAAGCTCTGTTCAAAGAAAAGGACAATTGCCTCGGCAATCTGTTTGATACTGTAGCTCAAAGGACAATCTCTACCTGGATTGACAATGTTGGGCTTGAGGGTCGAGCCAGCCATGTACACGCCGTGGTCAATCATGGCCTTGAAGAGCTCCGACTGGACGGAAATGTTGACATGTATAGCCTGCTCGAGTGTGAGTTCCACTCAACGAAATGTCGGGCTCGACAATAGGCATGAGACCTTCACTCTGACAAATGAGAGCATATCTGGCTAGATCTTGCATATTGGCACAAATGGCGAGAGCTGCTGGGCGACCCTTGTCCATGTCAGTCACCAAAGGCGAGCGCCACTTTGCGAAACGAGCTACAGCCTGGTAGTATTCCTTGCAACGAGCATTTAGAGAGTCCAGCCCTTGCATGACTGTATCACCATTGGTACCGGGAAGAGTATAAACCTTCAAGTGCACCTTGACACCAGGCACAATGCCCTTGTCCGAGAGGACTTGCGGAAAGCATTTGTCAGCACTGGTATCCGACTTTTGGTAGAGCGTCTCGGGATCGAGAATGGCCGCGCTCAAGTAACTTTCGCATCCAGGAGTCTCAAAGAGTATCTGGCGGTACTTTCTTCGGTTCTCTTGCGTGTTTTCAATGCCAACGTGTTCGAATCGGGCTCCAATGGTCCCTGGACTCTCGTCACACGCCGTGATCCCCTTGCCCGGAGAACTATTTGGGCCGCCGTTTCTTCCAGAGCCGATTTTTCTGCTGCGGATAGGAAGGATCCACCGACGCCAAATATCGCGGCAGAGGTTATGATGAGGGATGCCACGACAAAGCGCGAGCGGCAACTTGACTTACATCATGGTCGAACGCATCGAAACATCTCGATCGGAGGCAGTTTTCAGTTTTCTGGTGGCAGAGGGGCTAAGGAAGTACGAAGCGATCCTTGATCGTGTCCTTGTACTTTTCGACCTACATTGATTTGATATACGTCGTATTTAAGCACTGTTAGGGTTAATAATTCTGCATATTGTCCAAGATTCTTTCTGGATTATTAGCATGTCCTATTTTTGTCTGAGAGGCGTCGACGTCATCGACCTCTCCCCCGGGACGATGACTCAGCGGCCATTCTGCTCGCCCGTCACTTTTTGCCACATCTTTGCCTTCTTTGTGGGAAACGCCGACGACTACGAAATGCACCATCTGCAATTGGCCGTTGTTCAAGCGCAAGCTTCTTCGCCTTTTCCTATCGTCATTTCCCCCCAAGAAGACATTGAACATATCCAAATTCGAAGGAAACTGTAACCAATCATTACCATACTGCAGTAAGAACTAGCAAAGAATCATGTGCCGACCTACCATCAACAAGGACCCTGCCGCCGACCTCAAGGAGGAAGAAGCATGGGTCAAGACCTTTGACGTGAATGCCTTTGCTGCCGATATCAAGGCGCTGGGCGACAAACTCGAGAAGCAGCAGGGCGACGCCGATGTCCGTCACCTCAACAAGATGATCATGTGGAGTAATATGTGCGCCGCTGTTGGTCTCTTGACCATGGGGCACAGCGTCAACATTGTTACCATCTTTGCTCTTTCCACTTGGACCTTTTCTCGTTGGACCATGATAGCTCATCATGTTTGCCACGGAGGATACGACAAGTGCCACCCAGACAAGGGCCGTTGGAATCGATTCAAGTTCGGGCTTAGCACCTTTTGGAGACGCGCGAACGATTGGTTCGACTGGATGATGCCCGAGGCTTGGAATGTAGAACACAACAACCGTCACCATTACAACTTGTCCGAGGCGGAAGACCCTGATCTCGTTGAAAACAACCTACAGTTCCTTCGCGAGTCCAGCGTTCCACTTCCCCTCAAGTACGTCTACATTACCATCATGGCTTTCATCTGGAAGTGGGCTTACTACTCTCCCAACACGTACAAGGAACTCAAGCTTGCCAAGCTACGTCGCGAAGGTCGTCCCATTCCTAAGGGAGTCGACCCGGCCGCCATGGTCACCTTTAGCTCCGTTCTTACCGGAACCAATCCGTTCTACTCGCGCTCCGAGTTCCTCGGAAATGTTGTTGGACCGTACCTTTTGATTCACTTCTTCCTGACGCCCCTTCCGCTCATGGTTATTGGTCAGTACGTTGGCAACGAGGACATGTACTGGAATGCCGTCAAGAACTTGTTCCTCGCAGAACTTTTGACGAATGCCCACGGCTTCTTGGCTGTCGTTACCAACCATGCCGGAGACGACATGTACCGTTTCCGAGATGGATGCCGTCCCTTTTCGGGATCTTTCTACCTTCGCCAAGTCTTGGCATCTGTTGACTTTTCAATGGGCGCTGACTTGGTGGACTTTTTGCACGGATTCCTCAACTACCAGATTGAGCACCATATGTGGCCCAGTCTTTCCATGCTGAGCTACCAAAAGTCGGCGCCGCTAGTGCAGGCGATTTGCAAGAAGCACAATGTCCCGTACGTGAAGGAAAATGTCTTTTGGCGTCTCAAGAAGACTGTCGATATCATGTGCGGAACCAACAGCATGAAGTGGTTCCCCGAAAAGTACGAGCGTCTTTACCTGGAGCAGGATGCTCTTCAGGAGGCCAAAAAGATGGCGGCGAAATAGAGGAATTGTTATGCTGCTGATTGGAGTCTGTCGCTGACTATGGCTGATACATTTATAGCGGTTGAACTCGTTTGTTTGCAAAAGTACTATGATATCATCTAGTTTCTCTAGCCAACGGTGCTTCTCGTTAGTAGAACAAAGCTAGACATTATGGTTTGGGGTATATACGGATCCCAGAGCCTTTGCAAAACTTGATCCTTGTCTAGCTAGTCTAAGAAAACGTAAATAGAAGGACGAATAATTGCAATTTATACAGGCGCAGCCTCGCTCGATTCAACGCCCCACTCGCCTCACGGTCTCCTTTTAGTAACGAGTAACGTCCCGACCGAACAGATAACTCTTAGCCCAAAGCACCGGGATTAGCACTTTATTTTGAATGCTGGTTTGTCGTCCCCAGTAAGCAAAGCGCCACACCAAGAGTGCCAAGAAGCCAGTAATTTTTGGCGACTTGAACCACGACGCCGGTGCATCCCCTTCTTTTGACTCTCGTGGAGCACCAATGGTAGAACCATCATAGATACCACTGTTATCTCCCATGAACGCCATTGATCCAAGGCTAAAGAAATTGAACGGCTTTTCGTCTTCCTTAATCTTTTCATTGAAGACATCGGCTAGGTATAGACCCTGCTGACGGGCAACTTGGGCGAGCTGTGGGATTGGGACCCCTTTCTCATTAATGGCGGCATCTCCCATGGCCCAGATCGAACCTTCGTGCCCTTTCACTCGCAAGTGCTCATCCACAATGATGCGTTTGT
>Ga0307981_1002773_pt1 | contig 13811 bp, 9 predicted proteins | sample OrgLakmetagen987_FD_201849 | JGI IMG/M metagenome (GOLD analysis project Ga0307981, IMG submission 201849) | Saline water microbial communities from Organic Lake, Antarctica - #987 | ecosystem: Environmental > Aquatic > Non-marine Saline and Alkaline > Saline | place: Antarctica: Organic Lake... | reverse complement strand
TACCATATGAGCATACATGATTGCACCACTCCATGCCTTACTGCTTCTTCTTGGACTTGCTGGAGCGTCCAGCGAGCAAAAAGTCGGCTTCCTTGGAAGTCCCCAGCTTTTTCTTGGGGTACCGCTTCTTACCTAGCAATCGCTTCTCAACGCCATCCATTTCCGACTTGTGCGCCTGTAAAAAGAGTTCCAAGTTCTCCGCCTCTTGTCGAAGCTGCTTGCCCATGGCTTCGCCGTCCGGATCCGACTTTCCCGGTTGGGGTGCGTTACGCATGCCCATGTTACTCAAAAGCATGTCTTGCTCACGGACTTCAAGCGCAGGCTCTCCAATGGCCAACTTGAAGAAGGATCGGAGACCGTACATGACCAGAAAGTACCAACTCACACTGGATACGTAGGACGACTCTAAATCGGGCAACTCCACTAGACCACGCTGAAACATGCTCTTGAACCCGACCGTCAAGGGAAAGGGCACCTTGAGCAGAATGAAACCGCTAAAAAAGTGCTGAATACCCTGCATCATGACCATGTTCTGCACCATGAATACCATGTTACCCTTCATCATTCCCATGGGATTGTTCATCATGGCGGACATTGGATCTTCGGCCTCGTCGTCTTCGTCCTGCTTGATTTGCTCGCACCATTCTGCCTCCTTTCGAAGCATGTCCACATAATGCTGCTTACGAACGTACCACTTCCACGTGACCATGTAATGCGCGGCGCCGGATCTGATCTTGGTTGTCTGCCTCAGCAGATTTTGCGTGCGCTGCGGAACGGGCAGCGTTTTTGCCTTGGGGCCTTGCAACAAAATGCCAACGTAATGGCGAAGGAGACCTGCGGCAACCATAATGACAAACAGCGGTAAAACGACCCAATCGCGAATGTCGGGATCTAGTAACAGCGTCATGATAAACTGTGAAGTATAGACTGTATCTGGCAAGGGGAGAGAGAGAGGGTCTGCTATATAGTCAGAGAGGATCTTCTTCGTCTCTTGCGTCGTTTCATTGTGACCACTGCCCTCGATCTTCCTTCTCGTGTTGGTGGTTTCCTTTCATCACGGACTGGATGACAGACGACGCTTTTTCGATGATAATTCTCAATTCGTTCGTTCGCATTGTTTCATGTACACAGTACGACGACTGACTCTTCAGCGTAACCTACGTAGACTAGTCTACTGCGATTTTGCTATGTAGCACAGACAAGAACCAGAGCCAGAGCCTCTTCATTATAGTGTAGCTAGTAGTCTACCTACTGATTAATAGCGAGGGTTTCCTCCATCTCTTGAACCATTTGGACCCCAGCAGCCTGTTTTTTCTTCCAAAAAATATCCTCGTGGCACGGGTCACTTCCCACGACATCTTCAATGCTGCGCTGTCCATTCTGCAGCATGAGTTTGGCTAGCTCGTGACGAATCTGACTCACCAGTCCAGGTCCCTTGTAAACCATCATGCTGTAGACTTGCACCAAACTCGCGCCGGCTTTTAGTTTGACGTAGGCGTCATGCCCTGTTCCGACTCCGCCAACACCAATGATTGGAATTTTGCCTCGGGTCAAACGAAAGAGATGCCGGATAACTTCAGTGCTCTTGTCCTTGACAGGTGCCCCAGATAGGCCACCGATTTCACCTCGATGCTTGGAAATCAAGTCGCGCGGTCGCTCTTTGGTGGTATTGGTAACGACAATTCCATCAATCTCTAGCGACAAGAGCACGTTGGCAATTTCCTGCAAGTCATCTTCGGTCAGGTCGGGAGCCAACTTGACGAGCAACGGCACTGGTACTTCCAGAGCGTCACGGGCTTTCAAACAAGCCTGTAGCAAGCTCCGGAGAGCATCCGCCTGTTGCAACTCTCGAAGGCCTGCCGTATTGGGGGAGGAAATGTTCACCACCAAATAGTCGGCGTATACGCCTAACCTGGTGATATTGGAAACGTAATCGGCCGCCGAATCCTCTGTTTCCTTGTTCTTTCCAATGTTGACACCCACAACACCTGCTGCATGTTGTTCCGGGTACATGGTCGACTGCAACCACCGCATCGCCTTCCATGCCGCTCCTGCCTCTGGGTCTTTCTTTTTCACTTGTGAATGTCGGTATGCTTGCAAGTTGGCTTCTACTGCCGCGGCACCTTGGGAATTAAAGCCGTATCGATTGACAATTCCCAAATCTTGAGTCAAGCGAAACATGCGCGGTTTGGGATTGCCCGCCTGCGCCTCGGGCGTTACTGTCCCAATTTCGACAAACCCAAAGCCTAGATCCAGCATCTGCGCCACAGCAAGTCAAGGAGGATACGAAGCGACATTGGCGTTAGAAAGATGCTAGGCCATAATAAGTCATCGTCGACAGGGCATGGCAACTTGAACTTACCGGCTGGATGATCTCCGCGTCCTTATCAAAGCCGGCTCCAAGACCAATGGGATTCTCAAATGTCTTGCCAAATACTTTGGAACGCACCGAAACTTGCTGTTCGATAGCAGAGGGGTGGTGTCGGGGAGAGAGCCCTCGTTTGGACATTTGGATGGCCACATTGTGAGCGACTGTGCGTGCGTGGTGGAGAGGGAAAAAATAGGGGGAGCAAAGTGGTTTTGTTAGAAACGAGTCCGTTGAAATGCTGTCGTCTGTCATTAGCATTACAGCCGAACCAACCTTCTGGATCCAGGAGTCGCCGCATGGCGGGAGTGATCCATTCGTCCGCTGCTGTGTGATAAAACGCGGAACTACGGCCTTGCGAGGGAAGATGCGTCGTGACTTCGAGGGTTCCCACCAGAACGGCCCCACCCACGACCGTGCGAACAGTGGCGCGTCGAGCTGAAAGCACGGCGCGTCGAAACGAGTCTGTAGCTTTTTGAAACATGCACAACGTCTCTAAACTGAAGAGTAGAAGAGCAATCAACCGATCCGATTCAGCACCGCAATCTCCATTGTCCGTGGCGGTGCGTGGGGTGTGTGGTGTGGCGTCGATCGACGCAATCGCTCTTGGCGGGTGGGTCGCTGATACTATGAGAACCCCATTTTAGTGACGCAAGCCTAGAAGACATAGTTGTGACAAACATGTCAGTAAAGGTATCAGTACTACTTTACTATCAGTCAAAATACGACTCGATTTGTGTTGAAGACTTCGATGGATGGTCGGTCACCGATTTTTCGTCGACTTCGGTCGCTTTCTTTGTTCTTGCACGTTCTCGTTGGGTGGCCATGCATAATCTTCACAATTTGAAGGAAAGATTGCAAATGACCGTTATATCCAATATGAAATTCAAGATCAAGATGAACATGCTCACGGCGTTTCGTAAGCTGCTCGTCGTCGGTAGCCTCGCTCTACTGGTGTCTGCGGTCCAAGGAGGTGATGACAAGGAACCGTCCGCATCTGTAATGCAGACTCTGCGAGAGGCTCACCCACTCTGGCTTCGCGAGAGATGCACAGAGCCATTTTACGCCGACGTTGATACAAAGCAGCCTCACTACAATCTCCACACAGAGGAGGCTGACTTGGTTGTTCTGGACGTGGCCAGAGATGACGAACGCGAAGGTTTTATTGTCATGTTCTCGGATCAAAAATCTTGTTTCTTTGCCGAAACCGCCATTCGAGCGGAACTGCAGAACGAGCAAGTCTTTTTGCAAGTGTCCGAGTGGGGTTTCCCACCCAGATATACCTGGGACAAGTCTCTTGTTTCTCCTCCATTCTTTGAGCATGACGACATTATCGATGAAAGTGATCAAACGAGAAAGTTCTTGTCGAACTTGATCTCGACGGGAATTGCCGTCATCTCTGGCGTTCCCCGAGAAGAGGGCGAATGTGCAAGGTTCGGAGAGAGGTTTACTTCCCTTCGAGAAACGGAATGGGGCAAGAACTTTAACGTTCGTTCGACACCGGACATGGGTTCGGGTGGTGTCCAGAAGAAGGATCTTGCCTATACTTCGAATGCGATTGGAATGCACGTTGATTCTCCTTATCGCATTGACACACCACCGTCATTCCAGTTGCTCCACGCGATTGATCACTGCCACGGCCCCGATTGCTATGTCCACAACCAATTTGTGGATGGGTTTGCCGTTGCTGCTGCGCTCTGCGAAAGTGATAGAGCTGCTTTCCAGATACTCACCGAGGTCACCTTGCGTTGGGAGAACAATGGTGGCGACGGCAGGTCACTTCTGTTTCGATACGCACCCATGATTGAGCTGGACGGCAGCGCGAATAGTTTCAATGTATCGGACTCCTGCCCTTCCGTCGATTCCATCAACTTTAGTGCCAAATCTGGTGGCTACGCTCCAAACTTGCCTCGGGATCGACTCGATTCGTTCTACGAGGCGAAGAGAAAGTTTTCGTCTCTCTTGCATAGCGACGAGTACACCGTTCGGGTACAGCTGTATCCAGGTGCCTTGGTTATGTTCGATAATCGCCGCGTGTTGCACTCGCGCTCTAACATTGCAGACACAGATGGAGACCGATGGCTCCAAGGATGCTACCTCAACCGCGACGGTGTGAATGTAATGTACGAAAGAATGCGGAGAAAGTTCAGAAACTTGACAGAGACTCCCTTTACAAGCTTGGAGCAAGCGACAAAGGCAGACTTTGACCGCATGGGAGTCGAGTATGACAAGGAGGTCGCCCAAAAGACAGTAAGCAACTTGGTTCGCCTTCTCGAAGGTCAGAAGAGTGACAGTGCTTTCTTGGGAGCACCAGTGAGTCTTTTCGAGCACAATGTCCAAACTGCGAGTCGTGCCTTCCGGGCAGGAGAGGACGACGAAACAATTGCCGTGTCTTTGTTTCATGACGTGTTTGAAACGTTGGCTGTCAAGAATCACGGCGAGCTCGTGGCTGCGATGCTAGCTCCTTGGGTATCTCCCAAGTCGCAGTGGTTGCTCGCCCACCATGAAATCTTTCAGGGATATTATTACTTTGAAGATTACGGCCTGGACAAGAATAAGCGCGACATGTTTGTCAACCATCCCTTCTACAACTGGACTGTGGAATGGTGCCACAAGTATGACCAGATCTCCTTTGATCCTGACTACCCGTCGTTGCCCATGGCGCAGCTTCTTCCGGTTGTGGAACGAGTGCTTTCTAGGGCGCAATACTGGTGGAACCCTTCCCACCCCAAGGCTGGCGCTATGTCCGCTCAAGCAGAGCTAACTGCTGTAGATGAAGAGGATACGGGTGACGCTATTTCGGGAGCGCATAGAGAGGCTTGCGAAGATACCTGGACGTGTTATGACAGTGGGATGAACAATTATGGGGAAATACCCGTGAGTGCCCCATCGTCGCACTACTACTAAAAGATAAGCCACCGCGTTGTGTTGTGACTCTAAAGCTCGAAGAGTGAGCTGTTACTAGTAGAGTCATTCGTTTTATAGAGGAGTGCCAATCGACCCTTAGTAGGAGTGTCTGACAAACGGCTTTCTTAGCGGGGTGCAAGACTCGTCTCACTGATGCTTTGGGTGACGGCTAGATTACTACCGGTACTCTCCTAGTCGAGTGTCTATGTATATACGACAAATAGATGCGTCTACGACTGAGTCTTACGATACGTCGTCTGCATTCCTGTGCGGAGAAAGAGAAGATTAAACAAACACACGAACTCACTGCTGAAATGGTTTCTTATTCACTATGAACCATCTATCATAGTATATTATCGTAAATCTTCAACATGACCGACTAGGAAATTGCAGCAAAATGTGGGAAACAACTTCTCTCTTTCTTCAAGATAGTTTATTCAGATAAAATGTCAAACACGTAGGCACTACCGCTTTGATCACCGTTATCGTCATCAAACACAGCGCCAATGACAATGGTATCTTCATCAATCGCTACACTCGCTCCAAAAAAGTCTCCAGAAGCTCCGTCACTGGCAGTGAGCTTTCCTTGCTGTGCCCATACCGTTCCAGTGCGCGTAAACACGTAGGCGCTGCCACTATCAGACCCGTTATCGTCATCAAGCCTAGTACCAATGACAATGGTATCTTCACTGACCGCGACACTAAATCCAAAAAGATCATCAAAAGATCCGTCACTGGCAGTGAGCTTTCCTTGCTGAGTCCAAACCATTCCTGTGCGAGTAAAGACATAGGCGCTACCACTATCAATACGGGCATCGTCGTCACGGAAAGCGCCAATGACAATCGTGTCTCCATTGATAGCGACACTAAATCCAAAAAGATCTTCAGAAGCTCCGTCACCGGCAGTGAGCTTTTCTTGCAATGCCCAAACCGTTCCAGTGCGGGTAAACACGTAGGCGCTGCCGCTGTTAAAACCGTTATCGTCGTCGCGGAAAGCGCCAATTACAATCGTGTCTCCATTGATCGCGACACTAAATCCAAAAAAATCATCAGAAGCTCCGTCACTGGCAGTGAGCTTTCCTTGCTGAGTCCAAACCGTTCCTGTGCGAGTAAAGACAAAGGCGCTGCCGCTATCGATGCCGTTATCGTCGTCTTCGCGAGCACCACTGACAATCGTATCTCCATCGACCGTGACACTTTCTCCAAACCTATCACCAACAGCTCCGTCCCTGGCAGTGAGCTTTCCTTGCAATGCCCACACCGTTCCAGTGCGAGTATACACGTAGACGCTGCCGCTATCAAGACCGTTATCGTCGTCACCGAGAGCTCCAACAACAATCGTGTCTCCATCGACCGCGACATGACCTCCGAAAAGATCATCAGGAGCTCCGTCACTGGGAGTGAGCTTTCCTTGCAGTGCCCAAAGCGTTCCAGTGCGAGTAAAGACGTAGACGCTGCCACTTTCAAGGCCGTTATCGTCGTCACGAGAAGCGCCGATTACAATAGTGTCTCCACTGACCGCGACACTAAGTCCAAAGACATCCTCAGCAGCTCCGCCACTGGCAGTGAGTTTGTCCATTTCGACAATAATCAGAGCTGGGGCTACAGTTTCAAAAATATAGGCGCTGCCGTTGTCACTGCCGTCGACGTCACCGTTTGCGCCAATGACGATTGTGTCTCCATCGACCGCGACATAAATTCCAAAAAAAGCATCTGAAATGGCAATAAGTTTTCTTTCCAGCGCCCAAACTGTTCCAGTGCGAGTAAACACATACGCACTGCCACTCTCATTAGCGGTATCATCATCGCCATTTGCGCCAATAACAATCGTGTCTCCATTGACAGCAACACTCGATCCAAACCTATCTTCAGAAGCTCCGTCACTGGCAGTAAGCTTTCCTTGTAGTGTCCAAACCGTGCCAGTGCGAGTAAACACGTACGCACTGCCACTGTTACTACCGTTATCGTCGTCAAGCCTAGCGCCAATGACAATCGTGTCTCCATTGACCGCGACACTAAGTCCAAATGGATCATCATTAGTTCCATCGCTGGCAGTGAGCTTTTCTTGCAGTGCCCAAACCGTTCCGGTGCGAATAAACACATACGCGTTCCCGCTATCACTACCGTTATCGTCGTCAAGGAAAGCGCCAACAACAATCGTGTCTCCATTGACAGCGACACTTAATCCAAACCTATCAATAGAAGCTCCGTCACTGGCAGTGATCTTCTTTCCTTGCAGTGCCCAAACCGTTCCTGTGCGAGTAAAGACATAGGCGCTACCGCTATCAATACCGTTATCGTCGTCAAACACAGCGCCGATGACAATCGTGTCTCCATTGATCGCGACGCTAAATCCAAAACTATCTCCAGAAGCTCCATCACTGGCAGTGAACTTTTCTTGCAATGTCCAAACCGTGCCAATGCGAGTAAACACATAGGCACTGCCACTTCGATCACCGTTATCGTCGTCAAACACAGCGCCAATGACAATCGTGTCTCCATCAACCGCGACACTCCATCCAAAAAATGCATTCGAAGCTCCATCGCTGGCAGTGAGCTTTTCTTGCTGTGCCCAAACCCTTCCAGTTCGAGTAAACACGTAGGCGCTGCCACTTTCAAGACCGGTATCGTCGTCACGGAAAGCGCCAATCACAATCGTGTCTCCATTGATCGCGACACGTCTTCCAAACATATCACCAGGAGCTCCGTCACTGGCAGTGAGTTTGTCAATTTCGAAAACAATCGAACCATCTTGGGGCGAGGGTAGGGGTGAAGGTTTGGGTCGGGGTTGAGAATGGCGCCGTGGTTGAAGTCATGGCTGGGGCGCGGGTTGGGGCAGAGCTTGGCCCATTCCCATCAGTGAAATCTACACCAAAGGTGATACCCACAATGATCACAGCGAGGACGGGGGCGACAAAGGCGAATATTTTCAAACAGTAGCGTCGTTTTTTGGCTGCTGCAATATTATCAGTCTCCCCTTTATCCAACCCTATCCTAACCCTATGCACTGACTCTGCCGCCCCTCCTGATCGTGTAAATTCCTCCGCTAATGCCGCCAATGAGTTCGCTGGGTCCAACGTAGCCCGAGCCTCTTGTCCGCCCAGGGCATCTACGATGACAGAAGAGATCACATGCTTTTCAGAAGCGCTTTTGCTTGTTTCGTCATCGGAAGCGTTCTGGTCGTCAGTGTACTCCATCGTTGGCTCGTTCGATAACTCCTAGGTAACGGTGTGGTGTTGGATGATATAGAGGGTACTTTACGAGGCGTGAACTCTTTCGCTTGATCCGGCGGTCCACCAACCTACGCAGTTTAAGAATTTCTCTGCGCGTAGAACCCCTGTAGCCTCCCTACTACGATCTGTCTCCCCACTACGACTTTGAACTTCCGACGCCTGGTTTGCGCTGTCACCAAAGTCGCCCTTGGAATAAGAAAGTATTGTTTGATGAGCTTATGCGTCAGAGGCCTTGACTGAAGTGTCGATGCGTTCGAAGATAACAACGTTTGGAGAGGATTAGAGCAAGGAGTGAGGCGATCCAAGCTTCGGATCTTAAAGTTGTGTGTGCGAAGAGGAATGTTAACCAGATGTCAGAATTTTGTTGATGGCGCAATCCAAGCGAGCGTCAAGCGTCGTCACTTTTCTTTGTAGTAGGGAGGCTACGGGGTTCTACTCACTGGTACATGTAGGAGTTCACACGTATGTTAAAGTGTTCCGTAGACTACACAGCACGACTAGACTATTCGACCTTCATCGGAATCATAACTACCGGCTACCGTACGTCGTACGCGGTAAGAATCTGGATTTTTGGTACTGTAAAACCGGAGCAAACAGCGTGAATCGAATCGCATTCAGGCAATACAATAAAAAGTCACGATCCGATCACCGTTTAGAATTATAATTATTTGACACCCCAGACGATAGCGAGTTGTTGTCTCGCAAGTCACCCATTCAAGTCAGCTGCGACGTCTGTTTGACTGTACACCCCTCTCTACAGTAGGTGTATGTGGGGATACGGATGCTCTGGTGGCTTGGTATTCTTTGTGCAAGTGTCTGTCGGTCCAAAGGAGGACGATAAAGAGACGCAGGACGCAGATCGCTAGCACATTACCACTCTCATCTTCGGCGATCAGGTCCCCTCCTGGCGCTTCCCACAGAGGATGAATGTTACATACGTACTGTGCTTGTGCTTGATATATAGAGTTTGGATTTGCACTGCTTTTTTACCGCTCTCATACCACCAAAAAGCCCATCATCGAATCGTCACACCGGCCTCATTCTTCCTGCTTGCGTCGTCGTCGTCGTCTTTCCCCATCCAAGCTGCGAGTAACTCCCAACAAGAAGAAGAAGAATCCGTCGTGGAAGGGCTGGTGGCCGACTTTGACCGCTTGGACGCTGTTCACGAAACTATTCAGGAATTGCAACGGCAGCTACCCTCGCTCCTAGCCACGCCCTTGTCGGAGGCACAGGCCAGAAAATCCTACACGGACAGCACACGATTATTTGTGGCAGACAGCGACAGTGGCAGTGAATTCGAACTGGCATCGTCTCTGCAAGAGCTAGTTTCCATTTCCAACACGTTCGCATTAGCCACGGCAGCTTCGGTCCGTGCCGGCAACTTTTTATCGTCTTCTCTTGGCCGCGGAAGCAGCAACAGCAATGCAACTACTGGATCGTCCACACAAACGACTCCTCGAGTCAAGTGTCGCATCATCCTCGTGGATCCGACAGTCCAAGCCATTCGTGTGGAGTGGGAGACCCAATTGCTTCCTTTATTGGATAGTCTACCCACTGGAACAACGGCCAAACAGGCAGCCCGTATTCAAGGCACTTCCTTGCTTCTATTGGACCCCGATTCGGGTCGGGTTGCTTCACATCAACTGTCGAATGTGAATTGGAATGGACAAGATCAACAGGCTCAAGTCATAGGACAGTCCTTATCGACGCTTCGACAAACCTTTAGGAGCTTGCAGCAATCGCCATTCTTGCAACCCTTCTTTTCGGGGTCGTCGCCCCTCGGTCAAGTGGGGCAAGAGTTGCTCCAACAGCTCTCTGCCGCATCAATGAAAGTATCGTCATCATCAACTTCACCCCAAGAACGAGCACCCGTGTACGTACTGCAGTCGCTGGACGACTTGAATGCAACTGATCAGTTGATTGCCATTGACGAATGGTTACCGGCTGTCCCAACTGATAACCAGACTGATACTACGCCAACGACCTCCCAGCCGCCAGTGCTACCTGGCTCGAGCGGTTGGCCTCGATACGCGGCCACACACCGGGCAGTGCTTCAATTCTTGGAAACAGCTCTTCCAGCATTATCTGGTGAATCTGAAACTGGATCCGCCATCACTCTCAAGTCCTTTTTCTCACCCAGAGCTCGACTTTTGACGTTGGACGGCAGTCTGCTCTTGCAGGATGCTTCCCGCATTGCCAACCTTTTCCAATCACTAGCAGTCTGGCGGAGACGATCGTTTGCCAGCTGGACACTCCAAAGGGCAGTCGTCTTGGACGAAAGGGGGCCAACCCGCATTCGCGTGGACTATACTATCAGTGTGAATATACCGGGTGCCACCAGCACGGCCATGTCCGTACACGGCAGTGACACATATACTCTTGCCGAGCCGTCGGTGTCTATCGCTACAATCCCTACCACTGTCCAGATTGAGCAAGTCATCCAAACCAAACTTTGGATTGGAGAAAACAGAAACTTGCAAGACGGTGTCTTTTTTATGCGAAGCGTCGCGACGGCCGTGGAAACTGGACGCTTTCGCAACAATGAAGATTCGTTGGTCCTTGATTTTCTGCAGCGGCGCATGACAAATATTCCAACCAACAACAGAAGCAAGCTGGTGTCGCCCAAACGAGAAACAACTGCGGTACCTCGACGACTCGACGACGCCGCAGCAGCCAAGGTGTACCGTATCATGTCGTCTCTAAACGAGGATCTGGCGTTGTTACTGGACGAAGATATCAACGTCGCGCCACCATGTCTCGAGTACATGGTCGAAAATGTACAACTCCAAGGCTACCTAGGTACAACTCTGTTGCGGGGTCAGACAGCGTACAAGCAAAACCTTGGTTTGTTGTTGGCGTCATTGCGTGCCGCCCTACGGACCGGCCGATTGCTCGCTGAACAACCCCAACCATTGGTACGCGTCGAACTCACGACCGCAGGAAATGTACGCTTGTCCACGACCTTGTTTCTCAAAGTCGTACCGCTAGTCACAGGCTTTCCTGGTTTGGATCCGAGCATGTTTCCCCTTGGCAGTGGGAGTCTGCCCTTGAAAATTGGCTTGGTTTCCGAATACATCATTGATCCAGCAACAGGCCTCATTACGCAGCACTTGCTGGTGGAGTCCCGCATCAATGGAGAGTTGACACCGGCGGATATAGTGTCAAAGTGGATCCAACGACGACAAGTGGGTGGTGATAGTGATGCCACCAATGGAGAAGAGTCGTGGGTGCAAACCATTCTGGACACTTTCAACTGGGTTCGACTCAAGAGTTAAAGTTATGCCTTGGCACGCAGCAGGATGTGTCACACATTGAATACACAGTATACTACTGGTGCATAATGATCCTCTTAACGTTTGCTTTATTAATGCCACACCGCATACCGGTACTACTCTACTAAACAATGAGACTCTCAATTTCCTCGTAATTCTTTCGCTTGTTCTTGCAGCTCTTGAGACAGGTAACGGTACACAGACCAGCGGCGAGCAGCACAAAAATACTAAAGACCACGACAGGCCACACTGTAGGCTGAGCTTGCTCTGGCGGTAACAATACTGTGTTATTGGTGGTCATAGTCATGGGATCCACGGTCTGGTTGGGTAAGTCCCACTCGGATACCGTGGCAATAGCGCCAGTCGTTGTGGTGTTGGCAGTACTATTCGTGTGGTGCTTCTTGTGGGTACTTGTCGAGATGGTGCCTTTGGCTGTCTTGTTCGTCTTGGTGGCGTTGGGACGAACAAACAAGTCATCGTCGATCCCCGATTTTGATGACGACGTGGCGGATGGTACGTCGTAGGGACTAGCAGGAGCGGTGGAATCATCACCAGACGAGTCATCGTCGCCTTTGGATGAAGAGTTCGAGTCGTCGGTGTGTGCATCACTTGTCTTATCCGCAAAGGAAAGCAGTCGGAGGATCGACCTGTTGGTGCTCGTCGTCGAAGCAGCAGCGGCGGCGACCTGTAGTCCCGTCGATCCCTCCCACGTTGGATGAATCAACGTCGTCGCTGACAGTCTCAGCAAGATCAATAGCAGTCCCTGGGTTCTCATGGTGTCGATGCTCTTTATATATGAATCGTATAATGTCAATCTGGAGATGATCATGCATCGCATATGCATCATGCATCATGCATCGCATATGCATCATGCATCGCATATGCATCATGCATCGCATATGCATTATGCATCGCATCGCGCATCGCATCGCGCATCGCGATGCAACTGCAACTACCGTACTTGATTTAGTCCTTTGCGAAAAAGAGAACCCCGCCGTTGTTGATCTGCGGACGTTCGACGAGGTTGTGTGGTCTGCCACCTACCCGTCCGAGACAGACGTCTGATCCAGTTGTCCCGGGAAACGCCAACCGCGCGTTTCATCTTCCTTCGCATCTTCGGCATTCGATCGAGCGCCAGACACACATGCTTCAAGCGGGCAGGTTTTTCCGAGCGGGCACTTTTTTCCGAGCGGTCATCGAGATGTCCCTGTAAGATTGACGATTAGTGCCCGATCGGCCGGCGTTTTCTCGAAATCCGACCGCTCTGTCGAGCGAGATTGCGTCTTCGACGCTCACTTTCCTCACTTCAGTTGCAAGGACCACCATTGACCAACATTGAGCCATTCAATAGCCTTTAAAACAACCAAGTAACCAACATTATCATGATGATCTCTAACTCTACCTTCGCTCACTGGCTCTTGGTGATGGACACGCCTGACGGCGCGATTGAAGCAACGGAAACCAGGAACTCCTGGCATGTGATCTCAAAAGATTTCGACGGGAACCCCCAACGATCTTCTCGCTGCCCTCGAGAACACTCCCATGGCCGCCATCCTCATTCCTGTCATGAGGGAAGGCTCGATTGAACTCTACCTTGCTCGCCATATCTGTTGCCTCACTCCTTCCTCCGTCCCGGTGACGGACTTGTGTGAGTTTTTCGCCATCGTTGGCGTGAACGCGACGCCGTTGCAGCTGAAGCCCCAGATCATCCAAATCCGTCCCGATTGGTTTGATCAAGAGGAAGACGTTGTCGTGACACCAAGCTTCAACTGCCTCGTCGAAGCTGTCACCGATGACGAGTTGTCCAAGCTCAACACCCTCGATCTCGAGGACTCGTTGTCGTTGAACAAGTCTTTCAAAGCCCGCAAGGTAATGCCAATCCCACCAAACGTTGCTGCTACGATCGGGCGCTACAAGCCTTCGGAAGTTGGTCGGATTTTCTCCGCCTGCGCTCAGGAGATAATCGACACCAGCACCAACGACTCCAGCAACGACTGCGGCATTCAGTGGGAGATCCTCAACTCTTCCGACGAA
>Ga0307981_1002772_pt1 | contig 13812 bp, 9 predicted proteins | sample OrgLakmetagen987_FD_201849 | JGI IMG/M metagenome (GOLD analysis project Ga0307981, IMG submission 201849) | Saline water microbial communities from Organic Lake, Antarctica - #987 | ecosystem: Environmental > Aquatic > Non-marine Saline and Alkaline > Saline | place: Antarctica: Organic Lake... | reverse complement strand
TAAAGTTTCAAGATGGAAAACTAAAAGACCTCGCCCACTGATATTTGGAACCCCCTTAACCTATACTGAAAGTAGAAAAATTGAGGCATACGCTACAGGTGGCAGTGCATATAAGTAAGCTCTCATCCATATCATATGTTCAGCAGCAAGTGCCTACAATTCATGTGCTGACAATAATTGACTGGCTGCCAACCTTTTTTATCCCTGGTAGACACTCTAAACCAAATAGCTGTCAACTTATATGAACAAGTCATGATTAACCCCACCAATATCATAGATTCACGCGAGGATGTGCTTGTAGCTAGGTAGTTAGCTTTGGTTGGATAATATATTTAGACACTCGTGACTATTCGAGATTATCGTAGTCCTGATGGGAGTGACAATCCAGGACATGGATGGAAAGGAAAGTATGATGGTCAAGATGTGAAACCCTGTATTGGCTTTGATGCCTTTTCCAATGAGATTGTTGCTATTCACCTCAACTACAAGATTGGCACTAGATTGATTAGCAAATTTATGCACTACTCAGAAGAAATGATGTATCGTTGTGGCGATTTTCTTAGTGGGCGATATGACGAGGGCTAAAGTAGCGTCACTACTGGCACGAGGTTGAATAGTGTTAGGTATGTCTAGAAGATTCCTGTTGGACTATATCGTCACTACTGGCACGAGGTTGAATCATCAGCGTTAGGTATGTCTAGAAGTTTCTTGTTGGACAAATATAACATATACCTAGGACTACTGATTACAGACAAGAAATTTTGTGGATCACACTTCTTTTTACAATTTCATAGAGGCCAACATGTTCACTTTCTTGTGATATGATACGGATAGACGAGGATATTCGGGCCTCGCAAAGTAGTAGGAACGGAAATTGGTTTGCCTACATTTAGAATCTAACCAGAACAAAATCGGGTTTGTGCAAGTAGTCAATCAAGGCACTGCTGTTCTGTAAAAATTTCCTATTACAGCGATTGTAACTAGAGATGCGAATGAACAGTGAATCACCATCCATGTGGTGATTTCCTCTGCTCTCATCTCACCTCCGTAGCGAACTACCAGTGACGTAAGGTCTTACATCGACACGAGAGAATGAGTAGTGAATAACTAGTAAGTCAACATGATGCGTTTTCAAATAACAATGCATATTGCACATAATTCATGAGAGCACCGATAGCTTACAACCAAGTCGTCTGCATACAGAACTCCTTCAATTTGAGTAAACTCTCTCGACTTCTCTTCCTCAAACAGAGCTTTCTCGTGTAGTAGTGAGGTCATGCATTCGCTCCAGTGATTCCTTCAATTTGATGGGATGCTTCTCATAATCGTGTCTATTGCCAAGATTTCGTCAATGAAATATTCTACCGCTTGATACCTCCCAATGACACGACCTTGCCACAATCTTGAGCTTCGGTGGCAATATCTATAATTACTTATTTTGATATGTTGAAAAATTGCGATGGTAGCCCCTAGACACCCTGCCGAGAAGCATGTGTAAGAATAATAGGGTTTCGTTCGAATCCGATTATCAGTGAACCCATTTTTATAGGCAGGATCATGGAAAGTATTTTTGAGGTAGTGCTCTGCGTTGTACAACAGTAGGGTTGTGCTCGGTATATAAATATTGTTGCGAGGCTAGATATGGCAGAGTAAATTGTTCGAGTGCATGGAGTCTTCCGAGTGAGAACCATAATTCGTTGAATCCAGCTCCTGGGACACATAATATGTTAGTAGTATTGGTAGTACTAGTAGTAGTGCTACTGATATCACTATCATGAATTTCATTTATAGTTTTAAACTAGAAATGTCCACGACTGATTTGTGATGATAAGAAGGATGGTGATATTTATGCTAGGAAGGTGTCAATGCAGGGTGAGATGAAATGGAACGAAATTTGTACGAGGAGGATGAGTATTTTAATTTTTTAGTAGAGATGTGAGGCATGCGTTGATGCGACATTTCTTTTTCTTAGGTGTTTCCATCTTTTAAATTTGGTTCATCAAAACACCGATTGTGCCTGCAAGATCCTGCTTGCGATGAAGTCAGTGTGGAGTAGCTTGTTCAGATATGAGTTGAGATACTGTAGTCTGTACAACATAGTTTGGAGCGTAGAGTGTGGAGTGTTAAGTGTTAAAGAGAAAAATGAGTAAGCATCAGTTTCGTGAAGTTGCTTGTCGCCATTGTGCCCAGGAAGTAACTATTTGCCGATACAGATGCCGATACAGAGAGGAACGCTGAACTTGAGATGCCGAGCTTGGACCCATCACATACAACATTCCCGTCGTTGTCAGCTATTTCCTGAGCGAAGTCAAGACCTCCATCCGCAGGAAGAACCATGTCATTTATTGCCCATCCCTGGTGTTGCCAAATATCAGTTGAGTCGTCAGGCGAAGCAGTAATTTCTAAGACACCGTCACCTAGTCGAGAAATGTAATTCTCATGCACTTTTGCCGATGTTGGAACCCAATGTTCTTGTTGCATGAGTGTGGTTAATTGTTCCGAGGAATATTGATTGTATGTTCGTCTATTGGTGATTGCCGAGTGGCACCATATAATGTACAGTTTTACCGTTGAACTCCAACACTGTGATATGTGAGCCTCGCCTATTTTCTTTTCTCGTTCTTGAGCATATGCTAGTCGAAGTGCTGAAAGCCATGGCTTTTCTTGTTTGATTTGAAGGGATTAATGTTCGTGGCCATGAGTAGTGTACTGAACTGCATGAATGTATCGGAGTGCTTGTGAAAACTTGTGAGGAAGGACTTGCCATCTGACGATGTAATATCCGATAGGGTGGTGACTTGCAAGAGCATTATTTTAACTTCGTTTCTAGTTGACAGTTCTGTGTCATTGAAGAAATTGAGCGAACTGATCCTGTGCATGATGAAAGAATCATTGACCTTCCATTAGTGCAGGGATGGCAGAGTGTGAATGATGGATAGGTTATTGTCTTCAAACCCTAGGAGCGTATTTCGTAGCCATGTGTAAGTAGTCCATGTAATGGATTTATGTGGCATAGCGCATAGGTCGCCACCAAAGACTGTCTCCACAAATGTGCCTTCAGATGAAATACGGCTAAGTTGACAAGGGACTGTGTTGTCATTGCCGTGATCCAATAGAATAAGAACATGCTCTGCTAATTGTGCCGTTACCAAATCCTCAAAGCCAAAGCTCTCAACGTCTGTCGGTGCGAACTCAAGTTGACTGCTTGCATTGTTCAGGAAGGACTGCCATGGCTGGTAATGAATAGGCAATTGTGCGTCCGATAGTAGCTTCTACTGCACATCGTGCCTCCTCGTGTCGTAAGGTACTATTCCAAACGATTTTGCTCCAAGCTACAATTTTGTGTAAAAGATAATCTACCTCTGCGGATTTATCTCCATTGGGTGATGGCATGACACCAAATGTCTTTCGCGCCATGGTAACATCTAGTTGCTCTATTTCTTTTATCTCTCCGTCGGTATTACTGACTGTGATGATGTCGGTCGGGTCCATGGTCCATGGTCCATGGTCCATGGACACGAGGCATGATTTGTTCTTTTTGTGAAATTTATACGGACCCAATCCATTTTGCCTCGATCAACTAAGATTGCTCCTCCAGTTGTTCGCAAGAGCGATTCCCATGACACCTTGTTGTGTGTTTATCCACCAATTTACTGCTGGTTTCACCAATATTGGCAAGTCGGGTATAATCCATGTCATCTACCAAACTAAAGGCAGAAAGTCGCATCTGTTCTTTTGAGATAAGACTCACCAGGCTAATTCCAAAAGCTTGTTCCATAAAATATGCAATCGCGGCGAGCTGATTGCAGCCCACACAGCCGGACCATTGCCATTGCCTTGCCCGTTGCCATGAGGTTTCAGGCCTCCTTCTTCTGTCCACTGAGCACATCTATAAGAGAGATCAGAGTCACCGAAGACCGTACGGATATGATGCTCCATTGCGCTGATTATATCGACATAGCATATAGCTGCTTGTTTTGGGATACCGTAGCTTCCCATCATAAAATAAGCCACCATCATGATAATTCTATCATAGCACGACTTTGCATCGTTGGCACAACAGTAGATAGCGGGGATTTTGAATCTGACAATGTGTAGAACTAAGCGCTTGTTCATTGCATGTCACGCTGCTGACTTGTTTTTTCTGCTACCATATTGTTCTTCAGCTAAGAGATTGTGTTGTTCTCCATGATTCATCATCATTTTTAGTCAATGTGTGATTGTGGTTGAAATATACGACCATCAGAAGGATAAGATGGAGTTTTTCTGGTCGTAGTTCAAAAAGCTTCTTAGGTATCATGGAATTAACTCCGCGTCTCCAGTGATCTGGTGCATATCCTGTTGTCAGCGGCAACAAAGCTAAAGGACATATAACTTCAGCACCCTTTGAATCAGGATCTATGCATTTTAAATGGGCAAAGTGGATTCATGGTGCAGATCCTTTGTCTTCCTTCGATTTCTCCCAACTTTTAGTCTTCTCGAGGTGTCCACTGGATTTGCATAGACTTCGGTACATCTTGATCGGTAATGTATTTGTACCTTGGTAAGTTGGTTGGTATACGAATGTAATTTCCACACAATTGTCGAATTTATTTAGCCTCCGGTAGCTGAACGTTGCCTTGAAGGACCTCTTCCCAACGTTCAAAATCCATTTGTTCACCCAGTAAGGATTGAAGAGGTTCGCGTGCCTTGATGTAATTCTTGATAAGACCTTGCCTATTTTAGACATCGCCAAGAGTGGGCAGTTTTGAATTTAGGTGCAGCCTTTCTCCACTGCAACGTTGCTACGGAATGTTCACAGTTTTGTCAAATGATGATTGATGGCGTGTATGACAACTGTAGTGAAACTAATATCTTCATATTTACTGATGCTGACACAGGCAAGGCTCAGAATTTTTTTATCAGCTCTTTAAACGGTAGGCAGTGAAATAGTAAGCGACTATTCCTACCACGTAAGCATCTGATTGATAATAGTTATCGTAATGTGCACTACTTGATTCAGTAACGCAGCAATCTAATGTGTTTGTAACATCTTTTCTATGATTGTCTCCCTTCGAGTGTGCGTTTTCAGTATCCTTGGCTGAAAAGTGCTATTTGACAGACCAGTGTGCGCAAAAATTACTGTCTCAGACAACTCAATCAAAATTTGATCCAGTAAAAGGTAAATTGTACTCTTTTCCGACTTTATGTTGTCAATCATTCTTTGCAAAGCTCCATTACTGTCAATCATTCCGTTAATGGTAGACGCGCTATACTGTCCTTTGGCATGATGATCAAAGCATTTCAGCGCAGCCCGATTCCCATTACCAATGAGAATATGAGTGTCATTTGGTACATTCTTATCATTCAGGTCATTGAAAACATTAGTGTAAGCTTCCTTCACAGCACTTTCATCACAATCATCTATAACCTGATTATCAGAGAACCTTATATGCACTCCCGTGTAGCCCTTAGGAAGTCGTGAATACATTTCTTTCGCTTGGAGTAAAAATAATACTTTTTGAGATGGAATCAAGTCTTTGAAGGAAGAGTTCGCCTCTCGGCCAAAATATGCTCCAGGATCAGAAAGTCGTTTTGGTAGAACAAAGGCAGATCCAATCACAGCTATACGCCGGTCCAAGCTGCATGTTTCCATGAAATATGGCACCAGATCGGCGAAAGAAGCTTTATCACCGCAAGATGCGACCATCTTCTTCTCTATTTCATGTTTTGGGCCCTTGCACCAATTTTTAGAATTGATATTTCTGTTATCCTTGACAAAATCTTTCATATCAATGACGTTCGACCCTTCAAAATCAAATAAATCCATAAATGATGGGAATGGGAGTTTCATATTGCTTGCCTTCTTCACATCATCCTCAACTACATTGAGGAAGTTTTGATAAGAGCTCATGGGCGAGCATTTGCTGCCAGCCGCCCTGCCCTTAAATGCCGGGAATGCCAATCCTGACTCCTTTACTGATGTGTGAGGTAATACTGGTGGCAAAACCAGAATTCGATTGGTAGCTAGAGCGAAGTGAGCTGCTTTCTCTAGAGAAACAAGCTGGTTCGAAAATCCGCTGTGGTTGTAAAAAAGCAGATACCTCTTGCCTGCATCTTCATCTCTTGGAGTCAAATTGAGTTGTAGGAACGTTAACTTTATAAATGTTGCTAGAGTTAATAAAGTTAATAAAATGCACCGCAAAAACTTCACCCTGCTGGGGCAGAATATTCGATGCATATTGTATAGACAGGATGGAAATAACGTTTTCACTTGAAAATATCAGGGCAGGGCTGAGTAGATCCAATAAGTGCTACTTAGCACTTAGCTACTATCTACTATGGACCTCTAGAGATAGCTCTAGATTCAGATAGATACGAACCGTCATACGATACAATACGATGATACAGGAGGAGGAGTCGTGATTTTATAATAGCTAGATTAGCTTCTCGTCCAAAATGTCGTAGGACCTTGCACTTTTAGCTTTTAGTAAGATTACATCCATGATCGGCCAAGGCCGATTTGCTGGGAGGGGAGGTAAAATCTTAAAGGTCATGCATTATTTTTAGATCAAAGCATGTTCCTTTTATCTCTCGCGCACCACAGTCTTAAAATACAATCAATAACAATAATCATAACAACAAGGATCCTTTACTAGGAATCCTATCACATACATACGCGTATAAGTATTGTCATTGCTACCTACAAATAAACTACAATCTGAAGCGAGAATGGCGTCCCAAATAAACGTCCGTTCCAAGTTTCGAATCGTAGGATTTATTTTCCTGTCGATTTTTTCCCTGTGGACATTTGTCCAATCCCTAATGGGAGGCACTGGCTTCAACTACGAGACACTAACGAAGAATAAGATACCTCACGAGGCTCTTCTCCTCACTCCAAAAGCAGCAGAACTGATTGTGAATATGCCCGTGAATCAAACAATGGATGATGGAATGACGACGGCGTCAAGAACAGCAAATGAAACAACGGAAGCAGTAGGGATTGCAGCAACTGCACCGGGGAATATGTGAGAAGCGGCGGCGACGAATGGCTCAGAGGAGGTTGAACCAACACTCAACAAGATGGCTCCTACAGGAGATGAAGTGGATGCCTTCCTTCATGAGGCACATCCCATCTTTGATTCCAAGAAGGAAGAAGAAGACATGATGACAGGCAAGCAGTACACGAGCAGCGAACTTTTACTCAAACCCCCATTCTACATTATTCAAATGGGAACACCACGTTCGGGAAGTACATTTCAAGTAACTTTGTTGAATACAATCGTGCATTTAAAAACACAGCAATGGTATGATGCCTTGGGCGAGTCACCGCCTAAAATTTCGTTGACTATGGATACACCTCCACCGCCGAAGGGCACACAGCAGGGGCCTTTTGTCGTCAAGACTCACCATCTAAAAGGAAATAGATGGATGAACGATCTAAAAAAGCGATTCGGTATAACCACGCGTGTATTTACCTCTTCAAATTTGAACCAAACACACGTCAATAGTACAGCATTGCACCATCAAGCGATGCCAAATATGGTCAATTGCAGTTTATTTGAAGTCGATAGTTACGTACCAATCTTCGGGTTAAGCCAAGAGGATGTAAAACTATTGAAAGTCTACATGAGCTACTATGAAATCATGAGGCAATGCTGCGGCCGTCAGCAGTCGAAATACAATCGCTATATTGCATGGGTGTAACGTTACGCAATTGTTGATTGACCAACCAGGTATCCATTACCCACACTGCGAACAGCATGATCTACCGAAATTAGAGAAGAAGTTCGATGCACTTCCCCTCACTCCCAGTCAACTTGCAAAAAGCTTCAGTTGGAAAAAAACCGGTGATTGTGCCCGTTTTGACAAAGAGATTATTGCTGGTCGAGATTTCAACGGACGGAAATTCGTTTCATGTGCTGTGACTCATCCTTGGGCAACCTTGTCTAAGAAAAACACAACTATCAGCAGTAACAATAGCAGTACGAGGCAGCACAACCCATATCGGTAGGCTTAGAGAGGCAATTTATTTGAAAAAAGGAAAACATCACTGAAAGTCATCACCCCTCTATTTAGCATGGGGGGTGTCATGATGACGTGTCATTATTCCTGAACAAATTCAGACAAATTGATAAATAATAAATATTTATAATAACTAATAACAACAAGTAAAACCGCCCCCTAAGTTCGAGTATGGTACTATTGCACTATTGACAGTAGTACTAACATCCTGTTCCATTATCTAATCTATTGTACAGGATTGGTGTCCAGCATTAATTAACATAATGAACCCAGAAATAACGTTACAAGATAAGGAGGACATTGTCATAGCCCAGGAATATCGAATCAGAGTGAACCCACCGCGCCAATCTTCCTTTCGAGTGGTTGCCCTGATATATTATCAACTCCTCGGACAAGAAGAAAGCAGCAGCAACAATTCCAATAGAAACTATGTTGTCGGGGCCAATGATGAACCTTGTTATATGAATGGATCAATTTGTGCTGAACGAGCGGCGTTGGTTCAATTACGATTTCTGCCCATCAAGAGTATCACAAAAGTTGTCATTACGACTGATTCCCCACAACCAATTTATCCAGGATTCCTCTGTCGAGAATTTATGTCCAGTCATCTTGCACTTGATCCTGAAACTGTTCCAATTATTACTGCGGGAAGTTTGTGTCGCGATCCATGTTGCAGATTAAACATTGGGAAAACCATGATCGACAACACCTTCGCATCAGCACCAGGAATAAATCATGAATCATCAGCATTAGCATCACTATCAGAAACAGCATCAGCATTTAATGCATGTTTGGGACAAGGCAAGACATTTCATCAATGGAATATTGTCAAGACATCCTTGACGGCATTGTACCCCTATCCTTCGCCTTATACCCGGCTAGATGCTAATGAATGTGTCGAATTAGGACCCATACTTTCAAAAAAGTATTCTGACCAACAAATCATTGCACAATCGCAACTACCTCCACAAGCTTCACATCTCATTGCTAAAGCTACCGAGGCCGCCAATGCAGCAAATGATAGATATCAATTGCATCCCATTCAATATGCTGCAGCTGTATTATTCGATGATGGCACCATCCAAACAGCTTGTCAAAGGAAAGCACTTGAGTACGGTTGCTCCCTCGATGCAGTCACGCAACTTGGAACATATATGGAAGAAAAGCTTGGCACAAATAAGAAGAATGACAGTGATTTGGGCACGTCGCGTCCCAAGTTGTTGGTTCAGACGGATCAATTTGGAGTCATACATGCGCCATTTGCAACTGCTCGAGCATATCTTTCAGAGTTTGGTTTTGGAGATACGAAAGTGTTGATTTCGCAATCGTGCCAACAGATGGCAGATGATGTACAGATTTTGCAGATTTCTGTTTGTGATCTTGCCCCCAGTGCGCCAGACATCGGTGCTCTTTTTGTACAGTAATTGACACGCTGCATGCCACGACGATTGAGACTAGGTAGGATATCTTTATGAATATGAATATGATTATTGTCACTCTAACTGAAACGAATTATGATTCACCATTATGATTCACCATTTCAGATATTTATTAAATAGTAAATTGAAAATAGGCTTTTGTGAAAAGATGTTCTTGGAATTTCGTTATGAATCTCAGTATAAGCTGATGTTATTTTGTGATAGGGACTATATCATCACGTATTTCCAGTATAGTGTAGGTGGTTATCACAGGAGCCTCTCACGTTCCAGACCAGGGTTCGAGTCCCTGTACCGGAAGGCCTTTTGCCTACCCGTATCTTGTGAACTACTACACGACTGCAGAATTTCAACGAACGAAATGGAGTTCGAGTCAAGAACAACACACACAATCTCATTATCATGAAATCATCGATGGTATTGCCATCTTCCGCAATTTCATTTCAGTACTATTGGTACCTGCTTACACTTGTTTACAGGTATTCTTCCATGTCCGACACAATGATCATTATTTCAAAAGAGGGTATTGAAAGGTAACAACTTACTGTTTTATTTCCGTTATTCTCTTTATTTTCTGGAGAAGAAAAAGTCACTGAATTTGAAATTGAAACAAAAGAACAAAAGAGAGGCGACAAACGAACATTTTTTGAACCCACCACTCAATCACTACTACCTACTGTTGTGCACTCGTCAACAATAAGCAATAAAGTAGGACATACAACATCATATCTAATATCATATTATAGCATAGCATAGCACAAGATAGGATAGGATAGCATAAGATAGCATAGCATAGCATAGCGAAGTAAACACTCAAGAGTCCATCAGTACCATATCAAGAATGGAGGAATCAATGAATGAATTCCAAGAATCCTGCGTTGCCCTCTGCACCAACGGAAATTGTGATATGAATTCGCAATCAAATGCATTCGATGCGGACTGGAATCAAAATCAGAATAGACACTTGATATCGATTCTCTCGTGCTTGGATGAAATTCGTAATACGAATGATGATGATTCAAAGGATGCAAATGCTTTAGCTGGTAATTCGATCGTGACCCTTCGTTCTCTTCTCTCTTCTTCCCAGACGGATGCAGAATGTTTGTCCCTTTTGTTATCGAATCTTATTTCCAACCGATGCCGCGATTCTGAGGAGGAGCTTGATAATGATAATGGAAGCAATTCCAATTGGACCATTACACCTGTGGCTCTCAATGCTGCAAGGGTATATTTAGAATTATCCAGGATGAAAGGGGCTTGGGGGGCCGGATGGATGGATATCGGTATACTTCGGAATATTGAAGCTTTACAGAGAAGATTTGGAGAAGAGAGTCGAGGAAAGTCATTGAATGGAATTCATAGCCATGGCAGTGCGACGAGGACAGGGAAGAGTTCACTGTCAATGAAAAAGTGTAAACCGACAACGAATCAAAGTCAAAGTCAAAATCAAACTCAAACTACTATCCAACAGGAGGGAGATGGATGGGATGTAGATGTCATGCTCTGTGCGTTGCATCTATCCAATTCTATTTCAGAAGTACTCAAATCCAATGACTACTGGAATTGGTCCAAAGATGCAAAAGATGCACTCATGGATACTTCTGTCTTGGCATTGGGAATTTGCACTTCCCTATGTAGCATTCATGATAGCACTGATAGCAGTCAGCAATACATGCAACGCAAGAGAAATGTGCAGCATGCTACGGATATTGATCAAGTACAATATTGTATGTATATCGTCAGGAACATGAGTCTCGCAATTGAACGATGTCTTGTTTATAAACTCAAGATGGTGGTGACACAGGCAAAACGCAAAGATTACCAAGATGGCATGATGAGTGATACAGAAATGATGTTTTCGCACAATACGACTGCAACGCCTGCTTCTGACCCAAAGGAAATGGTTGTCACCTTTTTGCGTGCCATGTATCCGATCTTGACGTATCAAATTGATTTTCCCAATGGTGTCAAGGGGAAAGCATCAGCATACTCACATGGATCCAAACTTGTCATTCAAATTATTCAATCCGTAGCTAAACTTGTCCTGCATACGCAAGCAGCAACAGCAACAGCAATGCAAAAGATTGAAGCAGATAGTACCATGATGACTCCCCCTTCCAAGACTAGAACTGACAAAACACCTTGGGCGACGTCAGCGAGAAAGACTCCGAGGTCTCTCCGCAAAAGTATCGGAGGGATTATCGTCGCACCGCCATCTCTAAAAAAAAATGCCATGACTCCACGGGCCAAGCACCGGCAATCTCATACGGATGCTAAATCAGCAACTAATCGAAATAATACCGGTAATCGTAATGTGCAAGAGAAAGGGTGCGAAATCACATCTGTCATGAATATTTTTGTTGGATTTATGCAGAAATTATCTACTTCCAAAGGAATGGAAAAGGCAGATGTAAGAGGAAGAATCGCAGAATTGCTCAAGATGTGTTTGGTAGAATTACCTCGGGAGCAAAGGACTCTATTTTTAAGGTTCATTCGAAAGCTCTGCATATCGAAGGTGTCTGCGCATCGAATTTTTGGTGTGGAGGTGATTGGAGTATGTTTCCTCGTGACTTCACTATGGATTGATGATGAGGAGATTTCGTCACAATCGAAGATTTCGATGCAGTCTGAATCAATCAGTGAAAGTGAGTGTGAAAGAAGACAAGATAAGGAGGAACTTTCTGAGTTTCCACCATCATCCTCGCCTATGGAGTTCGCATCGCCAGACGCTGTTTGCCTTTTGTCAGAACCAAGTGTGATTGTCAATGATTTAATTTCCACCCTTCAAGGAAGACTCAATGATAGGGCTCCAGCTGTCAGAACAAGGGCAGCATCTGCACTTTGCACTGCCATCAAGGGTGCGAAAGATAGCAGTGCAAACGTCCAAGCGAAATCTAGACTTGAGCAATGCATTTCGAACTTTAAAGTTTCTCTCGTGTCATCTCTAACATTTCGAGCAAGTATGGATGAAAAGGCAACTGTGCGACGAGCAGCTATTATTGCCCTAGTTGAGATTATCTTGTTCAAACATGACACCTCTGATAATGATGATATTTCTATATTAGGCCAAATGTGCAACGATTCCTCCGTTGCTGTTCGTAAATCTGCCATTGATGCTATTAATTCGCTCCACAGACAAGAACTAGAACGGGTTGACGATAATCAAGAATCTCTCATGACGCTTGAATCATCGTGGGTTGATGCAGTTCTTCCTCTAATTTATGATTCCGAGAATGCGTGCGTTGGAAAGGTTATCGATTCTTTCTTCGACCTCATTGTCAATCCCATTGTTGATTACGGTAAATCTGAGGATTACGAAGATGCATCAAGCGCAGTCAAGTATCAATCCGCATGGCATATTTTGTCAAGAATCAATACTGCTTCTTCTTCTCCAGGGTCCTCTAAAGGCGGAAAGAATGCGCTTAATGTTGTGCTGAAAAAGTCTTTTGAAATCATGGAGGTTTCAGATCTACGCAATGTTTGTGTTGTTCTCTTCAAGGATCTCCATGCTAACATTGTAGAGGATTTACATGCAGATCGCCCACAGGAATCGCAACAATTGCTGAGCGATCGCATGATTGGTTCATGGTGTCTACTCGAGGGAATCACCTCTCTATATTCACTCTCCGTGGCAACAGATGTAAAGAATGCTCTCAACATCAAGACAGAACTAAAAAAAAGTGCAATTGGAACCGAATTTTTGGTTGATTGTTGGAATTCTATTGCTGGTTCTAATTCCAGAAAGAAAGACCCCAAATACATTTCAACTGCGCGATCTTGTCTTCGTGTCATTTCATCGTTTGCCCCTATGATGACAGAAGATGCAGCAACTAGTCTTTCCCAATCAATTATTCTGTCGCTAAAGGACTGTGTACTTGGACTCGATATTATTGGATTGTCTATTACTGCTCTTGTTCAAATTACGCAGAGACTGAATGACAACAGTGTGCTTTTGACTCAGAATGCTTGTAAGGTTTGGATCAATGATATTCTTAAAGAATGTGAACGTCTTATGAATAGTTTCGTTACTCCGAATGGAATACTCCCTTCCTCTTTAGACCGCGCCCTTTATACCACTGGAGAATTGATCATGGTAGGATTCAATCCTAGCGAAGATGCCAATCTCGTTCAGCTTTCCGTTCTTAAGGGGAGTAACGTATCAGATGAATCAGCTGACAATTCTATCCGTGGCCTCCGTATGAAACCAGAAGCTGTCATTATCCATCTGGTACAATCGCTACTTTTACCAACATTACCCAGAGAAGGAGATAGTCGAGATGAGACTTTTGTCCCCAATAAACTCAGAGCTCACGCGTTCGTAACATTTGGGAAAATGTGTTTAAGAGATGAAGCTCTCGCTCGTGGAAGCATT
>Ga0307981_1002771_pt1 | contig 13813 bp, 10 predicted proteins | sample OrgLakmetagen987_FD_201849 | JGI IMG/M metagenome (GOLD analysis project Ga0307981, IMG submission 201849) | Saline water microbial communities from Organic Lake, Antarctica - #987 | ecosystem: Environmental > Aquatic > Non-marine Saline and Alkaline > Saline | place: Antarctica: Organic Lake... | reverse complement strand
TGGTACTGCGGGTATCAAGGCAGCAGCTCTTATGTGGAACTGTACTTTGAAGGGGCCAGTGGATGCTAAGTTCGCATACGAAGGCAAGAAATCAAAACGCTTCCTCAATCGCCCGCTCCTTCAATGAGTATGGAAACTCTCGAAAACTTCTTTCGCCTTAAACGCGGCTCCGAATCAGGTGCCACTCTTCTGGATTCGGCACAGCAGAGACAAATCAAGGACGCCGTTGGCAGGCCAATGACCATCGACGCACCTGGAAGGCTCCGAAGAATGCGGACATCTTTCGCGCAGCAGTCAGCGTCCTCCACGTTGCTCACGGGTAGCGCGACAGTTACAAAGAACCTTGTGTGGATTGCAAAACAAAGCCGGAGGGAAAAATTCACGAAGGATGCAGCAAGCATCCTGGGAATCCACAGGTATTTCGCTGCGGTAACCCGACCAAAGACTCTGTCTTCGAGAACACGATGGCGCAGCTGAAGAAGGACGATTACAAGGAGCAAGGCAGCTCGCAGCTAATTCCGTTCGACCTCCGCCTCTTCGCCAATCGCCTCCTTTCGCCCTCGTGTAATATCGCTCTGCAGACGTGGGTGATCATCTTACTTGCCGTCAAGCTCTTCTTGCGTCACGACGAGTTCCATGACATCAACATGTCGCAGTTTGTTGCCGGGATGTTCGAAATTAAGGAGCATCGTGTCGACGTTCTCGTACTCGAAGTCTTTGGGAAAGCTGACAAGACGTGGGTTACTCACAAGATATATGCCGATCATGACTATCCAGAGCTTTGCCCCGTGCGCCACCTTCTGATCTACCTGCATCTGACTGGAATCAAGTCTGGCTACCTCTTCCCGTCGGCCGCCGAACTCGCGAATCCTCCTGCCGATGGACATTTCAAGACGACTGTAAAGTACGGGATTTTTATGAGATTCTTGAAGAAACTCTGCGTCGAAGTCTTGCCTTATGAAGAACTCCTGAAAATTGGTTGTCACGTCTTTCGAAAGACCGGCCATTGCGTTGCGGTCTTCGGTGAAGCTGTCGATACCCAGTTACGAGCCTCCGCCCGCCACTTGTCAGAAAAGCATGCGCAAAAGTACCATTTGGATGCGAGCGCGAACTACGAGACGCACAAGGACAACCCCAACCCAGCCAACATGGTCTCGAAGTGGAAGCCGATCCTTTCAACCCAGCCCCGAAACGCGAAAATCATGTGCAACATCTCCGGCTTTGAGTTCATTCGTATCGAAAATCTCGGCGACTATTTCGTCCGCCACTGCTTGAAGTTCAGCCTACCAATGGTCTTGCCCGCGACGTCATTTTTCTTGTCAACCGCGCACGCGACTATGTTTCAAAGGAGGCCCCGCAAGAACTCTTCCGAAACCTACTCCATTCGATGAACCCGAAACAGGCTGTGGAAACGAAACGCATCTTCGTTTTGTTCTTGTCCGAGCGTCTCAATGTTGTGAACGAGCAAGCGCCGGGTTTTGCGGCTGCGCGTGCACCGGGTGTGTTGGCGGTTTCCGCTCCTCCCGCTCCTAAGTGCCGCAGGCTTGACGAGAACGACCTGGAAGAACGCAAGAAGCTCGCTACACTCGAAACTACCGAGGAGAAGCTTCAACTGATGCTCGAACTGTCGAAGTCGACCTCAAGGATGAAACTCAGTTCGGGAGCTAAAACTTTCAGCACCAAGTTCTTGACGCCTGTGCTCGGGGTGCTTCAAGTTGCATTGTCAGCCGAACGTCAACACTTTTGCGACCAAGTGGGCCGACTTTCAGCACACTAACTTTCCGAAGCTGGCAAAGCCAAACGGTGCGAACCCAAGAAAAAGTAGTGATCACAAAATCTTCCGTTTCATCCGTTTCATCTTCTACTTTTATCACAGCCTTTGTGGCTGTACTACACTTTCTATGGGACGTCTTTCATTAATCTAGGGTCATTCTTAACTCTTGCAGGAACAGGCGAATTTGGGATAAATGGAACTTTACATGAGAAATAACACGTTGGCTCCAATAATGGGAAAATTCGCTATGACCAGCAAACCAAAACGGAGGAGTTCAGATGTCAAGTCTACGAGAAACCACAGTTCAAAATGCATTTGTACCACACGTAGAGCTCTACTGGTATTCCTAGTCCTGGGGCGGGCCGGCGTACCCATGACCATCCGTGACTAACCGTGACCTGACTGCACTGGACTGCACCGCCGCCTCCATGGTCTAGAGAAATCAGCGGATGGTCGCAATTAGCTAGTCGTAATCCCATGGTGACTGGCTCTGCGGCGGGTTCAATGGTCTAGGTCAAGCCCAAAAACTGTGATACTGTAGCCATGAACCAACCAGCAATGGCACCATTCGGTTGCGCCGCCCGGTACCGGTATGCAACAATACAATTCAATAAGTGCTGACACCAAAAGGTACAGTATACCTACCTGGTACTGTAATAAAGTAAACCGTCTTTCTATAAGTCTAAAATACAGTAAGGATTACTGATAATGCTACTATAGATTATAAACTACAGTATTATTCTATTATTATTTATTACAGTAGTATGTGTTCCGCACAAACGTACGGTAGACGTACCCCCTCGGTTTGGGAAGCTAGTCTCCGCTCTTTACGCCGACCTTTACAACCAGGTAGCATGGGGTGAATAGAGAGCTTGACCTACCGGTATGCAGGCAGGGAGTTAACAATGACAGGTTTTCAGGTACGCAGACTTTCCAAAATTTAAATAAATGCCTGACTCATTGTATCCAGTTCAAACGGATCAGATTGTTGTCGACTCTTCTTTAGTTGTCTTCGCCGTCTATCTCGTCCCTAATACCCGGCCCTCTTGCAAGATGCCTTTTGGTACTACCAGGCCTTTTCTACTTATAGTACCCTTTGATGCAGTATTGCTCAATTAAGCAAAGGCTACATTCCATCGGCTGCACCCAGAGGTTCGGCAAGAGCCACGGCAGTCGCCAAGAAACTCGTAATCGGCAACTTCGTTAATCCAGGGATGGCAGTCACCTCGCTGATACATAGATAAATCATACTTTGTGACATTTTGAACAAAAATACTTGACAATTTTGCCGCGTTGGCTGTCAACAGCTCGGGCATGAAGGCAATCTCATCAATTTCGGGAAGGGATTTCGCTCATTTCCTTGTACGCAAAACTGCCATTGCTCCTCGCATATCAAAAGCTCCAATGGGAGGAATAGTCTGAATGGGCCCTGGAAGATCTTTCGTGAAAATCTGGGTCTACGTCTTATCTTAGAGGAAGATGCGACGCTTAGAGCGCTTATCCAACCCATCACCATGCACATCAAGGGACACTCGTATTCGACGAAGTGGGATTAGGATTGCTTACGATCGTCCTTCTCACCGTTTGTCGCAGTGGAGGGTTGATCGCTTTGTCACGGGGCTACACCTCTCAACTGGAATCAAACTCAAGACTATTCCTGGTATTGAAGCCTCTACTGTATGCGGCTGGTGCATCTTTGGTGCCATGTTTGTGAACAGTAAATCGATCAGGAGTGTTTTTGTGCTACTAGTCTACTAGCGATGGCACTTTTAGGTTCCGACATGCTCGTTTGCATGATCAAGCATAATGAGAATTTCATGCTGCTGGTCTATGAATGGTCTATGAATACCTGTCGTGGATCGGGAATATACATACTAGGAGGCGGCGCTACGCGCTACGCAAGTTCCAGGGGTCATGGTGATGAGCTTCCAGTCCGAATTCTGTGGGAGTAAAGATCCACAAAATCGGGTTCTCATTCTTTTTTCGCGCCATAATCTGGCCTCCCTCCGCGCTGCGTCGGTGTCTTCGGGATCGCGTTCCGAACGAATCACAATCCACCTTGTTCTTGCACTGTCATCGCTATTGTTGTTGTCGTGTTCCTTTGCAGGTATGCCATTTCGCTGCACGTTATATCTTGGCCTGTATTGTTAGTGTAGCTATTGTGGGAATATGGTGGGAAAGAGTAAACCAGCACCAGCCATCATGGTGAAAAACATGTGTTTCGCGGACATAAAGCTGTTCTGTTCTGTGAAACGGAGCAACCCGGAAGTTGCTATTCGACGCGCAAACAGTACAATGTGCAATTTAGCTCAGACCATTCGTATTATTGCTCACCATACCTAGTACCGTTCCATCACTCTACTCTTTTTATAATCTTTACGATTCAAATAGATAACATTTCTCTCACAAGTCAACCATGGCGCGTACCAAGCAAACCGCCCGTAAGTCCACCGGAGGAAAAGCTCCTCGTAAGCAGCTAGCCACCAAGGCTGCCCGCAAGTCCGCTCCCGCCACTGGCGGTGTGAAGAAGCCCCACCGGTACCGCCCCGGAACCGTCGCTCTCCGTGAGATTCGTCGTTACCAAAAATCTACCGACTTGCTCATCCGCAAGCTGCCCTTTCAACGCCTCGTCCGTGAGATTGCCCAGGACTTCAAGTCCGATCTTCGATTCCAGGGATCGGCCGTCCTTGCCCTTCAGGAAGCCGCCGAAGCCTACCTCGTTGGTCTCTTTGAGGATACCAATCTTTGCGCGATTCACGCCAAGCGTGTTACGATCATGCCTAAGGATATCCAGCTTGCGCGCCGTATCCGTGGCGAACGCTCTTAAGTTGTAGCCGACGCCCGGGGAGTTTGATCTGATTGACGGCCTTTAGTAGGATAATTTAACTCGTTCTGTATTCTTGCGTGTGCAATACTTGACATTATAATATTGTTAGGTTGAGAGACCATTGCATCTTATTAAATTACGCAAATTCGTCATCAAAGTCGTCAGCCATACTCTCTGCGATGGCTGTACAAAACTCGTCATAAGTAACTTTGCCATCTCCATCGGTATCCAACATGTTGATGATTTCTTTCGCCGGGGCCTCCGCTCCTTCAAAAATTTCTACCAGATCCTGCAGTGTCAGATGTTCGGCATCCGTGTGCGTGAAATGGTCAAAGGCCATCTTGAGGTTGTCAGATCTCACGGCGACACTCCGATCCATCGTTGCGGAAACAAACGACTTCCAGTTGACTTTTTGTTCGTTGTCAATAGCGAAATCGCCACGTAGTTCTTGGAGCCCTTCTACAATGTTTGCATTGAAGTTTCCTTGCGCAATGGCGTCATCTACTTCCGTCAGTGTGATCTGGCCGTCGCCGTTAGTGTCCATGGCCTGGAAGATCTCTTCCAACTTGCCGACTTCGTCCCGGGTGAGGTTCGTTGCAATATATCCAAGGGCGGCCTTCCGAAGTTTCTTCATGGCCAGGTACGTCGTAAATTCACCAGTACGAGTGCTGTGAAGAGAAAGACAGGATATGCCACCAGGCTTCTTGATGCCAACTTGTTGCTGCATCCATTTGTGTTTCATTGCCTTGGCAGCAGTGGGTCTAAAAGAGGCAGTCGTTAAGGGTCGTTAAGAGAAGATGGTAAGAGACATTGCGAATGAATGGAGCCAAGATGAATGTCCGAGACCGTGCACAATCAAGACGCACCTGTCAATTGGACTCTTCTGGAGTAACTGTGTCACAAAGTCCTTGGCGGCATCACTAATGTCGTCCCATTCGGGTGACGGAAAGTCAAATTTACCACCCTTCACCGACTCGAAGATCTGCGTATCCGAATCTCCATAAAAGGGAGGGTATCCGCACAAGAGAATATATGTAATGACTCCAATCGACCAAATGTCGCACATGTTGGTATACTCGCGACGCAACACTTCTGGAGCCACATAGTACGGCGTGCCCACTTTGGTCTGCATAATTCCGAGGTCGGTATCATCGTGACGGCTCAATCCAAAGTCAATAATCTTGACGGGAGCGTCTTCGGCTTCCGTCAGAAATAAAAAGTTTTCTGGTTTCAGGTCACGATGGACAATGCCCTTTTCATCGTGACAATAACGGATAGCATCCAAAATATCATTCACCAAAATGGCCGCATCGTGCTCGGAAAAGTGCCCTTCACTACTCTGCGTCTTTGCAATGATTCGATCAAACAGCTCTCCTCCAGTACACAGCTCTGTCACCAAGTGCAAGTATCGTTCATCCTCGAAAACTTCAACCAACTCGATAATATTCGGATGCTTGACTTCCTTGAGAATTTCAATCTCTCTCTTTAGGACTTCAATCTTGGACACTTTGGACTTTCGAATACTCTTGATTGCGTACCATTCATTGGATTCACGGTGCATACACTTGCGCACCACACCATAATGACCGTGTCCGAGTTCTTTGGGGTCAATGTGGTAGTGGACTCTGACATCCGACAAGGCATCGGTAATCATCACGGGGGAACTTCCTCTTCGGTAATGGCTTGAGGCGCTCGCCAGGCTGGGGGCAAACGTGTGGGCGGATTCGTCCATGGGTATTTTCTTGTTTCTTTTTCTATCTTTCACCGCAGGGTCTATCTGCACATGCTTTGACGCCTTGGCGGTAGAACTAGTGTCGTTGGTTTTGGTTCCCTTGTTGGTGTCTATAAATGCAGCAATGTGTGTATTCATAGAATGAATAATGGGCGTGAATGAGAAGAAAGCAAAGCGAGAGAGGATAAGGTAGCGATGGTTAGATGGAAAGCACGGCGCGATGAGATGGATTAGAGTCGCTGGTGCACACGGCACGCTGACAGTGCTAATGGATACTGCAGCAGCAGCAACGACTGAACGAACTACTACCAAAACTTACTCGACGTGCGTCGATCTCCAGCCTTCTTGGAGGGCTCGTTTCCCATTAGTGCAGTGTGCTGCTTGGCACACTGAACTGTCAGTTGAATGATGCAACTGCTGTCTCAGTCTCTCTCAAGTGAACACACTCAACCTTTGTTTGTTTAGCCTGGAAGATAGAGTCCTCGCTGTGCCCAATTTTGGCTGTGAGTCTCACGGTTCTTGATGATCTTGGGTTGGCGTGGCGTCGCGGCGGGTCATTCGAGACATTCGTTGATGATTCGATTGATTGATTCATTCATTCCGCCGGTTCTTTCGTGTGTTCTGTCGCGTGACGTGGCATGGACCTCGCGCCTCGTTCCAGTCACCCCTAACCCTACAGTAACTACCCTTGTTAGTTTTGGCTTGAAAGGACCAGGCGGGAATATGTCCTTGCTGCTGGCGACTTTCAGAAGAAAGAGCTACTAGTTGTAACTTACTTCGACTAGCAAGAGCTCTAGTAGTACGTACGTGCTATGTTATTTATAACCTTCAACCAATATTGCCGATTGCATCCAGAAGCAGCTTGGAGATGCGCACTCCAACCTGGCTGTCTCCATACAAGCGATTACACATTTCCAATGGACTTTCGATGGCAAAGCTGCACCTCTTGTTGACCTTTGGCTTGAATGGATCCGCACGACAGCCGGCTTCGAGTAACGCTTGCAACGCATCGACTCGTTGATTAAGGACAGCCCAATGGACTGGAGTCCGATACCAGTGATCTCGCCATTCCAAGCCATCTTGCTTGTTAGAACCTACTTGCTCTGAGCTTGTTGAATCATACCTGTCTTTCCATTTCTGCAAAGCGTACCGCAGGAGTCGAGTGCATCCCGATCGCGCCGCCACGTGAAGGACCGACTGTTTGTTGCCGTCTCGCATTGTCAAGGGGACTCCGGCATCCCAAAGTAGCTTGCAGCATTCGAGTCTGCGCAGGTCCTGTGCCTCGCCGATGCAAGTTGCGCCCGAGAGCTCGCCAGTTGCCGCCAACTGAATAGGGAACACACCCGAAGCATCGGGAGAGTTATAAATGGCCTTGTGTTCCAACAATTTCTGGACCATCGAAGGATCACCCCTGAGACACGCGAGATGCAAAGGACTGGATCGAAACACTTTCTTCCGCACGCTACGACCCGACGTTTTCCCCAAGCGGCCATTGTGTTTACCATAGTTTGGATCCACTCCGACATCTAATAGTGCTTTGGCGATAGTGGAATATCCACGTGTACAAGCTTGGAGCAAGGCATCGTAGAGCTGTGACGATTCGGTTTCCCTCACACTAGAGGCGTCCGCCGCGGCTTCGTTCCCTTCGGTAGCACCTATAACGACCAACTGATTGGCCGTGTTGCCGGTGACGGATAGATTTTGGGAAGCCTTCCCAACAGCGGAAGTCGCCCGGGGCAAACAGAGACCATTCTGGTCCAACCAATCAATGTACGCGCCAAGGCTCTTTGACGTAAAGAGATGAACAACCTTGAAGGGTCCATCCAGCACCCCGTACTGGCCTCCAAGGAAACGAGAGTCGCGAGTGTTGTGGTGATAAGCAAACAACGCTCTGACAACCCGCGTAGCACCAAGTGAATCGCCGCCCAGCATGGCAAAGGTTGCCGCAGTTGTCAGCAAGGCCTCTTGACTTGGTTGCAGATTCAAACAATCAATAATCTGTTCGGCAACCAGAGCACCACTTTTGCCATACTCTCGGAGTGGTACACAGGGTAGATCTCCAGTGCTAAAGAGCGAATCCAGGGGGACGCTTTCGTTCAAGGGCGGCGCTTCGTGTCGATCTCGCTTTCCCGTACGGGACAATGGAACTCGTGGGAGGAGCACAAACGCAGAAGGTGTGATTCTTGCCCTTTGCTTGCATCGTTCTCGCAGTAGCGCGAGGAGCGGGCCAGCCGTGCAAAATACTCCCGAAGCTGGAATATCTGCTAGCAAGCCAAGCTCTCTCTTGCATCTGGATCCAATTATACAATATGCAAGTAGCTCGTTTGTTGCACTCGAGTCGTGGTCACTTGCACCTGGCCCAGCTACCACGAGACTATCTACCACTATAGAAAGCTGCTGTGGTTCAATAATCAGATCGTCCACCAAAGCCGCTTCAATTTCCCCAAGCTCAACACGAACGCCATTGAACTTAACCATACCGTCTTCGCCATGAATCCGTCCGAGAATAAATATCTGGGATGTAATTGGGTCCAGATAACCCCGATCGCCGGTTCGATAGTAGTATCGGCCTGCAATCGGATCGTGTACAAACTTGTAGCGCAGTTCGGAACGTCCCAGATATCCGGAATGCTCGTCTAGCTGTGCTCCATAGATAGTCACTTCTCCAACCCCCAATGGATATCCAGTGCCTTGAATAACTTCAAGGACCTCTTGATTCTCCTCTCGACAGATTTGGACACTCAGACTCGAAAAGGGTGTACCGACAGGTTGACCCATCACGGTACGATCACTGCTGGTCTCTCGAAAGACTTCCCCCATGGTTTGGTACACACAGGCCTCGGTGACACCAAATGTTGCATAAAGACGACACGCAGACTCGTCTTGTGTACTCGTTCGAGCCCAAACCTGTACGATTCGCTTGGGTATGGGTTCCCCACCGAGCGCGATTCGTCGCAGTGTCGGCAAGTTAGCAGGTTGCACACCTATTACTTGCAGAGTACTCCACAAGGTGGGTGTACATAGCACATTTGACACGTCGAGGCTTTGAAGCGCATGGTGAAGATTGGAAGATAGCTCGTCGCGGCGGGCCAAGCCCAGGGTAGCACGGGCTGCCAGAGTGGCCAAAATGTCGGACAAGCAAGGGTCAAAAGACAAGGCACTCGCAAGCAATACGACGCTACTGCATGTGACATTGTGTGCCATGTTCTTGGCTTGAATATAGTGTTGGAGCACCTTGCTGGAAGATATGCATCCTTTGGGGACACCCGTGGTTCCCGACGTGTAGACAATGTGGGATATGCGATTGCTGTTGATGCTGTTGTGTTCTGCTCGAGCCGGCGATTCCATACGTGCATCAGGCTGCTCCAGAGCTTGTAACCGTTGTAGAGCTCGTTCGAAGTCTTGTACTAGCTGCTGGATCGAATCATTCATGCGCGACGGATCCGAGAGTGTTTCGGAAACAGCGGCTCGCAGTCGTTGATCTCGATGCATGTCGTTCATGGCAAGACGTACCAAACCACGAAAGTCCACGAGTTCTAGTTGCTGTATACGCACCAAACCTTGACTCGAGCCGGAAGCTGGATCTGGAGATTCCTTCAGGGTATCGAATGCTTGCTGCAGATACTCCATATCGCAGTCGGCAGCTGTTAGAGTAAGTGCTGGCCGGGCATCGGACAGCATGTGAAGCAAGCGTTGCTTGCCTTCGGCAGGCTCCAGTGGAACAAGAACGGCAAAAAATTCAGGGCAAACTGCATTCAAGCAGTGGACAGCGGTAACTGCCAATGCAAGTAACGGCCCCTCTGGTATAGACACAGCCACGGGGACGCCGACTGGATCCGATCCTGTGCTACTGTCACTGGAGGCCGGTGTTGACGTGCTCGACAGAAACATCTTGTTGGCCTGGAGAGTCTGTTTAATCCGGTCGCCAAGGTGACGGATTAGAAAGACAGTTAATGATAAATAGGAGGGATACGATATGGATACCAGTCCGTCAGCACTCGTCTCCAGGATGCCCGACCAGAGCGCCTCGTCCCAGTAGGGCGATGGTGCAGAGGAGGAGGCGCCTTCTTTCGTGGCCCAGACGAGTGCTCGCTGGTCGGAATTCATGGTGAAAGTTTGACTTTTCAGCTTAATCTGTCTTGATTCGCTTTGGTGTTCAGTTATAGATATTTCATAATGGACGCTATCGTGTGGGGCACAGGCAGAATCCCATGGTCGTCGCTTCTCTTGTCTTTCGTTTCAGCTTTTGTGGTCGTCGCTTTTATTATTGACAAAAATAGCGCGCGAAATCAAAAACTCATGCCGACACGATTTCCATTTCCGACCGCGTTCTCCACCATGGGCCACACGGGCTGCTTCTTGCGCACTTGTATCACTCTCGCGCTATATCCGTTTACTGATTGTAAAGACAGTATGGCTCCTCCAATCTCGGACAGATTAGTCCCCTCCAAGAGACCTGTCCGCGACATTCCTGTCTCTCTCGGCAAACCGTCGCTGCGTCGACGCCTGGAAGCCTACTACTCTCTGATCGCCCCCGATCAGATTGCTGTTGAATCCGAGTGGCTGGCCAGGCTCGACCAGATCTGGAGCAAGTTTGGTGGAACCGACGAGGGAGAGGTCAAGCTGGCAGCCAAACTAGCGAACAAGTATGGCCCCACTGTCAAGTTGCTCACGGCTTCAGCATCGACCAAGAAAGGCGACAACAGCAAGGCGTCGAGTACTCCAGGAAAAGCACCGACCATACCCTCTGATCAGCAGCACATTGAAGAGTGGTTTGAACTTACTGACATGGAATGTGGCAGTGGAGTGGTGGTATTCGGTTCGGACCAGTTTGATCCTCTCGCAGCCTTGACGGTTACCGAACAAGCCGTGGTGAATGCCAACCCTGGTTTTCTCCAACAGTGTCCCCGAACCGACCGGGTCGATCAATGCCGATCGTTGTTGCCCGAAACAGATCCACTGTATCGAGTCGCGGTGTCTCGCAAGCGCCGGCGCCACGAGTCGACCGAACCAGAGGCTGGCGACAAACCCGAGGCTGGCAAACGCACAGCATCAGCAACAAATCGTTTTCGTCCACCGTCGTGTTTTTCCAGCTTGGCGGAACCTTATCAGACCGGTCCCTTGTCTATCTTGCACAGTACCTTTGTGAATCGACAGCGGGCGCGAGTCCTTGTAAGATACGTTAATGGGATTCGAGGCACAGTCACGGGCTATCTGGTGGCCTTTGATAAGCACATGAACATGATTCTAAGAGACGCCGACGAAGTCTATTCACCTCGGGTGGTGTCTACGGACACCGTGGAGCCATTGTCAAATGTAGAGGCTGAGCTGCAAAGGCGTCGTACGGGATTGAGTGGACATGCAGAATCAGGTAGTACTTGGTGTGTTCGTCAACGTCACTTGCCACAAATCTTGATTCGAGGTGACAATGTTGTCTTGGTATACAAGGCCGAGTCGGAACGATCAGCGTGGCCTCTCACATCCAAGTCGCCGGTTAGCTCTGCTTACCGAAATAATCCCAAAACAGAAACCCCCGACAGACGTGTGGGTACGCCTGGATCCTTGATATATGCTGTCCAACGGCGACCCAAAGAAAGAGGACGACGCAGCGACTATACTAGCTAGATACCTCAAATGATTCGTTTAGATGATTAGAAACAGTCTATAACGGATTCTTTTTCAAGTCACTGGTGGAGCTTCACTACTCCTGGACTACTTGGTTCCTTCGCGTTGGAACCGCCATGTTATGCTCGCCTTGTCTCGGTTTTTGTCGTTCGGGTGGAAGATTGATTCGCAAACGAGCACCTGGCCATTGTTTTCGAGATAACGGAGACTCTCAAACGAGCCTCCGCCGTATCTCTGAATGCCATAGAGCCACGACCGGTGTACTGTCCCACCCTGTTCCCACCATGCCTCTGCCTCCACATGCTCGGAATCGCATGTTATCATGGGCGTTCTTGTGGCTTCAAAGTCACTCTTGGACCGTTCAGCACCAGACGCAAGCAGCGTTCGCTCCCAGATTCCTCGCACGTTCTTCCCTCGAATCATTAGTTCTTGCCCCTGCTTAGTTTGAATGGTTTCTTCCGTCGTCATGCTGACAATCGACACGGCCACAGATCTCACAATAGAAGGTTGTCCAAGCATTTTGAGGTAGTGGTCGTATTCCTTTTTAAAGTCGGCGGTGACAAAAGGCTTGATATTCCAGTGGCCCGACAGGTCAGTCCCTTGTGCCGCCACAGCCCAGCGATCTCCCGAGATGCGAGTGTCCTTGACAGCGGTAGCAGTAACCACTTGAGAAGCATAGGCTTCTTTTTCTTCCGCTCCTTTTTGTACATTCTCTACAGACACAGAGACTGATTCCAGAACGGGAGCTAAATGGGTTTCGTTCATATTCGTTTCATCTCGACTCGCCTCTTGATCTTCTTCATCTTGCCATTCAACCTTGATGGTATCCAAGAGGGTGTTATCCTTTCTCCACAACTTCTCGCGCACCTTTTTCAGAGGAAAGGTAAGTAGCTGCTTGACGCTAGCTCGAAAGGATGCCCGTTCTCCGTAAGGTTGCTTAACGGCATTGAGTTGAAAGGTTACCGAGCGTGACCCGGCGACATTCTGGGACAAAGAATCTACCCGTCTCGTTGATACTTGCAGGGTACGAAGACAACGCCGTGACACATCGGGTAGAAGCGTTGGGTCCTTGCCGAGAAGGACTCCGTTTCCGTTTCGTCTCGAAAGCGGAACCTGAAAGGCTTTGGTTTCCGAAATCTGTAGCAGTAGCAATAGCACCGGGAGACGGTATATCTCGAGCGACAGCATGAATCTCATGGTGGTGATGTGAAGTGGAAGAAGCTTTTATATACTGCTGTTGGCTGTTGGCTCTCGCCTCGCAGTGAAATTGTGAGGTGTCGATCTAGTCTACTCAAATTCTGCTGGTGACTCAATTAAACCCCATCTCTATGTCTCGATAGCTACAGCGGTAAACGTAACCCACTCTCTACAAAACTACCATCGCTAGTACTTAATTTAGACATCGAATCTATGAATATCATATTCAATGATCGTAAATGTAACTAAGTTAGCTACGATTGTACTTAAACCTGAATTGTAAAAACGTAGATACGCAGTTCGTGATCATCCGCCAGCACGTTTGGTAGTTCAGCAGGCCTGATGACCTTCTTCCACAACATTGTGCTCTCCCGAAAGCTTGGACACCATTGACTTGAGTGACATGTGTCGACTTCCTTTTTCAAGGAAAGGTGTAATCTTATCGATCTTGTCGCTATAATCCTGGGCCAAGTACATGGTGAGATTCGACTTGACTACAACGCGGAACATGGTTGCTGTCGACGGCTCGTCACTGCAGAGGCTATCCAGCCTACCTCCGTGTGAAAAGTCTTCAAAGCTGAGCGCGTAAGCACTCACGTATCTGTAACGGTATAAAAACAGAACATGACATAGCGAGACGACTATCGACTGCGGGCTG
>Ga0307981_1002770_pt1 | contig 13814 bp, 9 predicted proteins | sample OrgLakmetagen987_FD_201849 | JGI IMG/M metagenome (GOLD analysis project Ga0307981, IMG submission 201849) | Saline water microbial communities from Organic Lake, Antarctica - #987 | ecosystem: Environmental > Aquatic > Non-marine Saline and Alkaline > Saline | place: Antarctica: Organic Lake... | reverse complement strand
AAGAAGTAGTACAATTGTACCATCATTACCCAACCTGTGCACTTAACAATCGCACCATGAAGACTGTCCTTGCTATCATTATCGCCCTGACAAATGCTATCGCTATCGCTGCTTTTGCCGTTCAGCCTCAAGCACCAGCAGTCAATATTGACGTGCCAGTGACACAAATCTCTAACATTCCTACCGTGTCGCAGCTCCAGCAGCCAACTTCCTTCAACAACTATGTTTCAACCGAGTCAAGTATCAGCTCCGCAAGTAATGTTGTAGCACTCAAAGATAGAAAACCACCACCAACTAAAGATGAAATTGCTGCGAAGAAGAGGAATTTCAATCTCTGGTTCTGGGGAGGTGGATTTGTTGCTCCTTTCCTCGCCACTTTCTACTACTTTGGACTCCAGTTTTGGAAAAAGTAGCCAGAGCATTTATATGCACGATCACATGATGTGTGATATTAAAAGATGATTGTGTGCTCATCGTAAAGTGCAAGGCGTGCTGTTTTAAATGTTGGTATGTGCAATTAGAGAGAAGATGGCAGCTTGAATACATTGGATGAGTCAGCGATAGAGACTGTGTCAATGTTGGTCTTGGTGTGCTAATAATGAAACAGTACGATTGTTTGTCTTTACAATGGCATGCATATCAAATTTTAAAAGCAAGGACTTTTGGATGCCAGGTACAGCTACATGTTAAGATATAATATAGTACAATGCATTTCAATATTTCGTTGCCAATCTAAGGTTGTTAAATGTATTTGCAAAGCATCTCTGACAGCATTTTAGCCATTGCCTTTACAAATAAATCGGGAGATAACCACTGGATATTCTTATTTGGACATTGCTGCACGTAAAGTAGCTGTTTATAATTTTAGTTTGTTGCAAATGCACCCACAATAGGTACTGCCAACGTTTAATCACAAGTCACTAAAACTTCGAGTGTGAAATTACCTTTTGTCAATTGGTACACTGGTTTTAAGTCACGTCTCAATTCTATTGTTTGTGAGAGCTCAAAAAGTCACTTGTTCCAAAGAAGCTTGAACTGGGAACTTGTTACGATGAAGTTCTCCAAAGCATTAACCTCGCTTATTGTCGCAGCAGGCGTGAGTCTCATTTCAGCTGAATGTCCTAATGCATGTTCTGGGCGTGGAAGTTGCGGTGCAAAGGATATGTGCACCTGCGATCCCAACTTTCAAGGGTCTGATTGCTCCCTTCGTAAGTGAAGCTCCTTGCTCATTTTTCTTCACTCGATATTCGCTCGTCACTTTGCTCACAAATCTCTCTTCCTCTTCTTGGACGTCTTTCTTCCCATTTTGAAAAAATAGGTACTTGTCCTTTTGGGAGATCACATGTTGATATCCCTCTTGGAGATCTTAATGCCGACAATGACATTTCTAGCTACAATGTGATTGAAATTGCAGGTTCCCCTGCTTTCCCCTTTGGAACCACAGAGAGCTATCCTTGGATGAAAGATACAGCTGGTAACGTCCTCACCAATACAGCTCATCGATATGCTGAGTGCTCGAATAAGGGACTCTGTGATAGAATCCACGGAGAATGCGAATGTTTACCAGGGTATGAGGGTTCCTCTTGTCAACGTGCTTCTTGTCCTTCCAAGTCTGTAAACAAAATCAGCAACAAGGAGAGTGAGGAAATGAGCAAGTTTATTAACCAACGCGGTTTCATTGGTGGAGCAACTGGAGTCTTTGACGGGAAGGCAACTACGAATGTCCCTCAAGATAGCTGCTCAGGACATGGGACCTGCGCAACAATCGAGGAGCTCGCAAATCATGATAATGGTAACATTTACAATCTTTGGGATAAGGAGAGTTCCATGGGATGCAAGTGCGATCCAGGGTAAGTCATCTTGCCCTTCTTTGCTATATTTAAGGTTTGATACTGCTCCCATGTTTCTCATCGATTGCTCGTCTCTAATCTTGATAGATACTCTGGCCACGATTGCAAAGATCGTATGTGCCCCTATGGCATTGACCCCCTTTGGATTGACGATACCACTGCCAGAGTTACTCAGACCGCTGTTAGGATCCAATCAACTTTAGCTAGCGATTTATCTGGAGAGTATGCTATTAAGTTTTACGACGTGTTTGGAGAAGATTTCATCACTGCCCCCCTTCAAATCCCAACTCCCGCGGCCTACAATACCCATTGTACCAAGGTAGTTGCAGCACTCAAGGGACTTCCAAACAGAGTCATTCCTGACGTTACCTGTACTCTCTTGGACATTAATACCAACGAGGGATTTGAGTACGTTCTTGTCTTTTTCACAAACCCAGGAAAGCTCCCCGAGCTTGAGATCGTGGAACATTTGGATGGTGATCGTTCTACCATTATTGCACCAGGAGGTTATACCACAGCTGTTTACACCAAGGTCAATGGCGAATTTGAGGATAACTTTGCTGAGAAATGCCAAGGCGTTACGCTCAAGGTTGTTATTGACACTAACCCTGGAACTGACACTTGGGATACTTCTAACGTTCGACCTGGATCTCTTGGATATCTCACTGACATGGATGCTGCTGAAATCAAGTTGTTGAAGCAGTGTCTGGGAGACTCTGATGGAGACGAGGACAACAATGTCGACGTTACAAATTGGGATGAAGGTGCTATTTGGGAAGCTGAAGACACCGGACCTGTGGTTGCATACAAAATGATTGGCTCTTTTCCTCATGCCATTAAAGTTGTTCCAAAAGAGGACATGTTAGGTTACAACTATTACACTGGTGGGCAATACTACCTCGTTTGGTATGATAGTACTGCCACAGCGGGAAAGGAATTTCGAGTTGCAAATATCAATGCGAACCAAAATGATGCTTCTCTCGCCCAAGAGTCTTATGCATTTACAACTACAGGAATTGTTCGTCAGCTTGGTTGGAGTGCAAGTTCTGAGTTGGCTGATAACCAAGCCGGTTCATCGTCTACTGATCGTATTGTTGCACGCTTTGATCCTTACACAAACAAGCTCTACACCAATTTTGACACAAGTTGTGAGAATGACAGCGATAATTCGAATTTCAATCACCAGTGCATTGAAAAGGGTGACAAGCTGTTCATCATTGATAGCTGTTGGGGTAAAGGGAATGTTAACATAGCCATACCTATTGCTAACCCTTTCTTTGGAGGAGTGAAACTATCATGCTCTGACAGTACAGAGGTTAATCTCAACACTGGAAACTTGTTCACGGTGACAAAGATATCCAAGCAACCTTTCGTGGACTCCCTCTCAGCAGATGACCCAACAGAAACTAAGGATTTGACTAACGCGGAAACTAAAACATACGTTTCCACTTTTGTCATTGAGGTAGATGGAAATATTGGTTGGGAAGGAAAAGTTGGCGATCCTGAAAACACTAGTGTTGCGACGGATACTACTGACTGGAGTGATAACACTGGTATTGTCACACTCTTCCACTTCACCCCCAACGACGCAAGTACTGAGGAATACGTTCAGCAGTGCTCTGGGCGAGGAAATTGTGGAATTGAGCTTGGAGTATGCGAATGTTTTAATGGCTACTCTGGCCTTGCTTGCGAATTCCAAAATGCTTTAGCTGGCAGGTAGACAAACCAGCCACGAAGAAGACGAACGACGTCTACTCTCAAGTTGTTTCTCTCTTGTAACTCCACAAAATTATTTTAATGCTCTGACCATTATACTCGAGATTTGTTTCACATACTTTTGCATGTAGCATGCTATCTAGTCGTACAAGTGAAAGGATTAGTCTGGAATTTTTGGTTTCCCTTTCAGTCTGAAGGTACCTCAACCTTACATACCGTCAGCAACTGGCACCGAAGGATTTTCACATGGTTTTCGTGATCACACGCAGTTCAGGCCAATTTAATCACTGATAGCCGGGCATCTATCTTCGACTTGTTTTATCGGGTGGCAACATATATCTGAGAAGATAATAATAAATCTCGTATGCCAACAATCGATTAAATCTATACGATAAGAATAAAAATTACGATATTCCGCATGTATTGACAATCTAATTTTCTTAAAGAGCTGATTCTTAAATGCATATCATATACGCAGTCTATCTCACATCAAAACTTGAATCCTCCGATCCCACCCGAATCAAATCTTGCTTCATTGCCGATCTCATGCCATGATACTGCTGCTTCTGCGTAGTTCCATAGGATGACAATCCTGAATATGTTATTTTGCTATCAACATCAGAATACTCATCTAGGCTAAAAGATTTTTGGCTTGAAGTTGTGTACCGGTCGGTCGCCGAATCGTCATCATCAGCAGTATACGGAAACATTGAGCTTTGATTCATCATTTTATTCTCATTAGCAGGTCTTGATGAGTACAACTTTCCTTTTGAATATGCCATGACTGGCGATGGGATTCCTCTGTTTGGAGTAGGTTCAAATGTATCCCCCCCAGCTATATTTTGGCCTGACGATGAGCGATAAGAAGACGCCATTTCCTTTGACGAGCTATTTTCTCTAACATTATATGAAGGATGTTTAATCGAAGATATTGCAGGCTGAAATGATGGTTCTGGGCTAGAATGCGTAGCAACGGTAGAACCAAAGGCATCTCTCTTTTCTTGTGGCGAATGGCGACGATTTGAATACTGTGCGCGCTGCTCAAGAAGAGACAAGAGTCCTGGCGAGTTCAAGCTACTTCCCGTATGAGCCTTTTGGAGCTCAACAGCAGCAGGCTGTGATTCTATTGTAATCAGTGCAGGGGACTTCCTTTCCCTCCTGTGCGGTGGCGCACTTGTCTCAATTGATACTAATTTCTGCTTATGATGCGATTGCACAGTTGCAGTATTACTTCCAATATTTTCAGTAGCCAAATTTCCCTTCGATTCTTCTAGTGACCCAGAGTTTCTAGGCTCTGAAGACCTCAAGATTTTACTATTTGTCTCACCTTCATATATAGAGTAAGGGTTGTCGTCTTTCTCGATGGGCTCAGTCATAATGCAGTGCTTGGCTGACAACTTCGTCCTCATCTCCTGAAAGCATTCCTTAATGTTTCCAACTGCTTCTAGCTCTCTTTTCTTTGTACGGGAAAACTGATCAATAATTTCTGACTCTTTCTTCGATGCCATTGTTAAGATCTGTTCCTGTTCAGCGATGGAAGCTTCGAGTAACTTCTTTTCCTTTTCTAGCGACATAGCAAGATTTGAACGCTCCTTTCGAATTGACTCCATCATCGAAGATTCGTGCCTGCTGGTTGAATCAAACAATTGATCATATTCCGATGAAAGATTGTTATATAAAACAAGCAATTGACCTAAATGCGCGTCCAACTCACTATTGGTGCCCTCGAGTCTTCCATATTTCTGCTCAAGCTCAGAGGCATACGCTTTATCGTGACTCATTTCATCTTCTAGGCGTTCAATATCTGCCAAAAGCATTTTCTTCTCGCGCTTCGCCTCAGAAGATAGGTTTGACATTTCTTTACGTACTTGAGTCACAGCGTTTCTCATTTCTTCGGCGTTCGAAAATTTAGACCTAAGTTGTGACTCCATACCATGCGCCATTGCTCTTGCAGTACTCGCTTCACTCCTCAAAGATGCGACGATCTTTTTGTTGTCGTCGATCTTTTTCTCTGCTTCACGCTTTACCTCAGAAACAAAGTCCTCTTGCTTATCCAATTCCTTTCTAAGTATCTCTGTCTTTCCCACAAGATCGTCACGCTCCTTTCGCGCCTGTTCAAGATCTAGATCAGCAGTTGCATAGTCCTGTTTGACCATCCGAAGCTCTTCTCTTAATATGTTGTAAGTCTGGCGTACTTCTCCTGCTGAACTAAGCTCTCTTTGCGAAGTTTTCTTTTCATCCGCCAGCTCTTGTTCCAGGCGATGAATGATCCGCTGAGAAGCTAAACGTTCATTATCTGTCTTCTGCTCCACTTTACACAAGGCCTTGTTTGTCTCGTCGATCATGGCTTCTTTGATCTGCTGTCCCATGCTTTGCGCACGCATCAATAGACAAAGAGCTTTCTGCACACTCGGCATACGAAGATCTTTTTCCTTCAAGATATCAATAGGCGTTCTACCATAGACATCTCTGACCTGCAAAGCAGTAGCATTTGCAAGGGTGAGCAGGAATAATACTTTCTCATTGGGAGCAGTCGAGGCGTTGACTGCATTTAAGCATGAATGCAAAGGCAGCATTCCCTGATCATCCTGTTGCCTTGTACAATCTGGATATGCTTCGAGCAATTCTTCTACTAGATCCTCTACTTGCTTCAAGTGTGCGTTGGGGTCTGATTTATTTGTATCTGAACTCCTTTGACTAGTCTCGCTAGTGTCTCTTTTCTCATTATTCTCGAGGATTAGCTTGATACCACTCTGCATGCACACAAGATGAATAGGCAGCTGACGCCAAAGAGTTCTGCCATCGGTCGAGTGGCGGCTTACAACCCAAATTGAACTCTCTTCAGGATTAGTATTAACTCTTGCTCTAGCACCATCCCACCTACGATAGTTGATCCAACGGAATAGTTCAGTTGGATTATTGTAGTAATCAACCTCCTTCTCATTTGTGTTTTGCACAACTGCTGGAGCATCATTTTGGGGTTGGCGAGGTTGGTTTTGATATTGATTCGAGTTATTGACAGTTATAGAAGATTTGTTCGATGCGGACGAGCCTTGACTTGAGGTTTTCTGCACATTGCTAGCTATGTTTGTACTATTCTGGAGAACTAATGGATGCATAGCATCATTCATTGATGTTGAACGCATATTGGTCCTGGGCGATAGATCTAGATCGTTGCGATGCCAATGATGTGTACTCATAGATTACTGACGTTCCTAATGGACTGTATTCTGTCCTGTGACCTGTGATGTGACAAAGCAAGCAATCTGTTTTCAGTTTGTTAGATTGATCGCCAAAGTTTTTGAAAGGAACAGTTTCATAAAATACCGAAACAATTCATCGTTCAAAAACAGTCGACAACAACTGGAGAGGCCTCTTGGGGCAATTCTACCTTTGAGTCCCATAAATTATTTTAGTCATTAGGTCATTTCAAAATCTAATGCCGTGGTCCGTGGTTTGCTGTGCTTCATTATTCTTGCTTTATACTTATTAAACAGCATGGAATGCTTTGAATTTAGATTGCTTAAATGAAATGATAATTTCTTAGAGTTGTGATTAGAGTTATGATTAAGGTTAGGGTTAGGGTTAGGGTTAGAGTGAAAAGAGCGTATCGTGTGTATTATGAGCCTGTTGTATCATGATTGAAATTAAAAGATGTTATTGTTGTTGTGGCAGTTACTTGGAGGTTATTGATCTTGACTACTTTATTTCAACGGGTTTACGAGTTACGAGGAGAGGTTAAGCGAGGGTTGCAAGCTACCATACATAGCAAGCGACAAGCAAGAAAGTGCAAATGAAAATAGATACATAACAACAACATACAAAAGAGCTTCATAACTACTCAGATCAAGTTCAATTGAACGCAACAAGGAACCCCACTCCACATTCTCCATGGTACCAGCAATTTATTCAACTCAGCCGCCTCATTCTCCAATGGGAACTGAACAATCAAATGAATTAGAAGAATCAGCACATGATGGAATTGAACCGATGGGCCGAACACTAGGAGTTGCAGCTACGGATTCTGCCACTGCATCCTTGCCTGCATCTCCCATTCGCCAATATGCGCTGGAAGTTCTAGGAGAAGAATTTTTACAAGATCTAGAAGGAACAGAGAAGATTTCCGCACATTGCAATGGAGAATCAATGTTGTCAAAAGATAGCGATGCAAATGCTTCGAAACCAAAATCTACTGCTGAGGACGGCAACCAGACGGTTACTGACGCTAGCAATAAGGACGAGACGGAGCCTGACTCAATTCATCATGAATGGAAGCACGATGTTGCGGATAATTCTAAACCGTCGATTACCGTTGAAGACCTCTTCAATCAGATGCACACCGAGGCTGTTGAGAAGGATGAGGAGAAGAAAGTTGTAGATGCATCTGTCGAGGGAACCGATAAGATAGGAACTGAGGCTAATGAAAGCAAAAGCGAAGAGAAAACGGTAGCTGCAACATTGATACACACCGAGGCTGTTGAGAAGGATGAGGAGAAGAAAGTTGTAGATGCATCTGTCGAGGGAACCGATAAGATAGGAACTGAGGCTAATGAAAGCAAAAGCGAAGAGAAAACGGTAGCTGCAACATTGATACACACCGAGGCTGTTGAGAAAGATGAGGAGAAGAAAGTTGTAGATGCATCTGTCGAGGGCACAGATAAGATAGGAACTGAGGCTAATGAAAGCAAAAGCGAAAAGAAAACGGTACCTACAACATTAAAGGAGCTCATCAGTGATCCATCTATTGCAAATGATCTGGCAGAAATTATGTTCAGTGAAAAAAGATTAGCTCCAAATGGAGTAGAATCATCTAATCCATCTACGGAAGCAAAGCAGAGCGAACCAGAGGCCACTGGCGAGTCTCAGGATGTTGCGGAAGTACAAGATGTAGCATTGAGTGAAGAACATAAGGAAAGAAAGCGTACTAACATTGCAAAAATGAAGAATTTGCCCTGTTACTGGAAAGAGAACGAACTGAACGATGAACGTCTAACGGGAGGATGGTCTCTGCTTTTGTGCAAACGATTAACTGGCAACACCAAACATTCCGACAAATATTGGTTTACTCCAACAGGATTGAGGCTTCGGTCTAATCCTGAAGTGAGCAGGTTTCTGGAGGCGTTAAAAAGTTGCAACGGTGACGAAGACCTCGCTCATTCTGTTGCGGTGAAAAAAAAAGCGACGCCAACGAAGAAGAAGAAATTAAAGCCAACGAAGACGAAAATAGCAACGCCAACGAAGACGAAAATAGCAACGCCAACGAAGACGCAAAAAGCAACACAAACCAAGAAGAAAGCAACAACAACGATGAAGAAAACAATGCCATCCACAAAGAAAGCGACGCCGACCAAAAGGAAAGCACCAGCTGACAAGAACACTTCAGTGACAAAACAAAAATCAAAGAATTCTGAATCGTCTCGGGTAGCTTCAAGCAAGGCACCACCTGAAACCGATCACATCGTCGACTATTCCATCACTAATGCTGTCCAAAGTGCATCCAAGAAGATGCAGGCGACAGTAACCTCCAAAAAAAAATCAGTGACCAAACACACCTCAGCCGCGAAAGGAGCACTCAAATCAGTCAACAAGAAGAATCAATTGCCGCTTGTAGTCAATATTAAAAGATATCCTAAACCTTCAATGGCAGTTCCTGCTGAAGAATCGGTAGCACAAGTTACAGCTGAACCGAAATCCAACGTTCCGAGGAAGAGAATATCATCAAAGAAGACGGCAGCTCGTCGGCCTGCAATTGTAGCTGATAACAAATTGGGAGTTCCGGCAGTAGCCGAGAGGAAGTAATAAATAAAAATAAGTCTTTGCAGTTAAACTATTCAACATAATTAAGATTATCGACGTCTTCGAAATCATCAACATCAACATTTGCAGTATCGATGATAACATCAACATCAGCTATATTTGCCACTGCCAATTCAATTTCATCACCTGAATCTTGTCGAGCTGTGCCAAGCTCCAATGTCAAGTGATCGTCTATCCTATCTTCCGTATCTACGAAATAAGGATCGTCAACATAATTCCGAGACCTACCACCAATTGGTACTGGTACACAATAATCATCCGAACAACAACGAGTACAGCAGGGACAAGCAATTGGATCATTCAATTGCCCACAATCCATCCAAAATTCCGTGAGCACACCCTGATCCACCAAAGCACACAGAGGAATAGGGACCTCCCCACCATGAATTCGGTTTGAATGCAAAAGTAAAGATTCTAAATATACCAAAGAACCCAGCTCATTTGGCAACGGACCCACGAACAAATTCCCCATCAAGTTCAAAACCTGCAATTCCTTCAACATTCCCAAGGAGGAAGGAATCTGTTCCTTCAAGTGATTATCTTGCATCTCGAGAATCTTCAAGCCGGACAACAATCCAATTTCTTCCGGTATAGACCCATCAATTCCCACGCCACCCAATTTTAGCTCCTCCACTTTCCCCTGAGAACAAATGACACCATACGTCCTACCCTTCACTTTGGTATTCCACGTGCATTCATGCCTTGCATAGGATAAGAATCCCAAGTCTCCATAACGACTCCATGTCGCTCTCACGTTCGCCAAGGGGGTGAATTCACTTGCGAAATTATCATTGTATGTTCCTTCGGTGTGAAAAAATAGTAATGTGAGGACATAGCGTTGAACGATATCTGCATTGGATAAGCGAGGATGTCTATGAATATATTTGTCATGGTGCATCAGCCAGTGGAAAGCTTTTCCCTGTGATGTTTGAGAGTCGAGAAGTATGGCATCATAACTTCTATCTGAATAGTCTGTGTCCAAGATGGAAGTGGTGGATTCGGTGCCAAATTGTCTGATGGAATTCGAAATAATTTCTATCAAATGTGCTTCCTCGATATTATCATGGTGCTGCCGCAAACGGAATTGTGAACGCTTATGGAGTTTTTCCGGATAAGTCCGAATGATATTCACTAATGCTAGAAGGAATAATACGATGAAGATGTACGTGCGCTTTGATCCCGAGCCTCTGCTGGTAAGGTCTACGCTTCGTTGCAGTATCATGAATCGAAGTAAGTGTGTATCTTTATTTATGTATATATATATATGCTTGCATATAGGTAGGTAGGTAGGAGAAGATATTTCTTATTAGAAGTGCATGTTTCTTGTCTTGTTTTCTTGATTTCTTTTTTTCATCAGTTGCGTTTTGTGTTTGAGTGCTCGTCAAAGGCTCGTCGCTCGCTTTTTATGACTTTTATGAGTGACAGTTGGTTTTATCAGTGATGCCCAACGGACGAACAGCAGTTAAAAATATAACTGTAGATAAAACTGGCCAAATTATCATATGAATATTCTTGTAGGGTGATAAATAATACTTCTTCAACCCCTTCTTCTGTATCACTTACTGAACTGCAGATTTCGAGAACAATTGCGGTTACCCAGCTTCTAACCTCATCACGACAGGTACGGTACCCTTGTTACGCTCTGATGCAACCTATCTCGAGACTATCATGTCATTGATAAGATGACGGAAAATATAAGGATACAATGGAATTGGGGTGAAAGGGATGGAATGGAAATGATGTTGGAAGATATTTTAGGGTCGAAATTTGATTTGATCAGCTAGGATAAGCCATTGGTCTGTGCGTCGTGATGTGACGTGTACGGAAATACATGAATTCGATAGCTGATGCAAGAGACATATGAATCCAAGCCGAATCACCAACCATCAACTGACAATCAATGGATATATACACAACAAATATAACATGGCCCTTGGATCGATCGAGCAACGGCTTGGCAATAATGGTCGTCTCGTGAATAATCCCAACACAAAGATATACCATGGTTGAAGAGAATGCTTGACTTGCCGCCAGTGGAATTCAAATATACTCCATTTCCACAAGTGATCTCACACACCTCTCCTTTTCTTACAATACAGTAACATATATTTAGAATTCATATAAAATGGGAAAAGTACACGGATCGCTAGCTCGTGCCGGAAAGGTAAAGGGACAAACCCCCAAGGTTGAGAAACAGGAGGACAAGAAGAAGCAGCCTCGCGGACGTGCTAAGAAGCGCATGCAATACAACCGTCGTTACGTTAATGTAGTGACCGGAATGGGAGGAAAGAAGGTTGGACCCAACTCTAACGCTGATAAGATGTAAATCTTCCTAAATCTAGAAAAATAAATTACCTGACAAGCTCGTTTGTGTATCCTGTATGATCACGTTCAATTCATGTCTTTTGAATGCCCTGTACACCATGAACAAGCAAGTCTTGAAGATTACCTTGGAAGTATTTCCCTTGTACAACTGAAAGTACTTTGACCATCCTTACTCATCACCATGGAATGCCATCATTCTTAGGAAGCCTGTGAGAAATTTCTCATTGTTGTTCATGTATAATAATGTAGTTGCAATGTATAACAACAGTAGTGTAGAATATTGAAGATCAGGAGAAGCAATACACAAACTTTGTTTAGTAAGTATTTATTAGTATTTGCGCTTTCGCTAATAATGAGAGACGAGATGAAAATGCAGTCATTTTCCTATTCTATATCTCGCTTGAGTTTAGGTATAATATTTAACATTTATGAATCATCATCAACGCAGTCTCTTTTGATACCAAACATTTTTGTCATGATAAGTGATGAGCTCGAGTACCATAAATAATAAATACCGGTAGTAGTTAGTAGTAGTACATAGTGTGTTTTCAAATTCTCACGAGTATCCATCGTTGATCGTGGATCCTAGTCAATTATTTTGAATTTACGAGCCCCCCACAGGCAGACGCGGTGAAATTCAAATTGCTACATAGTGACTTCTTCCGACACATCGAATTCATTCAAGTAAATAACTTTAGGACCTGATTGTTGATGTTGATGTTGATGTTGATGTTGATGTTGATGCATCATTTCATGCATCATTTCCGAGATTTCGCTAAGAGCTACCTGCTGATTGGTAATGAAATTGAGAAGTGTGTCGTTAACTGATTGATCATGTTGTTGTTGTTGATAGAGTGTTTCTAAGATTTTGCTTAATGTTACGGAAAGATTTTCCTGCTGATTGGTGAAGACATCGACAAATGTGTCGAGGACTATTTGATGATGTTGTTGTTGATGGAGTATGTCCAAGATTTTGCCAAGAGTTATCCTAAGAGTTTCCTGCTGATTGTTAGCGATATCAACAAGTCTGTCGATTTTTGCGGTGATTGGGTCTGGGGATGGTTGACAAGAGGGTCTTCTAGTGGGACCGACTGATGCTGTTGGAGACGTTTGATTTCCCAACTTCACGACATTTGCACATGTCCTTGGAGGTTGCTGAACGGGAGATGTGTGGCCAGGGGACGACTCTTGTGGGTCAAGAATAGCAGAACTTTTGCTATTTTTGCTCATTTTGAGAACGAGACACACACTGGAAGGAGCGCTGAGTGCAGAGAGGGTGCGTACTGTATGTACGATCGAGATGGAAGGCTATCGACTAGGATCTAGTTGAGTGATAGTTCAGTCGATACAATGTGGTGATAGTAATCACTATGAAAAATGACAAAAGAACAAATATATGGGTCGTACAAAGTAATGATGGGTCGTACAGAATAATGGACAATGAACAATGACATTGTTTTTTTGAGAAGAATTTATTTTATGGAAAAAATCCGCGATTTTGAGAGTGCGCGGCTGTTCGAGCAAGTTGGTCAAGTCTTATTGACTATTGATAAGAGAGACTAAAAGAATGGGCTGAGATTCTAGGAGGTAGATCTAGAGAGGTACGTAGGTAGGTATCTACAGGTACCTATCTACTCATATCGTATCTTATATTATCTTATATCTTATATCATAAGCCTAGGATAATTGCTCGAAAGTCACCGCACCCTCCTTTTTCGCGGATTTCTATATTCTAAGAAATTTTTAGAATACACATTTTGAGCACCATCGCGCACGCGAAAGTACACGCAATCGTCCGTTCAAAATCATATAATACGAAAACTATGCCTTAGAATACAAAAATGTAACTCACCCCCAGACGTGTTTCAGAACTAGCGCTGTTTCAGTCTTGTTAAATCAAACACAGGCTTTTCAACGGTGTAAAAGATCGGTTTAATTTTTTTATTTAGGCAATTTTAGCGGCGTGTGAATATTCTCCTTGGTAACCCTTTGATTTTTCAACACGACACAACAAGGAAGAATATTCACACGCCACTAAAATTGCCTAAATAAAAAAATTAAACCGGTCTTTTACACCGTTGAAAAGCCTGTGTTTGATTTAACAAG
>Ga0307981_1002769_pt1 | contig 13814 bp, 14 predicted proteins | sample OrgLakmetagen987_FD_201849 | JGI IMG/M metagenome (GOLD analysis project Ga0307981, IMG submission 201849) | Saline water microbial communities from Organic Lake, Antarctica - #987 | ecosystem: Environmental > Aquatic > Non-marine Saline and Alkaline > Saline | place: Antarctica: Organic Lake... | reverse complement strand
TGCAATCCTCGCATTCATGCGTGAAACCATCCCGCAGGACTGGAAAAACTTCCGCGACAAGGTCTCAGACAACTTCTGCGTCATAACCCACAAGAACTTTCGGGTTTTGGAGTAGAGGCGGTATATGAATGTTTTTCGAGCGGGCCGACCGTCCGGCGTAGCTTCCTCGGCCAGCCCGCAGACAGACGCGCGCCCGATGCGAGACGGCCCCAGATGCGGGCCTTGGGTCATGTAGATGAAACCGCGCTCCTCCAGCTCCCTGAACCACGGGCCGACCGTATTGCGATGAACGTTCATCGCCGCAGCCGCGTCGCGGTGGCTTAGAAATATCTCACCGTTGTTCGTACCATTAAATCGCCGCTTCAATTCGACGTAGAGCGCGCGCGGGCCAGGAGGCAGGGTTGCCCATGCCTCCGATGCCTGCACCCATTCGGGAAGCTGGACGAACCGCCCAGCCCCCCTTTTGTTGCGCTTTTATTGCTTGCCAGCCATCAGCGTTTGCCACTCGTCAGACAGGCCAGCCAGACACGAATGGCAGTCGCTTGGCCGGGGGCAGCCTCCAAGGGATACCCAAACCGCGCCTACGGCCCCCTCAGCGCCTTTGCGGGCCATGACGTGCCACTTGCCATTGTAGCGGGTCAGGCGAGTTTGCGGGTCAATCATGAGCGGCCCCATATTGCAGCGCGATGATAAGGCGGGCTTGCGTTTCGGTCAGGCCAAAGAGGCGGCGCAGGCGGCGTATACGCGCGCCGGTCATTGTGCGACCCCGCTATTGCCCAAGGCCCGTGCGGATCTGGGGAACCGCAGCGCGGCCCTGTCGATGCCTGCTTTCATTGAATAATGCGCAATGTTCTGCGGCCCGCGATACTCGGCATGGATCGGCCAGCCGTAATGGTGGCGCAGGCGATGGATGATTGCACTCAGCCGCCAGCCCCGAACCGCGCGGATTTCGGCCAAGTGATTGATCGTGCGCCCGTCCAGCAGCGCCTTGCACGCCCAGAACACCTGAGTGTCGCTGGAATGGAAATTGTCGTGTGTCATGTTGCCATGCCTTTCTGTTGAAAAAGGCAGGCGCTAGGTGTACGCCTAAGATGTGAGACTGAGACAGCACCCCCGGCGCCTGCGGTATCCGCAAGTGCGGGGGTGTTTTCAGTTACGAGCCTCAGCCAAGGCCACATCGATTTCGGTGTCGATCCAATTAGAGACGCGCGCCAAGTTTCATTGGCGAGGGCAAACGGCCCATTTCCACATCACGGTAAATCGTTGTGCGGCCTCGGCCACCAAGTTTAGTCTGTAAGTCTCGAAAGGTAAGATAGCGCATAGAAGCGGTCCTTTTGTTGCCCTTGTGTCCCGTGGGGCAAATTAGGCCGAATCAAATGTCAAGCGCAAATTGTATGTTTTTGTGGATACGATGCCAGTGGCATTGTTATCAACCTATTGTTATCAAAATTTCAAAACATCAATATGTGGTGTTGTATTTGGGGATTTTGATGTGACGTTGTCCGTCTAACGTTGGCTCACCTGCTATAATATCGGCCCATCGTTCCATTAGTGCGCGCCGTTGCTCCAGAAAGTCTGTGCGCCGATAGGCTCGCTCGACCGCACCGCCCGTGGCGTGTCCAAGGCAGGTTTCGGCCACCTCCTGCGGTGTCGTCGTCGCCTCTGCCGGCCCAGTCGCGGAATGATGACCGGAACCCGTGTGGGCGCTCTTTCAGCCCACGCCGGTCCATCAGCGCGGTCATAGTCATATCCGATATCACGCCGCGCTTCATCCCGGGGAACAGGAACCCGTCGCGGGCGAATTTGCGGGCCTCTGCAATGATGCCTTGCGCCTCGACCGATAGTGGAACTCGAAAATTGCTTGTCTTGCCCAGGCGGCCCTTCATCGCCGCTGCCGGGATGGTCCACACGTCGCCGTCGATCTGGTCAACATGCAAGAACCGCAGCGGGTAGGACCGCACCGCCGTCAGCATCAACAGCCGCAACGCCAGTTCGGTGATGCTGCCCCCGTCCAGTGATTGATAGAAGGCAGGCACGGCGCGCCAGTTCATTGCAGGTACGTTCGTTACCGTATGCATTTGCTTGCCTAGCAGCGCCTTGGCCTTATCCATCGCTTGCAGATCAACCTCAAGCCCCAGCGCCGCCGCATGGCGCATGACGATGCTAAGGCGGTTCATTGCTTTGCGCGCGGTGTCAGCCTTGCTGTGCCAGATAGGGGCCAGCGTATCGCGGATATCCTTCTGGTCGATATCTGCCACAGGCACCTTGCCCAGCTTTGGCAGGACGTGCAGTTCAAGCGGTGAAAACCAGCGCCCCGCCTTGCCGCCGCCTTTCAGTTCGGCCTTGCGGCTGTTGAAGGCGTCCAGCGCAATATCGGCAAGCATGTGGATATTGCGCGCGGCCTCGCGCCGCTGGCGCTCGGGTTCCTCGATAGGGTCCAGACCTTGCCGCGCCACAGCCCGCCAAGTGTCGGCCACTTCGCGCGCTTCTTTCAATTAGCGGTCAGGATATGCGCCAAGGCCCATTTCGCGCCGCCTACCATGCGTAGTGATGCGCAGTACCCATTGCGCGCCGCCATCCTCGCGCTTGACCAGCCATAGACCCCCCGCCATCGGCATGTTTGTCGACGCTGGCGGTTTTGACACCGGATGCACTCAGGCGGTTCAACGTGCGGCTCTTATTCAACCCCGCTCTCAATCCCCCTCAACATATGGTATACTGTGGGGTATTGTGAAACGCGACGGAGTAGGTATTTCTCTAAATACTCTTGTTTTATTGAAGTTTAGGTGTTTGGCAGTGTATGAAGATACAGGGATTAGATGCCTATCAGCGGCACCACTAATACATATATTTCATATGTATACTGGGGGCTTAACGCTAAGTCTTACAGATCGGCCCGGCTCTGTTTTGCAAATTGGGCGAGGGATTAATGTTTTGAATCCAGTGTGCTAGATCGTCCGCAGGAGTAAACCGACATCGCCTACCTCCAAGACGACGAACTGGACTGCCTAGAATGAGGCGGTGAAGCGCCGTGGGTCGCTGACAATCCGCTGACTGGCAACACATGCTTGCATTTGTGAGATGCTCGTTCGATTCCGAGATGAACTGGAATGCCCGGCCTTCCGGTAAGAGGAGCAGGTCGCGAATCTTTAGCGACGTCGCCCTCCAGACATGCCTGACCATGAAAGTGCTGTTTGGAATGGCGCTTCGCCAAACGACGGGCTTCGTGGGGAGCAGCTGACGGGGCTGGACTGGGGCGTGCCTCATTTCAGCACCATCTACCGGGGTCACAGGACGCTTGCGGTCAACATCCCGTATCGCGGCTCGAAGGGCCCACCGCATATCCTGATTGATAGCATTGACATCAAGGTCGAAGGAGAAGGCGAATAGAACGTACGTAAGCACGACGGCCCGAAACGACGCGTCTGGCGTAAGATCCACATCGCCTGCCGGGCGATGGATGGCGCATACGACACGCGTAGTTGCCATAACACTATTGCTGACTGCGGTGCGGCCGCAGCCATTCCACCACGCAAAAATACCCAACCGTTGAAGCCAACCACCGCCGGAGCCGCGTCGAGACAAACCCTCTCGGGCAGTGCTGTGCACTCCCCCGCCAGGCAGCGGATGCATTGTATGAAGCTGCTTGGCCAGCGCCTCATGGGGCGTGACTGTCGACCGACAGGTCGCAGCGGTTCAGGTCTGCATCGCGGTCCTGAATGGCGACACCGCCCTTGGCATCCCCACCCCGGAAGAAGTGGTCCGACTCCGTCTGGTGTAAAAGGGGGGCCTGTCCGTTTGCTGATTTATGCAACAGAGTCCTCCTGAGTTCATTGCTGAGGGCGCCACAGACTGGATCAAAGCGGTGGGCGCCAAGATGGCTTACATAGAGCCGGGATCATCTTGGGAGAACGGATACTGTGAAAGCCTGAGCGGGAGAATCCGGGTTGGATGTGCTGACCGGTGAACTCTTCCACTCGCTGCGGGAGGCCCAAATGAGTATCGAAAGATGGAGAAGTCACTCCAACACAAGCCAACCCCGCAGTGCTCCAGGCTACCGCCCAACAGCGCAAGAGCGCCATCGCACCGATAGGACCAAAGGCCAATTATGTCCTGATTTTCAAACTGGACCATTCAAGTGGGGCTGCTCATCATGGTAACCATGCGGGCACCCACTGATGCGCGGCGACTCCGCGGCCGATCGACCTCAGAAGGTCGGTGGAGTGTTAGCCCATAGTATACGCGCGCGCGCCTCACTGGTGTTGCGATAGCCATGCTTGCGGTGTGATTTGAAGTGAAACGCGTCGCCTGCACCCAAGAGAAACGTCTCATCGTCGAGCCGCAATTCGATTTGCCCCTCAAGAACAAAGCCCATCTCTTCGCCAACATGGTCGATCTGTCCGTCGCTTGATCCCCCCGGCTCGACGATGTGTATGTTGCATTGCAGCATTTGGTCGGGCGTACAGGGGATCACCCGCTCGAGGCTAAGACCATTGCCCCGTCGCACCGTGTCGATTTCCAAAATTGGGCGGGCGCCGGCGCGCGAAACTGAACGTCCAGCCGCGTCCGATTCGTCAAAGAAGAAATCGAGGCTCATCCCCAATGACTGCGCGACCCGGTGTAGTAGCGCTAATGATGCTTCGGTCTTGTCGTTCTCGATTTTGGACATGTGCCCTTCGGAGATGCCGCTGCTCGTTGCCAACTCCTTGAGAGTCATGTTTTTGAGCCGTCTTGCCGACCTGATCCGCGGACCGATCATCGGATGCTCCTTTGTGAAGGGCTTCTTCAACAAGAGGCCCTGCCAGTGTTTCAAGTTCAGTATCGGGCCGCAGCGGAATCGCTCATGCAAGATACTTGCATAAGCGGGTACGTCGCGCATAAGCTGAAATGTTCAGGACGCGTACCTGAGGAGGTGCGCGATGAGCAACGGGACAGGGCGCCGTGGTACCCCAATTTCTCCATTGTTCCGGATAACTGGGGGGGGGGCAAGTGGCCCTGCCAGTTTTTTAAGCTCAATATCCGAGCGCGGTGCGATTCTTCATGCAAGATACTTGCATGAGCTTGCACGTTGCGCATAGGCTCAATTCTACAGGACGCGTGCTCGAGTAGGTGCGCAATGAGAAACGGGGCAGGGCGCCGGTGTATTCCACGTCTACCATTGTTCCGGATAACAGGGAGATAAAAATGACAAAATACAATCGTTTCAAACACATATCTGTTTCTACGCGTTGTCTTGCGCTTGCGGGGACGGTAGCCGCTGCTGGGCTGGGCGCCACGGCGCCGGCGCTGGCCGAGTCTGTGCTGAAGGTCGTGCCGCATGCCGACCTACGTAATATTGACCCGATCTGGACCACCGCCTACATCACCCGCAACCATGGGTATTTGGTGTGGGACACGCTGTTTGCAATGGACGAGAACCTCGAAGTCCAGCCGCAAATGGCCGAGGGTTATGAGGTCAGCGAAGATGGGTTGACCTACACGATCACTCTGCGCGACGGTCTTACGTTCCATGACGGTGTGCCGGTCAAGGCCGAGGACGCGGTTGCATCGATCAAACGATGGGGTCAGCGCGACGGCATGGGCCAAAAGCTGATGCTCGTTACCGCGAACATTGAGGCCGTCGACGACAAGACGCTCACATTGACGCTGTCCGAGCCCTACGGTCTGGTTCTGCAATCGCTTGGCAAAATTTCGTCTAACGTCCCTTTCATCATGCCCAAGCGGTTGGCCGAGACAGATCCGAACGCGCAGATCGAAGAGATCATTGGGTCGGGTCCGTTCAAGTTCGTGGCCGATGAGTGGCAGCCGGGCAACCAGGTGATCTACGAAAAGTTCGAGGAATACGTTCCTCGCGATGAACCTGCCAGCTACGCCGCGGGCGGCAAGGTCGCCAATGTTGACCGCATCGAATGGCGCTACATTCCAGATGCCGCGACCGCCAGTCAGGCGCTAATGGCCGGTGAGGTAGACTACTACGAACAGCCCCCCGTCGATTTGCTGCCGATGATTCAGTCGGACCCCGGCATCAAGATCGAAACGGTCGACCCGCTTGGAACGCAGGGCGTCATCCGCTTCAACTTCAAATACCCGCCCTTCGATAACAAGCTGGTGCGTCAGGCCGCGATGTGGTCCGTCCAGCAGGCCGATTACATGTATGCGATCATCGGTGATCCGCAGTATTTCGAGGAATTCTGCGGCGCCTATTTCATGTGCGGCGGCCCCTACGAGACCGACGTGGGCAGCGAGCTGCTGCGTGAAAAGGATATCGAAAAGGCCAAGGACCTTCTGGCCGAAGCGGGGTATGACGGCACGCCCGTCGTAATCTTGGACCCGACCGACGTGCCGGTGGCGCATGGTCAGGCACTGGTCACAGCGCAGGCGCTGCGCGACATCGGCATGAACGTTGAGCTGTCCGCCCTCGACTGGGCGACGATGACCTCCCGCCGCGCCGTGCGGGAATCGCCCGAAAATGGCGGTTGGAACATCTTTCCAACATGGTGGCTGGCGGTTGATCAGATGAACCCGGTCACCAACATCTCGGTCGCCGCATCTGGCGATACGGCATGGTTCGGCTGGCCCGAAAACCAAAAGATTGAGGACCTACGCAACGCTTTTGCAAAGGAAACCGATCTTGAGAAGCAAAAGGCCATCGTTGAAGAGCTCCAGATTGAGCTTTATGACTTTGTTCCCTACATCCCGACTGGTCAGTATTATCAGCCGACGGCTTTCCGCGATAACGTCAAAGGTGTCCTTAAGACACCGGTGCCGTTCTTTTGGAACATCTCGGTCGAATAACTCTCCCTGAAGCTGGCGGCGCGTTGCTTTGTGCATGTGCCGCCAGTTTTCCATTGGATCGGACCCCGACATGATCGCCTATATCATCCGCCGTCTGCTGGCTACGATACCGATCATGGCGCTGGTCGCCGTGTTCGTCTTCATGCTTTTGCATCTCAGCCCTACCGATCCGGCGCTTATTATCGCTGGAGATTTTGCCACGCCTGAGCAGGTGGACGAGATCCGCCGGCAGCTTGGCTTGACTGCGCCGCTCTATCAGCAATTCTTGCATTGGGCGGGCAATCTGCTCCAAGGTGATTTGGGTAAATCTATCTATTCGGGTCTGCCGGTCACCACTCTGATCGGCCAGCGGGTCGAGCCGACCTTGATGCTGACCCTCTGCACCATGTTTATCGCTATTACGCTGGCAATCCCACTAGGTGTGATTGCTGCGTGGAAGGTCGGAACATGGATCGACCGGACGGTGATGACGCTAGCCGTGTTTGGCTTTTCGGTGCCGGTGTTCGTGATCGGCTACCTTCTGATCTTGGGCGGCTCGCGCAAGCTGGGATGGTTCCCGGTGCAGGGCTATACCAGCATCCTTGACGATTTTGGCGGATTCGTATCGCATATCACGCTGCCCGCACTGGCGCTGGGTGCGGTCTACATGGCTTTGATCGCGCGCATGACCCGTGCCACCATGTTGGAGGTGTTGAACGAGGATTATGTGCGTACCGCCTATGCCAAAGGGCTGGCGACGCGCAAAGTGCTAGTGAAACACGCACTGAAAAACGCGATGGTGCCGATCAGCACTACCATCGGCTTGGGTGTCGCGCTGTTGATCGGGGGCGTGGTGGTGACCGAGACGGTGTTTGCCATCCCCGGTCTTGGGCGGCTGACAGTCGATGCGGTCTTGCGCACGGATTATCCTGTGATCCAGGGCGTGATCCTAGTCTTTTCGCTGACATACGTCCTTTTGAACCTGTTGGTTGATCTCAGTTATGTGCTGTTCGACCCGCGTATTCGCTACTGATCCAACATGACTGCCCGAGGGAGCCATTTGCATGAATGACACCACCATTAAGGACCCGCCGCTGAGCGCCCGACTACGCCACCGCGCAGGCGTGGTCGTTGACAGTCTGCAGCGTAATCCGACGATGCTGTTCGGCCTCAGCGTACTGCTGGTGATGGCGTTCATGTCATTCATTGCGCCATTTCTAGGCCTGCCCAGCCCCATGGAGCAAGCGCCGCGCAACCGCCTTCAACCCCCGTCGGGCGAGGCGTTCTTCGGCACGGATATGTATGGCCGCGACCTTTTCAGCCGGGTCTTGCATGGCGGACAGGTATCGATGGTAGTGGGTCTGTCGGTCGCGACACTTGCGACGGCTTTCGGCCTCGCCATAGGTCTTGTCACCGGCTTCATGCGGCGGGTGGATGCGATCCTGATGCGTTTCATGGATGCGCTGATGTCGATTCCGTCAATCTTGCTGGCCATTGCGCTGGTGTCCCTCTGGGGCAGCAGCGTGCAGAACGTGATCCTGGCGCTCACCATTCCCGAAATTCCACGTGTGGTACGTTTGGTGCGGTCGGTTGTCCTGATGTTGCGCGACCAACTCTACGTGCAGGCCGCTATAGCGGCGGGCACGTCGACGCCGCGTATCCTGATCCGTCATATCCTACCCAACACTATCCCACCGCTGATCGTGCAGGCGACGTATATTTGCGCGCAGGCGGTGATTTTCGAGGCTTATCTGAGCTTTGTCGGGGCCGGAACCCCGCCCGAAATTCCAAGTTGGGGTAACATCATGGCCGAAGGGCGCATGTTCTTTTTCCAGACACCCAGCATCATTCTTTATCCCGGCGCGTTCTTGGCGATCACCGTGTTCGCGATCAATACCTTCGGCGATGGTCTGCGCGACTCGCTTGATCCGCGCATGCAAAGGAGCGTTTGAACCATGGCCGACATCGATACACTCGATACACCTCGCGTTTTTGACCGCACCGCCCAGCCAGTACTGGAGTTGGATGATCTGCGTACCTATTTTGACACCCGCGATGGTGTGGTCAAGGCCGTCGATGGCCTCAGCTTTGCCGTGCGGCCTGGCGAGATCCTCGGCATCGTGGGTGAGTCTGGCTGTGGTAAGTCGATCACCGCGCTATCGGTTATGCAGTTGGTCCCCAGCCCGCCCGTACGCTACGCCTCGGGCGAGATCCGCTATAAAGGCCGCGATCTTCTTAAGGCCAGCGATGCCGACATGCGCCGTATACGCGGCAATGACATCTCAATGATCTTTCAGGATCCAATGTCGTCGCTGAACCCGGTGCTAAGCATCGGAGATCAGCTGACTGAGGCGATCATGCTGCATCAGGGCCTCGGGTCCAAAGCCGCGCTGGACCACGCGCAAGAGATGATGGAGCTGGTCCATATTCCCGAGCCGCGCCGCCGTCTAAGTGAGTATCCCCACCAGCTATCGGGCGGAATGCGCCAGCGCGTGATGATCGCGATGGCCCTTTCGTGCAATCCATCCGTCCTGATCGCGGACGAGCCAACGACGGCGCTGGACGTCACCATTCAGGCGCAGATTTTGGCGCTGATGGAGGAAATTCGCGACAAGATGAAGACCGCGATCATCCTCATCACGCACGATCTGGGTGTCGTTGCCGAAATGTGCGACCGCGTGCTGGTCATGTATGCGGGCCGCAAGGTCGAAGAGGCCGACGTGATCGAGATTTTTGAGCGCCCGGAACATCCCTATACGCGCGGTCTCATGCGGTCCGTTCCCCGGATCACTGGCGACGAGGTGCCCGAGCATGGCGCGCGATTGTCGGAAATTCCTGGCATCGTGCCTGCGCTGACGGACCTGCCTGTGGGCTGTACCTTTGCTGCGCGTTGCCCGTTTGCACAGGATCAATGCCGCGCCGAATATCCGGCGTTGGAGGCGAAAAGACCTGACCATTTGGCCGCCTGTTGGCAAAGCGCCAACTTGCCGGAGTGGACAGCATGAAGAGTGACGCACCCCTGCTGGAAGTCAGGAATCTGGCCAAGCATTTCCCGATCAAAGGGGGGCTTTGGAACCGTGAACAGGCCCGCGTTTATGCCGTTGACGGTATCTCGTTCACCGTAGGTGCAGGTGAAACGCTTGGTATCGTGGGCGAATCCGGCTGTGGCAAATCCACCGTGGGCAAGACGATTTTGAGGCTGGAGGATCCGACCGAAGGGCAAATTCTGCTCAAGGGCAATGACATCACGCATATCTCGCGCAAGCAGATGCTGCCCCATCGCCGCGAGATGCAGGTGATCTTTCAGGACCCCTATGCATCCCTGAACCAGCGGATGCGCGCGCAGGACATCGTGGCCGAGCCTTTGGGTAATTTTGACGCGGGATCGCGCCGCGCCCGACTGGAAAAAGTGGCCGATCTTTTTACCCGCGTTGGCCTGCGGCCAGATGCGATGCACCGCTTTCCCTACGAATTCTCGGGTGGCCAGCGCCAGCGTCTTGGTATCGCCCGCGCGTTGGCCTTGAACCCTGAGATCATTATCGCGGACGAGCCTGTATCAGCACTAGATGTGTCGGTGCAGGCGCAAGTCATCAACCTGATGATGGATCTGCAGGATGAGATGGGCCTGTCCTATCTCTTCATCGCGCATGATTTGGCCATTGTGCAGCATATCAGCCATCGCATTGGCGTCATGTATCTGGGCAAGATGGTTGAGATCACCGACAAGCGCAGCCTGTTCCGTGACCCGCAGCATCCCTATACGCAGGCGTTGCTGGAGTCTGTTCCTGTGCCTGACCCGCGCAAACGACGCGCACGCGCGGTTCTGAAAGGTGACGTGCCTAGTCCGCTGAACCCGCCCAAGGGATGCAGTTTCAACACCCGCTGCCCCTATGCTTTCGACCGTTGCTTTCATGACCAGCCGCAACTGAAAGAGGTCGCGCCGGGCCATATGACCGCCTGCCACCTTGGCGATACCGCCTGATTTCACCGGAGCCGTGATATGACCGATAGCATTACTGGACTCGATCTGACGAAACGCCTGATCGCATTCGACACGATCAACCTGCCGGGTGACGAAGGGGAATGCTTCAAATATCTAGCCGGCATTCTAGAGCCTGCTGGATACGAATTGACGTGGCACGATTGGCGCCCGAACCGCCCCAACCTAATCGCGCGCTTACCTGCGACCGAGCCTGCGAAACGCGCGCCACTGGTCTATTCTGGTCATGTCGATACTGTCCCGCTGGGGCAGGCGCAATGGTGCGTTGATCCGTTCGCGGGTGAGATCAAGGATGGCCGCCTTTATGGGCGGGGGACGTCAGACATGAAGGCGGGTGTTGCCGCTTTTGTTGTCGCCGCATTGCGGCTGGCCGAGGTCGAGGTGCGCCACGCTGAGATCCAGCTGATCATTACGTCTGGGGAGGAAACAGGCTGTGAAGGCGCACGGGCGCTGGCTGCGTCGGGCCTTTTATCCGACTGTGCCGCGCTGGTGATCGCCGAGCCGACGGATAACCGCGCGCTGTGTGGTCACAAGGGCGCGCTTTGGATGAACCTCGTGCATGATGGGGTAACGGCACATGGCTCAATGCCCGACAAAGGGCGCAACGCAATCTTTGCCGCTGTCGAAAGCATCGAGAGACTGCGCAGCCATGATTTCGGGGTCAAACCGCATCAGGTAATGGGTGGTCCCACGTTGAACGTGGGCAACATGCAGGCTGGGTTGAACGTTAACTCCGTGCCTGATCTCGCGCGCGTCGGCGTCGATATCCGCTCGGTCGCGGGGCAATCCAATGCAGAAATTCGCGAGGATTTGCAGCGCCTTTTGGGCGATCATGTCCGGCTGGAGCTGCTGACTGACATGGACAATGTCTATACCGATTTCGATGATCCTTGGATGTGCCAAGCCTTCGCAACGACCGAAGAAATTCTTGGCACCGAGCCAGAAGTCGCCACGGCGACATATTTTACTGATGCCTCAGTGCTGAAACCTGCGATGGGCAATCCACCGACCCTGATCATGGGACCGGGTGCGATGGTGATGGCGCACCAGACGGATGAGTATTGCGAGGTTGGCTTGATCGACCCGTGCATTGACGTCTTTACCCGCCTCGGCCGCGATCATGTCGCCTGATGGCGCAGTGCTTGATTTGCGGCGCTAAGGTCAGCCATGCCGCAACCTACTGCAATTCTTGCGGCACGGTTCAGCCCCAGCGTCGGCTAGGCGGGACCATCGCGCTGGCGGTTCTTGTCGGCGCGATGGTTGTTGCATGCGTGGCTGCGATCCTAATTTAGCCCCGCACAGGGTCTATCGGCCCCAGCGGCCCGCCCATCGCCAGCTCGACAAACCGCGCAGCAGCTAGCAGCCCGGCCTCGCCGCGGGGCTTGCCTACCAGTTGCAAGCCAACGGGCATGCCCCGCGGGCCAAGGCCCACCGGCACCGATATCGCGGGCAGACCTGCCGTCGTGGCGAGGAAGGCAAAACGCAGCCAATCCATGTAGCCGGTAAGGGCTTGACCACCAACCTCGCGCACCCACTCCTCGGATTGTAGCTGTGGCATGCAGCCGACCACGGGCAGGGCCAGCACATCAAACTGCTCGAAGAAGGCCAGCATAGCGTTGAAGATCGCCGTGCGACCCACCTGCGCCTCGGCCACGTCCTGAATTGTCAGGCTCTCGCCGAAACGGGTGTTTTCCTCCAGCGTCGGCTTGAAATGCTGGCGCACCGCCGACTCGATTGAGCGTGCACCTGTGACCCAGCTAATGCCGCGCAGGATGTGATACGTCCGGTCCAGTTCCGTAATATCGGGGCAGGCATCCTCGACTGCCGCACCGTTTCGCTCCAGCTGCTTCATCGCTCCGTTCAGATGATCTGCCATCTCGGCATCGACCGGGCAAATACCGCCTAGATCAGGCGCATACCCGATACGCAGCTTGCCCTTTGCCCGTCGCACAGCCTCCTGAAAAGGCGCGTCCGGCGCGGGGTATGAGATGGGAAAGCGAGGTTCGAACCCCGCCATCGAATCAAGGAACAGTGCGCAGTCCATGACCGAGCGCGCCATCGGGCCTTGAACGCTCTCAATCAGGTATCCGGCACTGGGTGACGCGCCGCCCGCGCGGCCCGGGCTGGGGCGCATCCCGACAATACCGCAATAGGCTGCAGGCGTGCGCAACGATCCGCCATGGTCAGACCCGTGGCTGAGCCACACTTCGCCCGTCGCCAGCCCCGCCGCCGCCCCGCCGGAGGAACCACCTGCGTTCATCGCCGTGTTCCAGGGGTTCAATGTCGCGCCGAACACCTCGTTAAAAGTATTGGCTCCGGCGCCCATTTCGGGTGTGTTGGTTTTGCCCACCACCAGAGCGCCGCGCGCCTCCAGCCGCTCGACCAGCGGATCGCTTGCATTGGGGATGTAGTTAGCTAAGCCCTTAGTGCCGAAGGTTGTACGGACGCCGGCGACCGGGGTCAGATCTTTGATGCCGATGGGCAGGCCAGCCAGCCAGCCGGGCGCATCAGTCTCACCTTTGCTCAGCGCTGCAATCGCAGCCTCAGCGCGGTCCCAGCAGGTCGTGGGCATGGCGTTGATGCTGGGCTCGACTGCCTCTGTGCGGGCGCACGACGCCTTGATCAACTCGCCAGGTGCGATCTCGCCCTTGCGCAGGAGCGCAACGACCTCATGCGCCTCGTACGCGCACAGATCCGGCCCGGTGAAGGGATGTGATACAAATGATTTCATGGCGCTCTCCTGGCTGTCGGTGCGCAATGGTAGCGCTTGCCGCAAGGTAGGCAGGCTAGGTGCCTAGGTTCAAGAGCACATGGTGAAGGCAGGCTCGGGTCTTGGCCTGCAGGCGGGGCCAACTCAGGGCTTTACTCCAGCAGCTGAAAGCGATCGGCAAGTGGGCAAGAAGGGGCTGGTCGGGGAGTATCCGAAACTCTGTGTATGAGGCTTAGCCCATGCAGTTTTGACGGGTCATTTATTGAACCGTTCTGGGTATAGGATAGCGAACTGGTTTCGTGCGGCAACCCACTCTCTGACGCAGCGGCC
>Ga0307981_1002768_pt1 | contig 13817 bp, 6 predicted proteins | sample OrgLakmetagen987_FD_201849 | JGI IMG/M metagenome (GOLD analysis project Ga0307981, IMG submission 201849) | Saline water microbial communities from Organic Lake, Antarctica - #987 | ecosystem: Environmental > Aquatic > Non-marine Saline and Alkaline > Saline | place: Antarctica: Organic Lake... | reverse complement strand
GTCTTTCTCCCCTTATTGGTCGTCTTTGTCAGTGCCACTCAAGTAAGACGATACCATGAAGTTCACAGGGGCAGCTCTACTGGTGTTGCTGACATCGAGCTACAATGTCGCTTCCTATACGCCTGCCTTTGTTCCCAAGCAGAGCAACTTTGGCTCTTCCTTCGTCGCCAAGACAACGATGGTTCGTCCTTCCGCTACTTCCGTGAAGCGTTCTTCGGCCATGCGCTCGTCACTCCTCATGTTTACCGAAACTTCCGGCGGCATGGAAGAGCTCCAGGATCTGACAGAAAAGGCCAACTCGGTCATCTTTAGCAAACAAGTTCGCAAGTCTCCATCCTTGTGGAAGATTGCCGGTTACGCTAGCATTCCACTCTCGGCTGCCTTGGGTTTTGGTCTCGTTCCAAGTCGTCGCTTTGCCGCGCACACAGTAGGTGCTCTCTTTACGGGAATCGCGGGAGCTGTCGGAAAGTCGCGTCTCGATGCCTTGACGGAAGCAAACGCAAAGCCAGCCATTGCCCAAGCCTTGTTGGATTCGGGCGTAGAGGACCCAGAAGCTGCGAGCAGAGCTGTCCAGAACGTCAAGGAAACCTACGGCTTGTTGGACGAAGACTTTGACGGTCTCTGTACAGAGATTTACTCCACGTATCTCCAAGGTATGCTCAAATACCAACCCGTTCCCAAAACGTCCGAACTCAAGGAACTAGAAAACATCAAGACAGCCCTCGGCATGGACAATTTGCAAGTGGGCGAAGCCCACGCTGCCGCCGCATCGGAATGGTACCGCACCACTTGTCTTTTTACACCAGAAGAAGAACTGGAAGATCCGGATCATCCCGACCGACAGGCCATGGACAAGTTGCTGTTCTTGACGGAACGCGCCTTGCAACAGGGCGGCGAGACGCAAGAAGCTTTTAATTTCGAAATGACGCGCGTCGCCAAGGCCTTGAATCTAACCTTGACGAGCGCCATGGACCGGGTGGCGGAAACGGTAGAGCCCTTTTATGTGCGCGCTCTCAAGTCCACTCGCAGCAAGCTTGGTACCGACAAGGTGTCGTCGGCCATGTTGGATCGCGCGCGAACGACCCTGGGTGTTTCGGACTCGACGGCCTTTGACATGCACGTGGCGTGTTACAACTCAGAAGTGCGATCGTTGTTGGGTCTGCAAGAAAACGAAGAGTCGTCGGAAGAAGTCGACGTGGGAGGACTCGTGTTTACCGATGGAGCCAAGGAGCGGGTACGTGCCGACGAATGATGTGCTTTGTGATTTTACTACGGACTTTATATATCTGTTTTCTCTGACACACTCTGTTTGTTTCTCTCTATGTTGACAGTTGGATCAGCTGCAGGATACTTTGGGCTTGTCGGATACCGATGCTGAATACGAACTCGCCTTGGAAACGACACCGCTTTACCAGTCCACTGCGCTGGCCGCCATGAAGGACGTCTTGATGAAAGCCAAGACACCTGACCAGGCTTGGGAGATTATGGATGCGCGCCGCCAGGAATTGCTCTTGCGTGAGGAGTCTAGCAAGAACCTGCTATCGTCAATGGTGATGCAAGCCTTGGGTGGTCCACTGGAGGAGACCAACAAGTTTGCAAAGGTCAACAACGAAGCTGCAACGTACGATCACTTGCTCGAAGCGCTTGATGCCAAGAACGCGTTGATTGCCATCCTGACCAAGTCTGGATGGGACGAGTTCGAACATTTTGAAAAGACGTTTTGCAACCCATGGGATAAGAAGTCAGCCAATGGCTTTTTGATTTCGGATGAACGTATCAAGCTTTACCGTATCTTCTTGAATCGTTCCGTACGCAAGGCTGAAGGAGGCAAGTTATCAGACGAATCGTATGCGGTTATCATGGAGGTCAAAGGACTCTTGGGTATTACGGATGAACAGGCCGAGGGCGAAGCCCGCCGCACATTTGGTCCTCAGCTGCAGAAGGTTCTCCAGCGTGCCATGACTGAGATTGTGGAAGACTACACCGCTGAATTGGCTGTCAATATGCAAACGCAAGTGGACGACGTCATGCAAAACTACCACTTGTCCGAAGACTTTTTGCGCGAGGTGGGAGCCACTTTTTACGCCAAGGCAGTCGGACTTGTGAGCAACAAAGCCCCTGGTGGCATCCCCACTAAGGACCTTGCCAAGTCCTTGGACGTCTTACAGGATATGTTCAAACTCGCCAAGGCGGATACGTACGCTTCCCATATGGAATACTTTGGCAGCATTTACAAGAAGAGTGTTTTGGAAGCAATGGGCACAACGGGCGTGATTCGTCCCGAGTTCCGTGACTCCCTCGACGAGCTTCGCGACCGGTTGGGCGTTTCCGAAGAGAGCACCAAGGAACTGTTTTTGGAAGCTGTCAAAGAAAAGATGGTTCCCATGGTGGAGTGGATCGGCAGTGAAATGGAACGCACAATGCTGACACAGCAGCAGTTGGCCAAGCGTCGTGGTAAAGACATGGGTGAAGATCTCTTTCAGACTGGCAAGGGAGCCGATGGTGTCCTTGGACTTGGCGCGGAAGTCAATATCATGAGTGACATTATGGAGCTTGTCGACTTTTACACCGAGAATGACATTACCGTGAAATCCGAAGACGAAACGGCATACCCCGTGACGGCCTTGGGCACTGATTCCTTGGACCAGGAGCTTGCCGAACTTCTTTATAGACAGTTTGTTGTGGGAGGTTTCCAGTCACAGGGCGAAAAGGCGGCCCGCTATGAAGCTGCCCGTGCTGCTTTTGGAGGCATTCTGGGCCTGGATCAGGCAAAGATTGACGAAGTCAACAGCAATATTGGTAACACTGTCTACGACAACCTTGTCGGTAACGCCATGAAAACGAAGGGAGCCTTAGACCAACAAGATATGATGTTTTTGGCCAATGTTCAGTCCAAGCTTGGCTTGACAGCGGAACAAGGTGAAAAGATGCTCTTGCAGGCGCAAAAGAAGATTTTGTCGGAAGAGATCGAGGCACTCATGGATAATGCTACTCCTGCCGGTGTCAAGGCCTTCAGAGAAAGGTGTAACTCGATGGGCTTGGACTTGCAAACAGATGTTGGCGTGTCGAAGCCACGCGTGTCGCGAATGTTTGAGGCGGAGATCATCCCGGGTCTCAAGGATGGCGAACTCACCGTCGACACCAGCGACATTCTCGGTGAGATTCAAGAGAGTCTTGGCATCGAGCCAGAAGAGCTTGAGGCCATGTTCGAGTCTATTTTGTTGCGCCTGGCTAAGAATGCCATGGATCTAGTGATCAGCGAATTGCTGCGGGGTCGCGAAGAACTGACTGTCGATCTGATTTGGGAGCTGGTGCGGTACGCTTCCTTTACCGAAGGAGACCTCGGTTTGAATGTAGACGAGTCCACTGGCAATCAGGTCCTCAATATCTTCGAAGCCTTTGACTTTACGGGTCAAGGTGATGAGACTGTGGAAGCCAACACGGAGCTGTTGAAGACAGCCATGGGTCTTTCCTCATGAATCGAATAACATAATAATTGTGAGTGATAGTTCTATCGACCTTATCAAAACGAATAGTCTAGTTGTAGTGATCACATTGTATTTTCACTTGCCATCGATCATGTTGTCTCTTCTCTTCCTTGGTGGCCAGAGCGACAAGGGCCACAGGCACTAGACGAAGTCGGAAATCGGGATGTATGCAGCCCGAGGCGCTTACCGCTGAACCGAAAAACGAGTGCGTGTCCCATGAATGCTTCAATCAAGGATCCCGTTTCGTTCGTTACGATTACAGTAGCTCTAGCTAGTAATTTCAAGGCAGTCCGCCCCTAAAGAGCACGAAGCGCTCGCTACGCAGACAGGATTCACAAAGCCTCCTGGTATCGTGGAGCGCCAAAAAACAGATACCTTCCATTTTACTGATATGAAATCCTTCGGATCTTTCCACGCCTCCATTGAGCTCAGCATTGCTCTCATAATACGCAACCTTGTGTCCGTCCCTTGATACGTGAGCAGCAACACATACTACCAGCAATAGTACTACAAGAACACTAGTAGTAGTAGTAGTAGTAGTAGTAGTAGTAGTACAGCAGCAGCCAGTAGAGCTTTAGCAACAAGGGACGGAGTGCTGCTGTGGGTGGCTAGATTCTTGTTGTTTAGGTCTAAGGCAGTAGCCAGTTCCAGGTCCCTGGTAGAGCGTTCTATACTAAACTAGTCTTGTCGTCTTGTGTCTCTTGCTCTCTTGACAAAACTACGTTATTGTTAGACTAGCTACGACGTAGTAGTAGCTCTACGTCGTAGATACATGCGCAAAATCGCAATCTAAATCTAGCTAGTTCGCGCGCATACATCATGTCCCCAAGTCGCGTGCTTTCGCGCGCTCACCCAAAAACTTTCCGTTGTTAGGTGTCGTACGGTACGGTACGCATACCGGCAGTAACCGGTACGGTATGGTACAGATTTCCCCGCGATTCACTCACCCACTCCTCTTCGTTGACCATCGTGCGTTTTCACCACCACAACCAAAGACGCGACGAAAGGGCCACCAGCCAAGTCTACGAACGTCCCCCGAGTGAGTTCCATTGAAGCGCACTGCCCAGTAAGCCCCTCTAGAGGGTTTTTAATAGTCTTGAACATTTCGAACGCACCACCAACGGTACGTGAACACTTCAGCGGTCCGTTTCCATCTCTGGCATACTTTAGTGCGCGACGTGTCGAGCGAGCTCACGAGCTTTGTACGGCTCCGTTTCGCCGCCGCCGCAAAACCGCAAAACGATTGCGCGAAGTCTCGAAGGGAATCCAATTCTACCTCGTTCACTGCCGCTCAGTCGAACCCAACCATTGGCGTATTGTTCACTTGCTGTACACATTATTGATCCCGTGCCTCTTACCCCCAACAGAACATGCCAACTACTGACGACGACAGCGTCGCGAACGCTACTGCAGCGGTAGAGTCACCGCCTAACGTAGCTGCAGCTGTATCCAACGGAAGTGGTATTAGTAACAACAACAAGAAGAAAGTAAAAACTCCCGCAACAACAACAGCCTCGGCATCGGCCGAAAAGGAAAACGGCAGCAGCCGTCGTCGGTCGTCCGGCGGAGGCGGCAACAAGCTCACCTACCAGCAATACATCCACCAAGCCATTGTGGCGCTGGCGGACCGCACGGGCAGCAGCCAGCCCGCCATTGGCAAGTGGATTCTACAGAATCACGATTCCTTGGGCGGCAACGCGCAATTCAAAAACCACTTGAATGCCGCACTCAAACAGGGCGTCAAGGCCAATCACTTTGTCAAGATCAAGGCGTCGTACAAGATTGCGGCTGCGTGGAAGGAAAAGGAACGGGCCAAAAGGCGAAAGGTTGTGGCGGCCAAGAAACAAGCGTTGGTCAAGAAAAAGACTGTCACCATTGCCGTGACTCTCAAAGAAGCCAAGGAACAAAACCGCAAAAAGCTGCAAGAAGTAAGCGAGTCGCTGACGGGGGAAGAGTTAACGAAGCTAAAGGCCAAAATGGCACGCCAAGAAGAGTCAGCGCGACAACGCCAAGATGCGGAACGCAAGGTAAAGGAACGTGCCGAACGGCTGCGGCGTCGTCGCTTTCCCATGGAAGATACCAAGTTGCATGCCGAAGACAGGGAGTTGGCCGTGAAGCCACCGGTTGACGTGATTGGACGTCCATATCTGCCGTATTTCTGGCACTGTACCTTGCCATTCGACCATGAACTACGTGCGGGGAAAACCTCCTCGCAAGTTCTAAACGCCTCGAAGGTGGATGGTCGTGATCACGGCAGTTTTGGATTGGTACCTGATGTCTTGCAGGTCTATCACTTTTTTCGGGGCGATGTCCACTGGTCTGGTGACGATGTAGACAATGCGATTGTGCCGGATTTTTCGTTGCAGCACTTGATGAATGCGGTCGAACAAGTTTCGACGGGAAATTCTCGCAAAGGGCGCATGGTGCCGCCCTTGATTGCTCACTTGTTTGTCACGTGTCTGCAAATGCTCTGTCAAGAGCCTGTTAATAATGATGACGGATCCGTGTCGCCAGCGGAGCTCAAGTTGCGTCGTGACTTGTACGAACACCTAAAGCCAGCGCTTTCGCCTGCGAGCTGGGGTGACGTTTGCTTTTTATACATGGACGCCATGAATCGTTATTATACTACGGATGCGACGCAGGATGTCAATATTGTCCAAGCTTTGAATACCGACACGGCCTTTTTGTTGGGAGTGCAAGACCATGCCGTTGTTCCCATGACACCTGCTGTTACGGCTGCTTCTGTTTTACAAAAGGAGGAGGATACGTTGGTGCTATTGCCTGCGGGGTACCAGGGCTATTTGGGTGACGAACGGGGTGTCTTGATGCGTGCACACGCCAAGTTAGCCCGACAGGATCCATGGCAGTTGACTGCAGAAGAGCTAATGGCGCTACTCCGAGCCTTGACAGATGATGTGCTGGCGATGCATTCGGCTATTAGCGAAGATATTGCGGCCCGGGATGAAGAAATGCACGAGCTCTTGCGCAACAAGCGTTCGGCGGACGCCAAGTTTCGCAAAGTACGGTTGGCCTTTGAAGGGCCCAAGAAACCGGCACAGAAAAAGGCTAGCAATGGCGAGGCAGAAAGTATCAAGGTAGACACCGCCAAGGACGATGGGAATGGAAAAAGGAGTGCGGATGCTGAGAATGAAGATACGAACGAAAAGGACAAGGCGGAAGAGCATTTCAAGCCGACAGCCACCAAGAAGCAGTTCGAGGCCGCCAACAAAGCCCAACAAAAGGCCAGCGATGGATACGAAAAGGGGATTCGAAAGCTTGTCTCGCGCACCGAGCCTATCGGATACGACCGTGATTTTAACGCTGTCTACTGTTTCCGCCACGATCCCGAGATCTTGTACGTGGAAAACTTGCGACCTCCTTCGAATGTCGCCTCTCATCTGCCCGAGGAAATGCAGATTGGCCGTCGGTCCTGGCACGTGATTGAGACCACGTCTCTCTTTGACGAGTACGTGACTAGTCTTGACATTCGAGGACGGCGTGAACATGATCTTCACGAAGAATTGCTCGGGCCCCAAGGTGCACAGCAGTCGTTGAGACGCTATCTGCATGACGACGTGAAAGAGCAAAATGCTGCGAACGCTCAGCTCAAGGATAAGGAAGCACTGAAGGAGCGTTTAGAGAACGCCCGGAAGAAATGCGACGAAGAAAGCCGAAGGAGTGGCCGTCTTGCGGGTAAAGCAGAAGAGGAGCTATGGGATATTGAGAAAGAGATTAACGATCTGGAGAAGAAGATCAGTGGCGAATCTGTACTACCCGAGACTCGAGACTACGATGAGCTGACTGGTCTTAATCTATTGCGCAAGTTTGACTCGAGTGGACGCATGGAAACCCGGCGTACTCGGGAGAAGAAAAAGGCAAAGGACACACGACGATTCGATTTGATGCCATGCAGCAAGCTCTGGAGCACTGGGAGCGTCGACGGCACTGGCCTTCCGGGCATGCTTGTAGCATCCATGCTTGGCCTCGAAGAGAACTGCAACTTGTTGACGCCCTGGGAACGAAAGGATTTGACGCGTTCCGCTTGGATCTCGCGACTCGAGGGAGCCATTTACGCCTGGAACGACATTAGTCCCATGATTTTTGGATCACCGGACATGGTACGAAATGGAAAAATCAACTCAATCATGGCAAACGGCGCTGAGACACCTAGCCAAGTTAGACGAGACTCTATGAATACCACTGAATCTGATCGCAAGCGGCGCAAAATCGAGAGTCCCGGAGCTTCCACACCCAGTGCAATTTCTCATTCTGTTTCTCAGATCATTACTATTCTTAAGCAACCTTTGCTCGACTTGGAGGCTCGCGTCGCTGAGATTACGAATCTTGCTGTTGCAACGCGCGATGCCGAGCTCGCCGACGAAAATATGTCCACGGACGGTTCGGAAGACGACAAGGCAAATCAGGAACGGTTGGAAAGAGCGTGGAAGCGGATTGTCAATCGCATTCGCAACACGCCCACGAAGCGCCATGTCCAGATACGTGAAATGGTGGTGGATGCTATTGCTGCGGCTCGCAAAGCGCATCTCTCTAATGTTGTCTCCGAGCTTCGGGCTGCTCTACTGCAGTACCATCCTAGTGCGGCTGGACGGTGCAAGGCGTCTGCTATTGAAGCTCTCGAAGCTCATGGGGACTACATCGAGGATGAAGACGACGATACGGATGATGACGAAGATGAAGCGAATGACGACGGCGGAGGCGTAGTGCAAGACGAGATTCCCTCTGTGATTTCCGCTGAAGCGGCCATTCTTGTCAGCTGCCTCGAAGGTTCCGACGATGCTACTCGTATCGACTGGATCAATGCAGTCAAGGATTGCAAGACCATATCGCGTTTGGCCGCTTTGAATGCCGCCTTTGTCGACAATGCCAAGAAGAGGCTCGAAAAGCTCGAAGTCGAACGTGACGAGCTTTCCAATGCGTTGACGAACTGGGAAAAGGAAGAAGAGCGCCGCAACAAGAATCGTGCTGGGAAGAAGACGACCGGCAAGCCTCAGAAAGAGACGCAAGGGCCGTCCGAAGTTTGGGCGAATGTCCGAATAACGGATGAGATCTGCATGGCCAAAGCAGAGGACTACCCTTGGTGGCCCGCCAAGAAGTGCGAACCCAAGAACCCCGAGTTAGCGAAGTCGCTGAAAAGCTTGGACCGTACATTGGTGTCTCTGATTGGCGAGATGGGAGGTCTTCGAGTGGTTAAGAACGAAAAGATGGTGCCTTTTACTGGCAAGAAGATTGCAGACGAAGGGCAAGGTGATATACGCAAGGAAGTGCGTTCGCAACTGGACGACTGCATGACCATGGCACGCCGCATACTGCGCGGGCGCTCCTCGTAGATATTGAAGCTTTAGCTTTTATACCCGAACAAGCTTAGTTCACAGATTTTAAAGTCGTATAAAGTAACAAACGGGTCTAATATGTTGTTACAAATGCAAAATGACTGGAGTGCAGTTGAACCCAAAATTGGTTTTCTTCCGTGAAGAACGAACGAATGTCGTTGTTGTGAAATGATGTGTGGTGGATATGTGTTTTGTGTTTGCTGTGAAAAATGTATTCTCTCCCGCTTTCGTGGAGAATAAAGAGGAGCGCAAAAGCCTCCCGCTTGCTCGGCTAACTACTTGCGCTTTCGACTCTTCTTTTGCTTCTTCTTGACAGCTTGAACGTAAGACTTGTAGTAACAGCGAATACGATCGCGAACAGCCGCGAAGCAAAACCCCTCAAAGAGGTAACCGTCCTCTTCCGCCAAGTCCAAAAGTCCTTGCGTCAGGACGTTGTTGTAGCGCTTTTGTTCCGCCGTGTAGTTCAGATTGGAGGAATACTGAAGATACTCGGCACGGTGATCAATCAAGTAACGCTCCAACTCCGGATAGTTCCTCCAGCTAAACTTGGGACGAAGAATGCCCTTAACGTTTCCCTTGACAGTGGTACCGACTACGTTTTGGAGCTCGATGTGCTTGGTGGATTTGGGAGTCTGGGGAGGCGTTACAATGATGGAGGTAACGGTTGGTGCGAAATTCTTTGGCGAGGCTTTTCGATCCTCGTGATAGGATCCAAGCGGATACTGTGCAAGAGACTCGGCACGAGAAGCGGGGTGTCCAAGTATGTGACCAGGAGTGATATGTTCTTGGTGGGAGGTCTCTCCCATGTCTTGTGAACAGATCGAAATGAGGCGGCGGCGCTTGGAACTCGTAGGAATAAGTGTAGTCGGAGTCTCGAGCCAGTAAGAGTCCGGATCGGAATCTTCGCTGCTATCCGATAAAGAAAGTAGACTACCGCAACGAACCAGGGAAGGTCTCAAAGAGGACTTGAAAGGGAGATCTTGGTGAACTTCGTTCATGGCAATCTTATGCACCTGCAAGAGAAGAGCGGCAGCGTTTTGGGTGGAACCGTCGTTGTCCTTGGGCGAAACCCACGATTGAGCAATTGAATAGTGCATATTTGTATCTTGTTCTTTCAACCACGTCAAGATGAGGGGCTCTCGAGAACCGTGAAAAAGGACGAGAAGTATGGCTTCACTAGCGACACCAACAAACTGACAGACCTTGATCTTTGCGATGTTCTCCTTCGATTTGGCAATGTTCTCACCAAAAGCCGACGCAAGAGGCTTTCCCACAAAACTACCGGTACTGTAGAGCAAAACGAAGCAAGTAGTTGAGAATTTGCTCACCCCGATAAAGTGACGGATTTAGCAGGGAAGAACGAATCGAATCTTCCCGCCAACAGGACTGGAATTCCGACCCAAAGAGTACATATCTTAAAAAGTCTTACGTCATAGAACACTTAAGGGTAAAAATACTTATCGATGAGTTAAGGCGCCAAAGTTCGTAAATAAGTCATTTGTGTCACAGTCTCACTGACGTGTTCACAAAATGGATTTACTTAAAATAAAGAACGCCACTCTCAGGCATTCTCCGCTATTTATTTCCGTGCGAGCTTCTGTTTCTCATAAAATAGTAGTCATGTTTTGGTAGAGTGCGTGCGTGAATAGAAACATCGTTTTAAATAATTTCTATCTCGGTCTACAGAGAGGTTTTAGCTATCAGTGGAGCTCGCACCACGGACTGTGCCGGAGCAAGACCACTTGTTCTTCATGAACCAGTGGCCAATCAGAAGCTCTCGTTGGCATCTTGATGTTGGCATGACGGCTCGGAACGCTATTCCGACAAGCGAGGAACAACGTGGAGTGGTACAAATCCTACAGGATCCGCCGTAGAGAAACCCCTCCGAATGCCGATCGATCGAATTTGGCCTTGACATCCTCTCTTTCCCTTGTTCTCACAAGCTAAAACCTTCTTCACCTATCGATCCTATCTAGAACAACGCCACCCAAGCACGCTCTCTATTGTCCCAGATTACGCAAGACTCCCCTTATGATGAACCCCAAGCTAAACAAGCACTTTCCCCGCCCGCGAGCCGTAGAGTTGGGCGCTCTCGCCAACGCCAACGACAATGATGTGCGATTCACAAAAACTTCAGTCCGAGATCAAGCGGTTCTCTTACTCTCGATTGCCGACATTGCCAAGACAGAGATCAATAAGGACGGTCTTGCAGCCTTGTGGGTCGGCGACGAAGGTATCCCCAATTTCCCCATGCTGACCGGTCCGAATGTCACAACTGACTATAAAGGGTTGACTCCACGCCCGGATACCCTATGTGATCTCATCTCCACGAGTGCTTCCACAAGTACTACCGGTAATTCCTACCATGCTAGCCGTATCCGATCCGTCTCCATTGAATACTCGCCCAGTAACCATGCGCTCAACACGCTCCGGGCGACATCGCCACTTTTATTGGAGCCCACCGATTCCACCAATCTCGTGTCTCCTGGCGTTTCACCGCTTTCGCCTCGCCACCGCCGACTCCCCACGGGGGCACGAAAGCAGAGTCTCCGTCTCTCACACAAGGCTCGCAAGGAACAGTTGCATCCTGCCTCGCCAGATTCAGACGTCGAAAGTTCGAATCGAGTCGTGGTGTTTGCCGATAATGACAAGAAAGGCAAACCTTTGCAGAACGAGACTGCCAGGGGCGTGATTGTCAAGAAGATTCTTCGCAAAAAGTTTTCTTGGAAGAACTATCCAGAGGTAAGCGCGTATTTGCTTGTGGAGTATATCTTTGTTTTGGGTTTTATGCATTCACTCACATGATTGTATCTGTCCCTTTGACTCTAGCTCGAGGCCTTTTTGATTGCGAACCGCGAAGAGTATCTTCGTCACTCGGCTCTCAACTACACTGTCCAACAAAAAGAATACAACAATCTCTTGACCGAACGACTACTAGAGCTGGCCACCGAACACGGCTACGTCTTTGACGAAAAAGAGTTTAGCTTTGTTACCGTCCGAGACCGTATCCGGTGCTACTTCAAGTCGTACGTGCAGTCGGCCAAGAAGCGTGGAATCCTCATGGGTTACGCGGCTCGGAAGGCAGGTCTCTTGACAGAGGACGACCTAGAGAAGAGCGCAGAGCAAACGGGCCGTATCATTACTCCTGCCTAAGAGTGTAATAACGCATTACACAGGGTTTGTTTGCTATGTCTATCTCCAATAACCTACATGCCTTCGTGTGGGACAGCACGAATCGAACAGGCAGTCGATACGTTGGCTGCTACAAGATGCACAGATCGCTATACGCTCATCCTATTTTCATATTCGTCTCCATGCTCTACATGAATGGTGGACTTACACACCGCTTCTGTATCCCTAAACCTATATACTGTGTTATTATCTAATTGTCTCTCTCGTATCCTGCCTACTATAGTAGAGACGAAGCTAAAGTATGTTTCGTAGCTGTCGTTCTGTTTACTTTACAAAGATAAGACTTTTAGATGATAAACTTAATCATGCTGTTTATTCTTGCTAGTAGCGCCTGTTTTCTAACCCGACGATTATCATGCAGTACTATAAATGCTGTGATGCTTGCTCCTTTAGCTCAAAATTTCCGAGCCGTGGGTCGTATCCGTATCACGACGTCTGAGATCGGCTGCAACTTCCTGGTACTTGAGGCAAGAGGGTGGTAGCTGTTTGAGATGACTGAGGTGCATTGCAGCTTCTTGGCAGGTCGATTGTGTGTAGATAGGCCTGCCGATTTCCATGTCGTCCTCTACAAGTGGAAACCAAAGCATGGTGTGAGAAATTGAGCCGAAGGAATGACTCCGCATAATTCGGTTGGAATAGACATGCCGACAGTCCCCCGCACACTTACCCAAGAGGTCTTCCTAGCAAAGCAAGGAGTTAAGAAAGAGCAAGAAAATATCAGTGAGATGATAAAGGGTTTGTAGGCTGGCTGCTCACTAGGAAACAAAGCAACCCCGTCTACCGCCCCCCGCCCCGGCGCCTTGGTACTTACTTGCAAGAAGTCGTTTTCGTTTTGTACAGAGAAGCGACGCGCAAGGTTCAAGGCCTTTTCGTGCATGGCAAGTTTGCTTTTGTCCATAGTTGAAATATTGTTTGGATCTTTGCTGCTCTCGATGAAGAACTCTTGGTTTTGTGTCCTCTTAGCAGAAACAACAGGTGAAAGGAGGTAGTCTAGAAAGGATGATAAAAATGGAAATAAAAAAAGTGAGCGGCCGAAAAGAACGAAATGCGAACGGTGTCAAGAGCTATTTAAGCCCATTGAAAAGGGTGTCAAAAGTATCTTTTGCTCTCTGCCTCTTCTGTCCACGACCCCGAGAGGTCCTGTTTCTGAATGCACGTTTCAAATTCAAATTGCAAAGAATTTTCGCAAGGACTTCAACAGTTTTCAAAGTCGTGCGTTCTTTTTCTCAGCGGGACCCATACTTAGGGATACGTGCGTTAAGTTGATATTTTAACGATAATTGAGGTATCCCATAACTGTCCAGTTGGATATGTATTGAAGGGACTTCGATATAAAATCTGCTAAAGAACCATCAGGACATCTCAAATTTTCCATTGTTTTTGAAGGCGGCAAACTTTTTTGAGCAATAGCAGTTGAACGAAATAAGTGATTTTTTGCTGTTAAGCCTACGCCTAGTTCCGTGTTCATACCTCGGTCGTGCATACAACGAACGTTCACAGCTTTACCACAATAACAACCACTCTCAAGTTACAACTATCATCACCATGTCAATGTCCACCAACTCTAGTGCCACAGCGCCCCTCGTGGGGCGCCACAGAAAGAGCAATTCTCTAATTGGATTCGATCCTCTGTTGAAAGAGGACGTCTCACCTACCATGACGGATCGAGGAGCGACTCCTCCCGTCGAGTCGGAAGATCGAGAGGGACGCAGTAGTATTTCCAACGTGTCGGCCGACCTTCGCATGATTGCTTCACAACTCGAACTCTCCTCGCCGCGTCGTATCA
>Ga0307981_1002763_pt1 | contig 13825 bp, 9 predicted proteins | sample OrgLakmetagen987_FD_201849 | JGI IMG/M metagenome (GOLD analysis project Ga0307981, IMG submission 201849) | Saline water microbial communities from Organic Lake, Antarctica - #987 | ecosystem: Environmental > Aquatic > Non-marine Saline and Alkaline > Saline | place: Antarctica: Organic Lake... | reverse complement strand
CTGTAGTTGCAGCTGTTATTCACCATGAACCCGTCAAGCTAACCTTTCGTCATCGCGTCTTGGTCTTTCAATTTTGTCTCTTGGCAGCAGTCTTTTGGATACCTTCCTTGTATTTGCCCCTGTTTCGAGTCTCGTACGGTGGCGTCGCCGGCGACTTGATGACGGCGCAGTCTCGGTCGCTCTTTTTGTGGCAGATTCCTGCGCTGCTTTGGGCACAGGGAATACAAGCTGCCACTGCTAGGTGGATGCTGCTGGGGATTGGATTCGTGTCAATGAACGTGGTCCTCGTGTTGCCCGTCGTGGCGTTTTGCTTGGGGATTACCACATGGTTGGGTGAAGCTGACATGTCAAGACGCAGTCAGCATTGGCTTTATTGCATTCATCCGGCGCTTGGTGGTCTCGTGTTTGCATTGGCGTTGATTGCTACGGTTCCGTCTTTGGAACCTCTTGGCAACTTGTGGTTGGATAGTTCGACTGTGTGCGACCAGTTTCGTCAGGCTACTGGTGAGCCGTGTCTGACTATTACTGGGAAACTTCTTCCAGGAGCGTGGTTCTTTTTGGCGCAGTCGATTGTCTTGGATATCTTTGCCGTCCTCACGTTGCAATGGGCTTGAACTCGCACCTCGTCGGTACAAGCCGTGACCCAAGCGGAGTGAACTGGCAGGAGCCTGCCGCGCCTCGACACGAAAGTTGCGTTGCATGTGTATTCTGTCTCAAGTTTCCGTTACAAAAGGTTAAGGGATCGAAATGTCAACGAATCCGTTTCGTGAAGAACCAAATTTTCATTCCTACCGCAGTCCCAACTTTTTATGTGGGGCTCAACCGATAATACCCGCCACAAGATCCAAAATGACAAGCAGCGCACAGCGTGCATTTCCGCAAAAGAAGACAAGCAACCACTTGATACTACCCTTTCCCAATCATCATGAGAAAGCCTTGTCAACTCCTACTGTTTGGTCTCATTGGCATGAAGACCATCGCCGCCACTGTTTCCTCTGCTACCGATGCATCGATCGCCTCGTCTTCGTCGGCAATGCTTCATGCTGCTGCCCCGCCCGAGCCGCCTTACCCTCGAAATCTCAAGAGTTCTCCCAGTCCGACAGTTTACCCTGCATTTGTTCTATCCGCGACTCCTACCCTGGCACCAACTTTCAATAGTAGCAGCCGAGGAACCTTTCTTTTCCGCACTCTTTGGTCCTTTGTGTGCCCCGTCCTATCTCTGTCCATCATGGCGTGGGCATTCAATCGAACGACCAAGCGCAAGTGCGTCTGTTGCGGAAACTTGGGCGACACGGTACCTGGCGAGATTACTGTGGTGAACGATGATCATTCCGTCGTTGGAGATGCCTCGACAGATGTTGAACTCATGCCGGTCGCGACGCTTCGTAGTCGCGATTGGACGGAATGCAGTGCGGATCCAGCAGCCGATCTACCGGTTCAAGAGAGTTATGATTGGACGACGTCGGATGACGAGTCAATACATGTTACCACGTTTGTTCGTATGAAATGAAGGAGGCGTCGACTAGGTTTCATCTCTACTGTGTTAAAACTTTAAACTAGACGCCATGGTGAGCCAATCCGGATACAATATCTACTACGGGTACATAGTCTACGGTACCTTTAGTAGTCAAACTCTGACATGAAGCTGGAGGCGGTTGATAGACTACGTATGTACATAGTCTACCCCCTTTATGTAGTTTCATAACTACATGTGTTTAGTCCGTCCTCCTTCCGCCCCGAATCTCAAATCTCAACACCGACCAACCAACATTTTTCTCACGGAACAAAAACAGCAAACATCCCACCATGGCAACATCTGCCGAACTGAATCGGCTACCGTCCAAAGTAATCGTTGCCGTAGGAACCTATGAGGGCGTCATTGCAGGATGGGAGCTAACCGAAAAGAAACGCTTGCAATTGACCTTTGCGACTCCGGTACACGGCGGCTCTGTCCGAAGTGTCGCCATTGCCGGTCGCACGGCCGGAAACACTTCACAGCCCGATGTTCCCGGATCTCTACTTTCTTGCGGCTACGATGAAGTCTTGAGAACCCACGACTTTCATAGACGTCTCACTTCTTCGGGAGAGGTCAGGATTCCAGCAGATTTTGCCTTTGGCACCCCCGTGTGTTCATCCTTTGCTCCCCCAGGTAGTTTGCCGACTGGCCCCGTTGCCACGCACTGTCTCTTGGGCTTTTCAGGTGGCAAATTGGTTATTTACAAGAAGCGCGATTGGACCGTACAACACGTCTTGGCGGGACATGACGGCGGCGTTGCGTCCTTGGCGGTGCACCCATCGGGGAAAATGGCTCTCACGGCTGGAACCACCGACGGCAAATTGAAATTGTGGGACTTGCAAAAGGGACGCTTGGCCTTTGCCAGCAAGATTCCACCGGCAGCAACTGCCCTGGCGGGTCGAAATCGATATGATCCCATTGTTAGTCTCGTGTGGAGTCCGGATGATGCCGGTAGTTGTTATGCCTTTTGTCACGGAAGTCACGTGACAGTCAAGCATGTCGGCTCGGGCAAGGACTTGATGGATGTGGAATTACCGAGTCGGGTGAATCAGGTTTGCTTTATGAATGGTGCCGACGGTCTGTTTGTGGCGGCCGCCTGTAACGATGGATCGCTGCCCGTGCTGGCGGTGGAAACTGTCGATGCCGTAACCGACGGAAGCGCCGAACGTCGTGCGGTCATGGCGATTGAACCAGTGGACGGACCCGTGGCGGGCGAAGAACGCTTCAAATGTATTCAGAGCGTCTCGGGGTATTACGTTGTCACGGCGAACAGTGCCGGAGTGTTGAGCTTGGTGAATCTGCAAGGGGCTGTGAATATGATTTTGACACCCGACGAAAGTTCCGAAGACGAGGACGAGGAAAAGCCGGTTCACTCGGATAGTGATGAGGACGGCGACGACGACGATGTGACAGATGATGAGAATGAAGAGGAAGAATTGGCCGCTGAAATTATTGACAGCGTCCAACTGGGATCGGGTGCCCGGATAACATGCCTGGCGGCATGGTCCTACCAGGGAGAGCCTGGAGAATCCCCTGATGTTTCCCCTGCTGGTTCGCCAGCCGCCTCCGACGAAGAGGAGGCCGAAGACGAATCGTCAATTAAGGAGGAGAAGAAGGATACTTGGGAGAGAAAGCGAAAGTATGATGACAAGGAAGTTACCATGGACCCCGAGGCCTTGGAGAGAGCGCGTTCCTTGGTGGCCGATGCCAAGAAGATTCAGAAAAAGAGAGAAAAGAAGAAGCATCTTACAAGCAAGTAGACTAGTGTATCGGTATTACTACTCTACTACTACCGTACTGTAGGAAACCATCTAATGGATATACTGTAATGCTACACCCACACCTGCCACACCTGCATTTATTAGTGTTAGTATTAGCGTTAGCGTTCCTGACAATAAACAGTTCCGTCTTCATCTCTTGTAATCGTAAAGGCCTTGGCATCCTTGTACGCATCCGTCGCCGTGGCCGTCTTTGCAAGATTGGAAGTAAAGGCTTGCAGCCCCGTTCGTTTCAATGGCGGTCCGTGCTTGCCCGTCCGCAACGAGTACGTGGTGGAGCACGTGGGACACGCCACAATGGGCAAGTCCCTGAAACCAGCATCGTCCACAATCAAATCACCTTTGAATAGATCAAAGGCACAGCGGGGACAGGCAGCCTGCAAGGCCCAGTATTTTGGCTGGTCCGTCCTGGCGTCGATAGTGGCCGCCACCACGAGACTAACTCCTTCGCCAAACTCCCATCCGCGGAGACTGTTGGGAGCAGGCAGCGTAACGCCCGTGACTTCTTGTCCGCGATTCTTGTTTTTTCCCGATGATGCAGACGCATTATTGTCATTGAGGGATCGCTGCAAGTCTCCCTTGCCGCGACGGACCATGAGGACAAACGAGAAACTCTGGACGCCAGGTGTCACCGCAACTAGTAGTGACAGCGTACAGAGCCAGCTAATCCAGAGCATCGTCAGGCTTGTTGATCGCTGCATGCTATCGAGTGAGGGTCTCGTCGATCGTCAAGTTCTTCCTGTGGCGTCCAAAAGTGTCAGCAAACGGCGGCCGCTCGTCTCTCTGTTTCATCATGGTGTCGTTGGTCGTTGTTGAATCTCGTCGTCGTGTCACTTTCTTCTTTTTCGGAAACAGAAAAACGGAGTGACGTGTTTGGCGCGAAAATGAAAACTCTGAGGCCTGACCATGACAAACGACAATCGATCATTCTCAACTCTCAACAAAGCGTCCGAGACCGAGACAGCGCTCTCGCTCCTGCCTCTGGAAACGCTACCGTAGCAGCATCAGCAGCCACCAATTTAGTCTAGTAGTATCATGATGCAAAAGGCTTTACTCGATCGACTGCGTTCAAATCGTTTGCTTGTGCGAGGACCTTCGGCCGTTGGACGATCTTTCCCCAACAACCCCACAATGAGCCGCTCGTTGGCTTTGCAAGCTACTACAGCGACAGTACCTCCCGATGCTTATCTTCAAGGCGAATCGACTCACTTTGGTTTTGAACAAGTCAGCGTGTCGGAAAAGGAAAACCGAGTTCGCCAAGTCTTTAATAATGTGGCCGACAGCTACGACGTCATGAACGATTTAATGTCGGCGGGCCTGCATCGCGTGTGGAAGGATGAACTGCTCCGCCAATCGTCCGTGGCTGCTGCCGCCAGAGTCGTCCGTCGATTGGCGGCTACTGATGCCGGCGCAGGCGCAGAACTGCGCATTCTCGACGTGGCGGGAGGAACGGGCGATGTGGCCTTTCGCTTTGTGCAAGCCGCCGGTTCGGACGAGCGCAGCAAGTCTTCGGGACGCGATCCGGTACAAGTGACTGTCTGTGACATTAATCACGAAATGCTGCGAGTGGGGGAACGTCGGGCACGAGAACGGTACGGTGACGAGCTGCTGGATGAGACGCAAGCATTGCGGTTTGTCCCGGGCAACGCGGAACGGTTGGAGGATTTCGAGGACGGCAGCTTTGACTTGTACACGATTGCCTTTGGTCTCCGCAACGTGACCAATGTGGATCAGGCACTGGAGGAAGCCTGCCGCGTTCTCAAGCCGGGAGGACGCTTCATGTGCCTCGAGTTTTCCCAAGTCCCCAACGCGGTACTCCGAAACGCGTACGATTCGTATTCGTTTCACGTCATTCCAGCCCTGGGGGAAATGGTGGCCAACGATCGAGCTTCCTATCAGTACCTAGTGGAGAGTATTCGTCGCTTTTCGACTCAAGAAGAATTGGTGGCGAGAATGGAAAAGGCGGGCATGCAAGCAGTCAAGTACACGAACTTTACAGGAGGCATTGTTGCACTCCACGAAGGCTGGAAGCCATTGTAACCAGACAAGAGTAAAGTTAAAAAGCCACATTCTTTACACTCTCCTGTTAATTCATAAACAGGTAGGGCTGCTGTTATCATGCGCAGTGGTGTGGGGTTCCAAAAACCAAACGGTTGACATGCAATGTAGTACATCATGATATATCGAGCGGTTCGTTTACTCAACGGCGATACCGCAACAACTAAAGGCCTCCTTCTGGGCCTGACTCTCGACCTGAGATTCCGTGACTTCTTCAATAACCTCCTCGGTGGCGGGGGCCGCCTCGGTCTCTTCCACCTGCTCTTCCTTGTCCTCTTCGGCGTTCTCAGCCTCACGGTTTTCAGCAGTGGTTTCTTCCTCTACCGGTTCCGAATCGGTCTTTTCATCTTCCTCAACAACGGCATCCTATGAATGTTAAGAAAGGTTGGAGTGTGGTGTGAGAGAATGTTCCACGTTCTTCAAACAACCGAATCGACTGGCAGCTGGGGGTACTAGTCTCTCCTCCACCGCTGGTGATATTGGCCGCCGATGCTCTTACTGTCTCGAACTTACCACTACCTTTTCGACGGGAGCCTCGACTTCCTTCTCGGCCTTACGGCGGGCCATTCTCTTCTGGATACGCTTGAATACCATGATGAAGTAACTTGCTGGTTCTGTTGTGAGGACTTCCACGATGGTTTTGCAAGCAGCAATTTTGTGAGGGAGCCAACGGCTTCGGAGTCGGGCGAAACGGTCGAGACGGAATCGCTGGAATATGCATGCATGAAACGTGTATTATCTGTTGGCATAGTTGCTATGGGATCTGCCACGTTAATTCCTAGGAGATCCTAATCGCTGCTTTTTCTATTTAGGGAGAGAAACGTCATGCGCCAAAAAAGTGCGCGAAAAGAATGTTCATCACTTTTTCGTTTTCGTTCCCCGCGCACCTTCAACCCTGTTGTCCATACAAAGGAACGATCCCAGGCCACACATACAACAACACCCAAGCGGTGGGATGCCAAGCACCAAGCCGTAGTTGACGATCGTTCCGAAACGGCCAGAATGAAGACATATATAGAGATTCGGTCCCTGGCCAAGGAAATGCTCGACGCGCCCAACGTAACGAAGCGGCGAAAAGTGGGGGACCGACTCTGCTCCTTGCTGTCGGACCACGACGTCCGACGCCGTCTCGCGACGGAAGTTACCCCGGTGCAACCTGTCCGAGGTCACGTGTCGGATCATGTCGCTCGTAGAAACGCTCTAGCAGAAATGTGGCGCTATATTGTCTTGAATGCCTGCCTGGCCATTCAAAAGCCCAAAAAGAAACAGACCAAATTGTCTGCCGAGGATGTGCTGGTGCCATTTCGACTGTTGCAGATTTGCGATAAGGCAGACAAAGACTTTGGTACCGGAAGATTACGGGCATCGGCAATGCTATCGAGAAATGAAACCAAGGTGATTGTAAAGTACTGTCTCGATATGCTGGAGAACGAGGAGGTTTTGAAAGAGGCCGAACTATCGATGCTAGAAATGCTGAACTATATCTGTTCCCGGAGGGAGTATGTTGCCTACTTTCGACCAAATTTGGAGATGCGAGTAATTATGGAAGAAGTCGAAAAGCGTATAGGTGCCGCTGCGGATGACAACTCTGTTAGCCACGGGGCAAGAGACTTGGCCAGTAAAATATTTGAAAGTCTGATTCGCACTGCTAACGAAATCGACGTTGGAATGCAGCTGCTCTTGCCAGGATGTGTCAAGTTGGTGGCTGTCTGGTGTACCGCTCATACCGATGGTTTAGTAGCCTTTACTTCGATGGAGGAACTGGCACCACTGTTCTCGGGAGTGGCGACACTGCTCCAATCGGACCCGGAACAGTCGCTGGCACCGTTGACACGGCATGGACGACCGATTCTCAGCTTTGCCATGCGCTGCTATGGCAACGCAACCAATCTTCAGCGGATTGCGCTACACGAGTATTTTTTTGCGCATCTGTAAGTCGGTAGACGGTGGCATATTCTTGCGCTCATTTCGTGTTGTTGCTGCACTTCTCACCTTGCGCGCACGTCTTGAATATATTCCTAGACTTGTAGCACAAACCGCGGGTGCATTGCAAGGTCTCATGCCAGGAGACTTGGGGGACTTGGGGATGGCATCCCTCAAGCTACGGCAAGTGGCTGCTCTGCTGGGACTCGTCATGGCGGACCAAGGGAAATTGGATGAAATCAAGTATCCTTTGGCCCATAATCACCGTGCGCAGTTGGAGCTGATTGCTCGCTTGGTTGCGTGCGCGCAGCGGTTGCATCTTAGTCGGACGGAATGGAAGGAGATGGAAGATCCCACGGAAAATCTGATATCGTTTGTGGAAGAATTGACACACGCTGGCCCCTTTCAACGACCTCGGTTGGGGAAACCCGAGGAAGCGTCTATTTCGGTGGAGGAGGTTGCCAAGTCACACTTTTTCGATCAGGTGCTTCGACGGCTGTATCAGGTAGCGCCGGGGAATGACAGTGGGCTACCAAGTAAACCGCTTCCACTGTTAGAGCATTTTGCGAAAGATCAAAGCAACACGCGTGGTGATTCCAAAGTTTTGATTCCCTTACTTCAAATTGTGGGTGCCTGCGCTGAAACCTTTCCGAGTGGGTCCTGTTGGGCGACTGATTCTCAGCGATGGCATAAGTTGCCTCCTGTTAACATAGAAGCGAATGAAGATGTCCTGCAAGTCAGTGCGAGCTCCCCAGATGACCTATCTGTTGTCGTGGATATTGTTGCGTCTGTCCTCCAGCTGCATGGTGGCCACACTGGTGGTCGTGAGACTCAGCGGTGGACCTTACTGTGCCTGATGCGGTTGACGGAGGCCTCGGCAGCTCAATCTTATTTATCGCGGAATACATCGACCGAGTTTGCATCTCTCCGACTCGCATGGCGACGAGTCTGGTCAATAATATTTCGATCTGATCTGCGGTACGCTGCGTACACCAAGGCAGCCACAGCGGGATCCAACGGGGATTTGGTATTACTGTTGGTAACAGGTATGGTCCGCCACTTTTGTGTGGACCCTGACATTAGATGGTCGAACTCTATTCCGACGAGACAGGCGTCCTTCCTCTTTCGTCGCCAAGTTGACCTGTGGAAACTACCAATATTTTCGGGCGTCGAAATGGTTGTGGTGCCTTCCCTTTTTAACCTTGTTACCACAGTTCTTTTCAGCGTTGGCCTGTCGAATCAGGGCAAGGATTGGATTGGTAATGTACTGGTTAGTGATGGAAAGGGGAATACAAGACGACACCGGCTTCTCTCTCTGTGCCCTCTATCAGCAAGTGAATCAGGAAGCAAGGACTTGATTGGAGCAGCAATGATATGTTGCGCTGCTTTGGTGCATGGCAGGGTATCTAGCGTGCTACCTGCATTCAATACTATCGGCTTCGAGCAATTTTCCAATCAGCTATCGATAGCTCGGGTTGCTCGCCATGATCCCACGTCGTTCACAATGCTGGAACGCATGTGTGGCCGTGAAGCTAGAGTGTCTGGTGTTGATTGTTTGTGGATGCAGCCTTTGGGAGAGCTGGTTCGCCGTTACGATTTAGTGTCGGGAGAAGACAGTTTTGATATTGTTGTGATTGAAAGGTCAAGATTGCTTCGTTCGCTGGTATCGCATGAGAGTAGTTTCCAGTCGGCAGACTTTCTTCCTAGGTCACAGTCAGACCTTCTTTTCGATGTTATACGTCCGCTGTTGCCAACAATTGAGGTGGCTGATCAGGCAACTGAGGTCATAGAAGCGAATGACAGTGACACCGAAGGTCTCCCTGCAAGCATTTTGCCGAACAGTATGCCGTTACTTTCTTCTCGAACTCTGTCCATGAAGGTTTCTATTGCGGGGAGGCTTTCGTGTCGAGATGATATGATCGTATTGGAGCTTCAGAGTATGTCGAAGAGTATTTCGAAGCTCTTTCTCTCCGTTGCGTCGGCGCTGCTGTCGTTGTGCTATAACGAAGACGAGTTCTTTGCGGTCGTCTCGGACTTATTGCTTATAATTCGTGCACTGGTGGAGGTCGCTTCGAGGACTGGAGTCGATTGGCCAGAGTCTCTGGTCGAGAGCGCATCCTCTGTGTTCGAAAGTTGCGTCCGCTTGTTGGAGGAATACGAAATCGGGGGCACGGAAGAAGCTCTACCTGTTGTGGAATCTCGACGTGTCGCTCGTGTCGAGGAAGACGATAATCTCTTTGCTGACGACTTTGACGTCGTAGATGATTTCCAGGCAGAACGCCAGAACAATGTTGAGTGGGGTGCTGTTGAGGATCAAGTGGGTCGGAAAAGGCGGCGAGTCGACCAACAACAACCTAAGCGAAGCCAGGTCAGAGTGTCCGAAATAACAAAGGGCTGTCCTAACTCTTGTTGTGCCTTTCTTGTCGCCTCTGTGCTTCTTGCACTGAAACCTTCACTTTCAGTGTGTGAGTTGGTTGCCAACACACTACTGGGTGTCGGCGAGCTGGACGACGGAAGCGATGGTCTTGACCAAGAAGTTGACCTTCTCGGTGCACTCAATGCCTCGCTCATGATTTGCACCGAATCCCTGATGCTTCATGGCACTGCGCTTCGAAGAATTTCTGACAGTCAACCACAAAAAAGTTCGTTAGTCCCTTTACTTTGTCGACTCATTGAAGCAATTCGTTACACCGCGTCGCCTGAATCCGGGCTGCATTCCTATGGTTTTGGACTCTGCGTTGAAATTGTTCGCCTGGCTGAAGGTCGATATAGGGACAATCTGCTAAGCAGTGACGAAGCAAAGGCTATTGTTGATCTTCTAAAGGGATCGGAGAGAAATCGAGACCGTCGAAGTCTTTCCCTCCGACCTCGTCTTCGGGCAGAGCAGCTTCGTGCTGCTGTCTTGGCTTTCCAATCCGGGAAGGAGCATTTTCACGGGCAGATTGACCGGGATTTTCCGAGAATGTTTGCGCTGCCGTCCTTGGGCGACTTGAGTAGCATGGTTCGTCGTCAAGCCTCCTTGGCAGTTGCTGCTGCTTTACGTGTCTTACCCGAAGACAAAGTGGTTGAGTCCGTTCGCAGACGTCTGCCGCCAATTGCGAGGAGTCAGGCGGAATTTAAGGCACGGAAAACGTACAAGGAATGGTACGCCAGCAGAATTCTTGGGTCCGGTGACGGGGCGCCTACGGTAGAGAATCAAATGTGGGAAGATTCATTTACATCGATTGAATGTGGGGTCATCGACTGTTGGGTGAGAATTGCAGGAACGGTGTCGACCAACGGGGCAAATCGGAAGATGATCTTTGACCTCGTCCAGTTATCTCTCGGTCGACACGACCTTGTAGCACTGATCTTTCGAGCCATTGATAGGATTGCAGATCTGAGAGGGACAACGATCGAGCATTTGATGGAGTATGAATCGGAACATATCGTCCAAAAGTGGATTGAGTCGGGAGAGAGCCTTTTCGATCTCCCTCTTCTTGTCACAGCACCGAAAGCGATTTCTCTCATTTTGAAAACAGGTAACTACTACACAATGACACAGGAAGGGGCTAGCTCGCTCAGTCTGGATATGGCTCGCCTCCGCGAGACAGCAGCGACGGAGTATATCGCATCTCATTGCAGGTTGATTCTACCACGCTTCCTTGCTTTGTCTGTGTCTCGGCTGCTGGGTTCGTCTGTGACGCGAGATGGGAGGCGCACTCTTTTCGAAGACCCCTACACGAAGGGTAAGTTGTTTCAAAGAACGATCGAGTGAATTGACCTATTCCTACACCCCTTACTCATTTTCTCCTCCCAACCTTGCTTCGCAGAAATTTGCTCAGCCTTTCAAGCCCGCTATGATGATGATGTTGTCAAGAAGGTTCTTCGGACATTCACGCACGACATCGTAACCTTTTGTGCACCGATGCGTTGTGGTTCGCAAGTGGATCAAGATGTTGCGGCTCAGGTGTTGAAACTTCTCGAAGGGATACTGTCCAAGGAGGTGGTACAGAGGCAAATCAGTCAACATTCCAATCTTGCGGTCCGCGGAGTGTTGGAGCTCAGTGGCAAGTACGCGAGAGACCAACGAACATTTCGCGAATCTATTGAACGCTTCTCGGAGGCAACGAAAGCGCTTGCTGTTCAACTCGGACGAGGCGACCCCGAAAGTCATGGATTATTCGCATGTGTTGGTGGAAGTACGACAGAGTACATGATATCTGGAAAGTTGTGGTTAGAGAAAGGGTTGCTTGAATCACAACTTAGCCAGAGATGGTTTCCAATCCAGATTGTGTGCAGGATGGTTGCTTCTGAATTGCGACAAGATCCAACCACTGATTTGCAAGTAGCTTTTTGTGTCAACACGCTATGCGGTATTCTGCTCAACCCAGCACTTCAAATTGTCCACGTTCAATGTCTAGAGGCGCTGACTGAGCTGCTAGAGGCAATTGTCTCCAAGTGCCCCTCGTCGAACACGGTCCGAAAGGACGTAGCAAGTTTTGCGAGTGAACTACTTGCTACTTGTATGCACGTTCACGAAAGAGGCCAGCAACTGTTGGTGAAAAACTGCACCGACGCAAGATGGTATCGTGATCGGGCTTTAAAACGGAGCCTGGGGATTCTTGGCATGCGAAAATCCGATTTGTCAACAACAGACGCATGGGGATGGGATCGGAACACAAGCGACGTCACTTTTAGAGACGACAGGGCTTCTCTCGAGAGTGCGTTAGCAGAGTTCCATAGCCTGGCGGATAAGCATACATTGGACGCAATAACTGGCTCATTCAAGGTGCTGAATTTTCTCCTCCAGAACGCGACCTCGATTGGTCTACATCCTGATGATTGTGTTGGCGCTTCACCTCCATATGAAGTCGACAGTTTCCACTACGACGTTCTCTTTCAACTCAACCCTGAACTAAGCGCCCAGAAATTGGTGCTCGAGTGGTTGGAGGGTTCTCAGTCTAGTAGCAACTTGGTCACATCTGTACCAGCAATAGTACGGCGCCTCCGCCTCAAGGATGATGCCGAGAACACGATGAATGGAGCTGCATCTGCTCTCGAACCTCGTGGGCCAATGTGCAAACCCGATGAAGGGGATTCTGGCATCTTTTCGATCGACCAAAGACTTTTAAGAGCTGAGTTAGTCCAGTTACAGTGTTTCTTGAAGCAGCTGCGCAGTGAGCCAGAACAAGATACCGGATCGAGACTTCAGGTGAATGAAAGTGGCAAACTTGTCAGAGTGATTTTAGGGTATTGTGGCATGGAATACTCCGAGCAAGTTCGCTTAGCCGCCAGCACTTGCCTTGGAGAAATCGACCTGGCCGCAATTCATTCGCTCCCGACATCTGAATACATCGAGGAGCCTCCGAAAGATTGGATTGACACTGCAATCGCGTCGAAACACCTTTTACGCAGCCTCCAAGCCCAAAGTATCGAGAGACTCGTTAGTTGTCTGAAATCACCTCAAGTGAATGTTGCCATGGTTGCTCTGGAAACGTTGAAATCTCTTCTCGTGACACACGAAGGAGCGCAATGTCTCGACATTCTCAAGCATCGAAGCACGACGAGTACGCTTGGCCATTTTATCTCCGAAGGTCGACCGAAGAAGGCGAACTCTCAACTGTGTCTATCTGAGAAAGAGATTCACGAACTCAAGATCGATGCACATGTGTCATCTACCTCGGAGGATTGGTGCTGGAACAAGCAACTGTGGTGCCGGATCCACGACGAGGGAACGTCGTTTGATAACTGGATATGTGTCTTAGTCCCTGCTCTCCTAGTATGTTGTTACGGAGATGTGGAAAGTAGTGCACCGGGACAAAACTCATCCAGTGAATTCTTCTCTACTTGTCAACGTATGAGCAACTTGGAACCATCCTTTGCAGTTGCCGTCTTTCCAGCTATCATTCTAGAGCTTTTGGCGACGCGCTCGGATGAAGATAGAGTTCCCGGAGCACAAGGTGTTCTATCTGATACTTGGGTTGGTAGCGGCAAAACTCCCTTCAACATCAATCTTTCTAAGTGCTTCACTTCCTTGCTAGAAGGGTATACGACTGATACACGGGAGGGCGGACGCAAGCACTCCAGGGACACTCGACCAATTGATCTCATAGTGGACACGCTGGATACCCTACGCCGCTTTACACAGCATCGCTTTCTACAGTCTAGCGATCATAAAAAAAATCCCTCATCCCTAGACGAGGCGATGTCAGACGAAGCCCAAAAGACGGGAACGGGAAGCGTATCGCAGGGGCGATCATCGAAGCCTCAGCGATCACACTCGTCGTTTGACGACCTTGGCGACGCTCCTCCGTGGCGGGGACTTACATTTGGTGTTGTGCTACATTTGGATGGTCTTCTCGTCACCCAGGCTTGTATCAAAGCAAGACGATTTGCCGCTGCGTTGTTCTATGCAGAGCTCTACGCTGATGCTCGCTTTGGGCGTTCTACAGGTCTTGTCTCATCTTTGAGTGATGTAGAAAAACGAGGTGTTGCTGCTTCATGCTCCCCCCTGACCTCAGACGTAAGTGGTTTTGATATCGCTCTTTCAAGTATTGCTGGACTGGTC
>Ga0307981_1002758_pt1 | contig 13833 bp, 14 predicted proteins | sample OrgLakmetagen987_FD_201849 | JGI IMG/M metagenome (GOLD analysis project Ga0307981, IMG submission 201849) | Saline water microbial communities from Organic Lake, Antarctica - #987 | ecosystem: Environmental > Aquatic > Non-marine Saline and Alkaline > Saline | place: Antarctica: Organic Lake... | reverse complement strand
GCCACCACACCGACGCTTGCCTGATCTTGTGAGCGATGCGGTGGCTGCACTTCGACCAGCTCAGGCCAGGAAAGCACACCGCTACGGCTGTAGATTGCACTCAATCGCTCTTAACTAAGTGCCATTCAGATTAGTGCCCATATTCACAAATATAGAACAAAATTGAATCAACCACGGATGGACAGGGATCAAACCTTTCTGCAGAAGGTATCAGGCGATGGTATCAATCTTGCCAAGCGCTTCTTCCCTGCTTTTCTGATATACTATGAAAGTAGGAATCATCGGCACCGGATGGGTTACGGAGAAGCATCTCGCGGCCCTCCAGCAAATAGAGGAGGCGGAGGTTGTCGCCATAGCAGGGCGTAATCAGGGCAGGGCGCAGGAACTTGCGGCACCTTTTGGAGCCAAGACCTACGAGAACTACTTGCCCATGCTCGAAGGCGAATCGCTGGATGCCGTTTTTATTCTACTGCCGCCGCATCTACATGGTGAGCTCGAGCATGCTTGTGCCGAGCACGTGGGTGCCGTTTTAGTCGAGAAGCCTATTACCACATCACTAGAGCAAGCACAGGACATAAACGATACGTTTAAGAAAGCCGGCACCCTTGTCTCGGTCGGCTACCAGAACCGCTACCGGGCGCCGGTGCAACGTGCGCGTGAATGCTTCACTGAAGCCACGCCAGGTATCCTCGCCAACGGGTGGTGGATCGAACAAATGCCGCCCTCCCCCTGGTGGCGGCGCATGGAGCAGTCCGGTGGGCAATTCGTCGAGCAGTGCACCCACCTTGTCGATCTAAGTCGCTATTTTATGGGAGAAATTACCGAGGTTAGCGCCTATCGGACAAGCGGCTTTATGAAAGACGTGCCGGACTTCAACGTCGACGATGCCATGGTGGTTAATCTCCGCTTCGCCTCCGGCGCGCTCGGTTCCTATTGCACAGGATGCTTCCCCCTCGGCGGCCACACCCAAGCTGGCATCAGCCTAAATCTATCCACCAGCCGGAACCGCGTCATTTTCGAGAGTTGGGACTTCGCCGGTAAGATCCACAGTGGCGAGAGCGAGATTGTCGACCTGCCGCTCGATACCGATCCTTTCTACACTCAAAACAAAGCATTCCTCGACGCCATCGCCACAAAGGATGCCAGCCTGATCCTCTCCAGCTACGAAGACGCCATGCGGACGCTCGCCGTAACCCTCGCCGCGAACGAATCCGCCCGCGAACAAAACGGCGCACCCGTGAAAGTGAGTCGTATCTGATTTATGGCTATTCGTTGATTCTTGCGGAATTAGCGGCATGAACTGAGGCACTGTGGCAGAATGCTGCGCGCCTGTTCTCACAACAATACTTGCGAAAGCACTCGAATTGTCCTCCTTTTATCGTTTAATCTACAAACTATGAAAACTCCGCACTCTTCCGCCTCTAGACTTTCGCTCATCGCTGCCTTCCTTGCCGCAGCTATTGCTTTGCCGTTGACCTCTACGGCCTCCGCTGGAGATACCTATTCTATGACTGATACACCAAGCGACGTAAGTGCTGTTCCTGAAAACGCCGAGAAGACCGAGTCCGGTCTTGCTTCCCGGGTCCTTAAAGAAGGCACCGGCAGCGACTCGCCCGCAGCGGCCGATACCGTGACCGTGCACTACAGTGGTTGGACGACCGACGGCAAAATGTTCGATAGCTCCGTCAAGCGCGGCCAGCCCAGCAGCTTCCCGCTCAACCGCGTGATCAAGGGTTGGACGGAAGGTCTGCAACTCATGGTCATCGGCGAGACACGCCGCTTCTGGATTCCGGCCGACTTGGCCTATGGCGAAAACCCCGGCGGCGGACGCCCCGGTGGACTACTTGTGTTCGATATCGAACTGCTCGAAATTCAAAAAGCTCCGGAGCCGCCCAAGGTGCCCGAAGATGTGGCTTCCGTTCCTGACAATGCAGAGGTGCGCGACAGCGGCCTCGCGTCCCGTGTCATCACCGCAGGCAGCGGCAGCACAAAACCCAAGAAGTCCGATATGGTCACCGTGCACTACAGCGGTTGGACGACTGACGGGCAGCTCTTCGACAGCTCCGTCGCCCGCGGCCAGCCCGCAACCTTCGGTCTCAATCAAGTCATTCCCGGTTGGACTGAAGGCGTGCAACTTATGGTCGAAGGCGAAAAACGCCGCTTCTGGATCCCCGCTAAGCTCGCCTACGGCGAAAGCCCCCGCGGCGGCGCACCAGCCGGTATGCTCGTCTTCGACGTCGAGCTGCTCAAAGTCGGGCGCTAGTCGATAAGGCTTTTATTAACCGCCGAGCTCGCTGAGAAAGCTGAGGCTAAAGGGAGGTTTTTTGAGTTCCACTTTAGCCTATGCGGATTCTAGTTTAAACTATTCGCGCAAGCCTAGGCATCGACTCGGTGCGACGGCTTGTCTGGAGACTGCGCCCTACCATTATTGAGGCGATCCAGGGGTAGGGCGCAGTCTCCAGACAAGCCGTCGTGGCCTAGCGCCCATTCTTCAGCTCATGCAGCTACTTCCACAGAAATCTACGAATGGACAATAAAATTAGCTTTCGAGATTAATTGCTGCGAGCCTCTCTGCAAAGCTGATGCGCTTGTTCCAAGAGCACTCCATCGAGGGGCTGAATGCGCAAATCGATCGGAGCCAAAAGGCCATCTGACATTAAGATTAAGTTGCCTCTGTGAGTGTCTGAAATCGCCACCTGATGCTCGTTCCCCTCGTCGTCGGGAGGTCGATCTACGACTTGCGGCGGACGTGCAAGGTAGCAGTCCTTTTCACGCGCGTATTGATTGAAGATTTCGCATTCTTCTCGGAAATAGGTAGAACCGTCGTAAAGACGCGCAGCTGCTTCGCGGCGGCGTCGTAGTTCCGCAACGTGTGCTTCGAGCGGGATTCCCGCAGCAGAGTCATTTGGTTCATAGATAGACATTGGTTGAGTATTTGGAATTTATCAAGCGCCTTCGCGGAAGTGAAGCGCATTTGCATCGTGGCCTAGCCCAATCTTCAACTCATGCAGCTACTTCCACAGAAATCTACGAATAGCCCTTTAATCTTCCCGCCTCACCGCGCGTTCTTTGGGCGTGGGATAATTGTTGCGCCAAGTATGGCTCCGCCGATGAAGCCGCCGATGTGTGCGCCGTAGGCGATGCCCTGCGTCTGACCGATGATGCCAGAGATGTCTATGCCCAGCCCGACAAGGGCTAGCACCATGAGCCTTTCGGGTGGGATGGGTTCGGCGATCGGCCAGACATCCGGATTCGGTAGCCGCCAGCGCAGCGCCATCGCCAAATAGATGCCCTCCAGCCCCATCAGCGCCCCCGAGGCCCCCAACGTCGGAATCGGAGACGTCGGCTCCAGTAGCACCTGCCCGATGCTTCCCGTCACTGCGGTCAGCGCAAAGATCACTAAGAACCAAACCGAACCCAGCTCCCGGTAGACCAACGAGCCAAACACCCAGATATATAACATGTTAATCCCAATGTGCGCGGCATCCCCATGGAGAAAGGCGCAGCTCAGCAAAGTCGCGAAAGGCATAAGCGTGTCACCGCTCAAATCACCGCTCAGCAGCGACTGCCAACTCGACGTAATGTCCGCTGGCACCATCAGCCAGCTATCCAGAACGCGCTCCGTCGCTTCCAGATTCAAGCTGTCCACCGCGAAGACCAGCCCGCAGCTCAGAAAGATCACAGACAGCGGCCAATGACTACGAAGGATTTTTAGGAAGGGGAGCATCGAAAAAAAAGGACTTACTTCTATATGTCCATGCCCGGCCAGGAAGCTACGGGAAAATTCATTTTTTAACGCATGGTATTCGCAAATCTAGGCATCTCGACACGCTCGACACAGGTCAGGTCCCTCAGGACAGGCCCCTTCGACACAGCTCAGGACAGGCCCATCGACACAGCTCAGGACAGGCCCATCGACACAGCTCAGGACAGGCCAGAGGCGCTTTCCTACGTAGTAACAGGCTTCCAGCCTGTTTCCCTCACCACGCAGCCAGATTAACGTCAATTACCTGTCCCGCCGGAGCCACAGCGTAGGGGGAACGGTTCAGAAATTTCGCCGCAGCGAATCCTCTAAAATCTGGTTTTTTGTAAAGATTAGGTCTAGCGTAGCCTTAACCTTATGGACAAGCACCCCAATCAAAACATTGCTCTCTTAATTGATGCCGATAACGCACCTTCGGCTAAAATTGAATTTATCATTTCCGAGTTGGCCACCTATGGAGTCGTCAATATCCGAAGAGCTTACGGCAACTGGAGGAAGCAGGCACTCGCCGGTTGGACGGCGATCCTCCATGAGCACGCGATCCAGGCCATCCAACACTTCGACTTGGTCAAAGGAAAAAACGCCACGGATATGGCCTTGCTCATCGATGCGATGGACATCCTTTACACCAAGGATGTGCGGACCTTTTGCCTCGTGTCGTCCGATTGTGACTTTACGCCTCTGATCATGCGCCTACGTGCCGACGGCAAGCAGGTGATCGGTTTTGGCAGCCAGAATACGCCGGGGCCCTTCATGTCCAGTTGCTCGAAGTTCATTTACCTCGATGAGCCGTCTCTCGATCGAACACGGCCAGAGAAAACCAAAGACTCCGTCGCCAAACTGAAACAGAACACAAAGTTAATGAACACGCTCAGGTCCGCAGTGCAGGCTGCTGAAGATGACGAGGGCTGGGCGCGACTCGGGCCGGTAGGCTCATATATCTCGAATCAAGGTCCCTTTGACCACCGCACTTACGGCTTTCAAAAATTGAGTGATCTCTTTGCTGCCATCAACATCTTTGAAGTGCGCAAGAAAAAGGCCGGGAATCAGACCGTAATTCAGGTCAAACGCAAACAAGTGGGATCACCCTCCATGAAAAAGGAGGGTGCCAAAAAAGTGAGCAAAAAAGCTGTGAAGAAAAGTGTGTAATGCAGTGAATTAAACGACTTTTCGATTAGACTAGATCCAAGCAACCAGGCTGATCTTTATATCTTGGTTTTAACATCTTTTGAAGCCCTTTCGATCGGCTTCAGGCGGCCGTCTTTGTCTTTTCCCAGCATGTGCTGCTCAGTCTGGCCGGATCCGGCTTATTGGTTTGGCCAGGATCTTATCATCGAGTTGGATTTCCCTGGAACCCGGATAGACCACCCAGAGCATTTCCAACTCGAGATCTGCAATGGCCTGCCTCATCGACTTGGTCACTTTGGGGGCGTCCTGCCGCTTGAATTCCACACCAAGTGACTGTCGGCCGGGAATGAATAAGTCGAGTTCGAGACTCCCGTGGACCGCGTAGAAATAAGCTTCGCTAGGACGAAGCAGAGACAGCACTTGTTCCAAGGCGAAATTCTCCCACGAAGCCCCAAGCTTCGGATGCCGCAGGAGATCCCGCTCGCTTTCAATCCCCAGCAAGGTATGAAAAATGCCTGTATCGCGGAAATACAGCTTCGGGCTTTTCACCAGGCGCTTTTTTACGTTGGCAAACCATGGCGGCAATTGCCGCACCATGAAGGTCTGCTCCAGCGCATCCATATAACTTCGAGCTGTATTGGGAGCGATTCCCAGCGAGGCCGCAATCTCGGTGCTTTTCCAGTTTTGCCCATTGTAGTGCGCGATCATCGACCAGAAACGTCGCATCATCACAGGTGACATGCCAAAACCTAGATTCCCCAGATCCCGCTCCAGAAAAGTGCGGATGAATCCTTTTTTCCACTGCAGACTGTCGGCTGCGTCCTTTGTCAGGAAAGCACGGGGGAAGCCGCCCCGCATCCAAAGTTCGTCCAGTTGCTCTGCCCCGACCTCACCCAGGCTGAAGCCTTTCATCTCGATCATCTCGACCCGTCCCGCCAAAGACTCCGATGCTTGCCGGGAAAGTTCCGGCGATGCGCTGCCCACAATTAGGAATTGTGCCGCGCATCGGGGCGGTCCGCCAGCACGCGCAAAGCCGGGAAAATTTTCGGCTGGCGCTGAGCTTCATCAATAACGACCAACCCACGCAGTCCTTGCAGCGCCGTCATGGGATTTTCCATTAGGTCCGTGACGAAAGGATCCTCCAGATCCAGGTAATTCGCCGAATCCAGCGGGACGAATTCACGGGCCAAAGTCGTCTTGCCGACCTGGCGGGCGCCGAGCAGCGCCACAATCGGGTTTCGAGTCAGTGCTTTTTCAACACGCTGACGATAATCAAGACGGGCAATCATCTATGAAATCTTGCAGGTAAGTTGCAAGGATTCAAAAAAATACGTCCCCTAGTCCAGCCATTTTCACGCAAATAGTGGGTGTCCTTTAATTTTCCTCAGGAAGGGAAGCATCGGGGATGCGCTTATTCGTTCAATTAAAACTCGTCAGAGATAGGCCACTCCAGCTTCGAGAGTCGAGCGTTGATAGTGGTGAGTGTGTGCCTCACATCATCGGCAAGCGGTAGTTCCCCGAAAACCAGATTTGCGAAGTCTCCTTGGTAGATAGGCTCTAGTTGATGCCAGACTTCCTCGAGTTTCGAAAAGATCAAGGCCTCCACAGGGTGTTTGGCCAAGTAGGCATGGTTATTCTTGTAGCTGACCCGATCGCTCCGCGCGGCTGAGAGGAAGAGTGCGTCAAACGCATCTGAGCTGAAGAATGCCTGAATCTCGGCATCACCGAGCATCTTGTGCAGATCGTAGGCGTGACGGATCTTTAATTTCAGATCTTGCAAGGGATGCTCGCTATAGCTGAAACGCACCAGACTCATTATTTTCTCACAGAGTGTGCGTTCCGGGCGCAGGGCGTTTACGGAAAACGGGATCAAGCCGTATTCCGCAATCAAGTTTTGCTGATCCCGCTGACCCATCATCTCCGCCACATAGGTGCTAACGGAGCGCTTGTTATGGGGCTCGAAGCTGCCCAGCGAGGTGGCCTCGACCACCACCACGCTGGCGCGCACTTGTCCGGAGTTTCCTGTGAATTCCTGCGGGTAGCCATGCGCAGTCTTGCGATGCAGACCACGTCGATGGCTTATGCCAGCCATCTCGATTTCCGGCAGGTGGTGGGCGACCGCAGATCCGATTCGTTTGAGCTTTTCCTTAATTTTGTTGCCCGAATCCGAAGCACTTCTTGCCACAACCAAATCGATGTCCTCAGAAAAACGCTCGATCAAACCGTAGCATTTTGAGAGCGAAGTGCCGCCTTTGAAAATCGTCTGCGAAGCCACTGCCGAGTCTGAAAATACACTCTTGAGCGCATAGGTGACCCAATAATCCTTCTCGATATAGATTTCCGCGATCTGCATCGATTCCGCAGTGGCAACGATGGCCTGACGAAAGAGCGTTGGGTTCTCGTGTAGTCTCATACGATATTCCATTCGCCAGCCGTGGTTAGAGCGTCCGCAATGCCGTCGATCCGGTAGCGGGTAATTGGATTCAAGGAGTCTTTTAATTTTTCCGTATTCAGCCGGGGGTTCACCTTCTCGAGCAAAGCCCCGAGGAGCGCCCGCGTTGAGGGCGGATACTTCATCGCCAATTTAAGTAGTGCCTGAGGCGCCCGCGCATCCAGTTGCCCGATCAGGTAGGCCAGTCGCTCGCAGGCTGCGGCCACCGTCGTATCGGGAATCCGTTTCACATGGCGCAAAGCATCGAGGATTTGCAGCAGCGAAATATTCTCACGAGTGATCGGGTTCTTCTGTTTGATAAAGGCGATTTTATAGCGTCCGCGCTGAAAGGCAGGACGTGTCTCATTCTTGCCAATCTGAATCGTGTTGCTGACTTGAGTCGAAAGACCCAGTTCGGGATAAATACTTAAGCCCGTCAGGTAGCCCTCTACCTGGCCCTGCCTTTCGAGTAGATCTTTGACCACTTCCTCCAGAGGCGGCGGTAAGTCACCAAACGGACTGGTCTCCGGTTGGTAGAATTTGCCTCGGCTCAACTTGGCAATTTTGCCCGAAGCCGCCATCCGGTTCAGTCTCTTGATAACCGCCTCTTTGTCGGCCGACTCTTGCGAAATGTCCCTGTAGGTGAACACTTGCCCAGGAGCCAGCGTGCGCAGTCGGGCGGTCATTCGATCTGTTGCATTCATATTGAAGCAGGAGTCTTCTGCTAATCGCAATAATGTCCAGTATTTTAATAAATTTACTGGACATAGGTGGGCCGCTTTCTCGCTGATGCTAAAGTTGATGTCATGCGATCTTCTAAAAATAATTCTTGGAAAAGACCCGACCCTCCGGTGGCCATAGATCCTTGTAATCATCTAAACATCAGTCGATTGCATGACTAAAACCTAACAAATGTTGTCACAAATTAGAGCCAATTTTTGTGACAAAATATGGGGCAAGTCTGTCAGCAGGATAGTTGGCTCCAAGGCCCTAGATTGCAAACATAAGGACGTGACCACATTCGAAGCCTTTTTCTTCCGATGAGCTTCATTTTTAGGTGCCCATAAGTGTCATGAAAATCGACTTATGGCCACTTTAAATTTCAAGAATTTATGCCTTTTCGCTTTGTTCAGTGCCTCTGAATTAACGTCAATTACTTGTCGCGCCGAAGCCTAAGCGAAGGAGTAACGGTTCAGAAAGAACCCGCCGCCTCTACTTCCCGGTCCGCTCTCTGACCAAGGCACGTATTTTTTAAAAAAATTGGATCGAACCAAAATTCATAACAGAAGGCGACTGCTTCATCCCGGGCCGGATAGCGGCCATGCTTCAATTTAAAGCCCTCGCTGTAGGATTCGACATTCATCTCAACGGAGTCCCGCTCCGGAAAATCTACAATCGAGTTCGCGACCGGCCAGAGATCTACTTCGTACTGTGCGTCGCTGAGAATGGTAGCGGGAGCATCCTGCTCCCGAGTATCAAAGCTTTGCCGTGCCAGCCAGTGATTCCTGCTTGAATCGAAGCATTGCTTTCCTGTTGCCGACTTGCGAAAACCGGCACCTAATATTCTACCATGCCTAAAAACTGGACAGAACCTGAGTTGTGGGTGGCGATGAACGTCTATTGTCGCCTGCCCTTTGGGCAATTTGATAAGTCGAATCGGCATATTAAGGCGGTTGCGGAACAGATGGAGCGCACGCCGAGTTCGCTAGCTATGAAGCTGAGCAATCTGGCTTCGCTGGATTCCTATCATCAACAGCGCGGGGTTGCGGGCCTAAAAGGTGCGAGCAATTTGGACCGGAAGGTCTGGAACGACTTCCAGCAAGACTGGGCCACCATGGCGGAACGAAGTGAGTCCGCTTTTGAGGCCTTGATGCACGGTCAAGCGCCAGTGAGCACGGAGCCGTCGAAGCTTCCGACCGTGCCTGAAGGCCCGACGGAAGTGCAGCGGCGAGTAAAGGTGCGCCGGGTGCAAGGCTTCTTCCGTAAGGCGATTCTAGGAAGTTACGAGAGCCGCTGTGCGTTGACAGATTTAGCCGTGCCGGAGCTGTTAATTGCCAGCCATATCATCGGATGGAGCGAAAACGAAGCCCGCCGCGCCGACCCCACCAACGGTATCTGTCTCAACGCCCTACACGACAAAGCCTTTGACCGCCATCTTCTCACTTTTGACGAAGATTACCGCGTCGTCCTTTCGAGCGCCCTCAAGTCGAAAGAGGCCCCCGAATTTCAGAGCTACAATTTCGGCGGATTGGAAGGGAAGCCGCTACGCCTGCCGCACCGCTTTTTACCAGACCCAGTAGCGCTTTCTAAACACCGCGAAATATTTTCGAAATCAGCCTAGACAATAACGACCAGGATACCAGGTTCGAAGACATGGCGAGTCACGGCTACTGCATCTTCATCGACACGATCTGCGAGGACATGATCCCAGTGTGGCGGGACGAAGCCGGCAAGTGGATCGTCTATGAAACAAAGGCTGAAGCGCAGGCCGAAATCCTTGATGATTTTCTCGAGAGCCAGCGGCAATGCTTAGCTGGTGAGCGTGATTTTGAGGATGCTATGGAAATCGAGGAGGTGATTTGCGAAGTCACTCGCTTGCCGGACGGATCAGTTGTGGATGAGTGGGGTCGTGTGTTCCGGCCTTAGCTGAGTCGTTTTGTTTTTGACGCTTGCTTACGAAGGTGGAGGCCGCCATCGCGCGTGTGGGTCTTCAGTAATGGAGGCCGTAATGGATTCCGAAACTGGAGCGGATACATCTGCGAGCTCATCGAGGTTGACGACGTCTTCAAAAATATAGCCTTTGATATAGGTATCGCTGTAGGCGGAGCTAGCCGGAATTCGTATTAGTGTTACTCCAGCGTCTTTCAGTGCCTTGTCTTTAAAAGCGTCCGCTTCTTTCGCCTTTTTTGTATTGTGACTTCTGTCATCCAGTTCGATGCACATTAGTATTTCGAGGGTGTCCCTGTCGCAAATCACGAAGTCAATATGGCGCGACTTGATTCGGCTCCTATAGCCATAGGCCTCTTTCTTCTCTAAACCGGAGTTGACTTCAATAATATCCTCCATGCGAACTTTCGTGAAGAGATGCCAATGAGGCGCAACGAGCGGTTGAACTGAGTTGAAAAAATTATGCTCGTTCGGAGTTAGTATGCTAGCCCTTGAACTGTAAGGATACTTTTCCGGCGTGGCGGTTTTCTCAGAAAAATCTGTTACTATTTTAGTTCCGTCGAGGAACGCTGAATTGTGGGAAGGATTCGTGTTCCTGCTATATTCTTTTCTTCGGTCTCTGATGCCCTCCCATACGTAGATAGCAGCTACCAAAGCAATAATGAATATGCCGAATTGTATAAGTGGGATTATTAGTTCCATAGGTGTAAAGAGGCGAAAAGGGGGCACTTGCTTTGCGTTGCTCAAGACGCTGATTTCAGTAGACTTTCCCTGCGACGGTATTCGAGGAAGGATTTCTGGTCTGAATTAAACATCCCTACGTTGATCACTTTCTCGGTATTGACTCCCATGCGTTTCAATGAGATCGGTTCGGCTACTGGAGAAGTAATTAAGTCCACGCTGTCATCAAAGGAAATGAAGCCGCAGTCGAAGAGGTGATCGATGCTGGGCGTGAGTAAGAGGCCATTCCCAGCACACAGTCGCTCGCCGTCATCCGATTCTCGCCAAGATAAAAAAGGGGGTCGTTCCGTATATTGGCATAAAGCAACCTGCGGCCCCCTTTGGGGTTTTTTACATTACCGGTGCGCGAGCAATTTTCCGGCCAAAAACTGTCATTTTTCATCAAGGGTTCGTAGCAACTGGCGGCGGAGTTCGAAAGGATCAACCTTGCCGGTGAAGCGCCAGCTGATTTCGCCGCCTGGGGCAATGATCACGGTGTGGGGAAGTGCTCCGGACCATTCGGCGTCGACCGCCTCAGCCAATACGTCGGGGTTGCCGCCGGTCCAGATGTAGTTGTTCGACGTGCGCCCTTCTCTCTCTAGCGACGACTTGGTGCGCGAGGCGATGGAGGCGTGTTGGCTCTCCAGAAACTTGAGCGCAGCGGCGCGGCGATCCGGATGGTCGACGCTAATCGAGATGAAGTCGACGTTGCGGTTTTGAAACCGTCGGTAAGTTTCGACCAGTTCGGGGAATTCGATGATGCAGGGGCCACATATAGTCGCCCAGAAATTGATAATGCGCACGTTCCCTGATTTATTGTTGCGGAGCCGGGCGGCGAGATCGGCATCGAGGTCATCGAGTGTCACGGGCAGAGCCTCCCACCGTTGTTGGTTGGCCGCGACGCTTTCGCTAAGGTGGTGCCACTTCGTCGAACAACCCATGGCGCGGGTCACCGGATCGGCGACTTCGCGGCCTGCCAGCAGGGCTTCGATGGCGTTGCGGATGTAGCTTTTTGCGACCGTGCCGCGACTGCGGCCGGCATCATCCATCCGGCCAGTGTAGCGGAGTTTACGTTCGGCATCGAAGACGAAAACATGGGGAGTGGCCTGGGTGCCGCAGGCACGAGCAAACTTTTGGGTTTCACCGTCGTAGAGATAAGGAAATGTCCAGCCCATATCCGCAGCGAAGGGGGCCATTTCCTCGAAGGAATCGTTGTAGGGTGAAAACCCGAGCTCGGCGGGGCGCAAGCTGCCGGGGTGGTTCGGGTTCACTCCGATGAGAGCGACACCCCGGTCCTTGAAGTCCTGATGGATTGCCTCAATGCGCTTGCTGGCAGCGACCGAGGCGGGACAATGATTGCAGGTAAACAGGATGGCCAGCACGTCAGCGTCCGCGAAGTCGTCCGGAGTGTAGGTTTTTCCGTCGATGCCCAGCAGCTCAAACGGCGGCAAGGGCGAACCAATCTCCAATACTTGCGGATTCGGACGGGCAAACGTGAATCCACAAAAAAATACGGTGGCACAAAAAATGGCGATGAAGTTTTTCATAAGGTTTAATATTAGACGTGGAAGATTGGCGGAAGCTAACATAAATATTAACATCCTAATCAGATTAAAGTTCAATTATTTTGGCTGAAAAAACTAGCTGCTCGCATTGACTGGCTCGTCTGGATGTAGCTTCCAGACTGACTGATGGGTGATGATTGGTCGAATGCCTTCTTTCATGTCGTCCCTGGTTAATTTTTAACCGCAGATGGACGCTGATGAACGCAGATGGGATTAGTTTTCCATTTTTCATAAATCCGCGTGCATCCGCGTGCATCTGCGGTTCTGAATTTCAGTTTATTTCTTTCCTACATCAGGGTGCTAGAGGATGCGGTCACTCATGGTCGTCGGTAGAGCTTGAGGTAGGCATCGAAGAGGAAAATTCGGTCGCGTTTAGCACCGGTTATTTCGATCAGCAGCCCTTGCTGCAGGAAGCGATCAATTAATTTGTAGGCGGTGGGCTGGGAAATGTCGGCTGCCTCGGCGACCATCTTGGCATTGACCCAGACTTGGCCGAATAAGTATTCAAAGAGTGCGAGGCCGGGTTGACCCTGAGGCTTCCAGCTGGCGATTTCTTTTTCCCACTGTGCTTTGAAGCGGAGTATTTCGTTGAAGGTATCGACACCACGCGCAGCGGTCTCGGCCAGGCCGTCGAGAAAGAAAATAAGCCAGTCGGCGATGGCGTCTTTTTCCCGCACGCGGGTAAGGCGCTCGTAGTATTCTTCCCGGTTACGTTCCAGGTAATCGGAGAGGTAGAGGACGGGTTGCTTGAGTATCTTTTGGGAGACGAGATACAAGGGCACCATCAAGCGTCCAATCCGCCCGTTGCCATCGAGAAAGGGGTGAATGGTCTCAAACTGGTAGTGCATGAGGGCAACCTTGAGTAGCGGAGGGAGGTGAAGGTCGGTATTATGAGCAAAGCGCTCCAGGTCGCTCATGAGCTCGGGCACGTCGTCGGCGATGGGTGGGACAAAGCGAGCGTTGCCGGGATTGGAGCCGCCGATCCAGTTTTGGCTGCGGCGGAATTCGCCGGGTGTCTTATGCTCGCCTCGGACGCCTTCCTTAAGGGTGGCATGGGCTTCGCGGAGCAGTCTGTTGGAAAATGGGAGTGTCTCTAATTGCTCGATTGCGGTCCGCATGGCACGGATGTAGTTGTTGACCTCGCGCCAGTCGTCGCGCCGATCTTCCGCGATCTCCTCTTCGGGTAGGACCGCTTCCTCCATTTCGGTGCGTGTATCTTCGATCCGGCTGGATTCCGTGGCTTCTTTCGTCACGTGCATTCGCACGAAAAGATCCAAGTTGGGCGCGTATTCGGAAAACATGTCGAGCCGACCGAGTTGGCGGTCCGCTCGGCTCAGGGCTTCGAGCACACGCGGGTTATCGATCGTCCACGGGCGATTGATGCTGGATGGCTGAAAGCGGTTGTATGCTAGCTGCTTATGCCAATTTCCTGGGTTCTTCGCTATTTTTAGTGGGAGGTTGTGACTAAGCATTAGGTTGAATGGCACTTAGTTAAGAGCGATCAAGTGCAATCTACAGCCGTAGCGGTGTGCTTCAGCCACCGCATCGCTCACAAGATC
>Ga0307981_1002757_pt1 | contig 13835 bp, 12 predicted proteins | sample OrgLakmetagen987_FD_201849 | JGI IMG/M metagenome (GOLD analysis project Ga0307981, IMG submission 201849) | Saline water microbial communities from Organic Lake, Antarctica - #987 | ecosystem: Environmental > Aquatic > Non-marine Saline and Alkaline > Saline | place: Antarctica: Organic Lake... | reverse complement strand
TTATAAACATTGTGAGTGGATAGAATTCGGAAAACTATTTACATTAGAAAAAGGGCAAATACAATCTAGTTATGCTTCTAATAATTTAATAGATAATTCTAGTGATATTAAATTTATAACAAAAGGACAACCTAAAACATGGATTAATATAAAACAAAATTCAGATACTTTTAATGAGGGTGAATTAGTTGTAATAGCTACATCTTCAAATGGTAACGAAACTATACCAATACATTATTATAATGGTAAGTATGAATTTAGTAATCTAGTATCAAAATTAAATGTAAATGATGAATATAAAGATCGTATTGATTTAAAATACATTTATCATAACTTATTAAATTTAAAACCTCATATTGAAGATCAATATCAAAAAGGAAGTTGTAATAAATCATTAGATATTAAAAACTTTAATAGAATGCAAATATTAATTCCAAATATTAAAATACAAAAAAATATATGTGAAACTCTTGATAATTTATATGATCTTAAAAACATGTATAAAAAATTAATTAAACTAACTAATGACAAAATAATTGACAAATTCTATTCTATTTTAAAATTTAATATTAATTATAAATAATTATTACTTTTTAATAAATCTATATCTAGATATAGAAATATTAATAAAATACTTAATTTTAAAACTAATAGATAAGTAAATATAAAAATTGTTTTTTATTTTGTATTTATTTAGATTAATTTATTAAAATACAAAATACAAAATATAATACAAAATGTCTGATAATGAAAATAATTTAGATAATGAAAATAATTTAGAAAATGAAAATGAAAATGAAAATGAAAATGAAAATGAAAATGAAAATGAAGATGAAAATGAAAATGAAAATGAAGATGAAAATGAAGATGAAAATGAAGATGAAGAAAATAACAAAATTAGAATTATTAAACCTGATAATATTCAAATTAAAACATATACTATTAGATCAGTATATGATGCATTTTTAAAAAATAGTAAAACTGAATTACAACCTAGTTATCAAAGGTCATTATCATGGTCTTTTGATAAAATGTTATTATTTCTAGATAGTCTTTATTATTGTCCTATTATTCCTTCTTATATTTTATACAAACTAAGTAAAAAAGAATTAGAAAAACTAAGAGAAAAAGATCCAAAATCTAATATATTATATGAATGTATTGATGGTCAACATAGACTAGTTGTAATTTCTAAATTTATTAAAGGAGAACTTATTAACATAGGTAAATTTGATAAATATTTATATATTAAGGATAAAGATAAAAAAACTAAGATATTTTATACTATTACAAATGAAATTAAAAAAAAATATAAAAGTAATATTAGAGAACTAGATATTTATGAAAAAGAAAATTTTGACGAAACTACTTTAAGTATTCAAATTATTACACAATATTTAGATGATTTAAGTAAAAGAAATATTTTTCATAGATTACAAAATGGTGAACGTGTTACAGGTTTAAATAAATTAAAAAATTTTGAGCATATTATTACAGATTATCTTAGAATAAATGATTATTTTAATTATGAAACATTATTCAATTTTTGGAAAGATATTATTATTTTAGATGGAAATCTCAAAACTAAATCTCTCAAAACTAAATCTAGTATTAATATTAATCTTAATAGTCTTATTTATTTTATGATTAGACTTATTGTAAATACTGATAAACAAAATTTAAATATTAATTACTTAAATTTAAATGTTTATAAATCTATTAATAACAAAACTGATATGACTAAAATTGAAAAAAAAATTGAATATATTATGGGATTAATTACAAAATATAAAAAAAAAATTAAAGATAAATTACAAGGTACAAAAATTAATATTGAATTTTATATTCTTATTAATAATCTATTAGTTAAAAATGAAAATTGTAAATTCAATAATTTACATATTATTCTAAATAAAAAAAAAAAATTAACAGAATTTAATAATATTATAAAAAATAAATTTACAGTATTAAAAAGTGAAACTATGAATGACTATTATAATAAATTACTAGAACTATTATAAAATCATATAATATATTCTATTTTTAGTTTTTTATTATCAAATTCATATTCTAAATATAAATTTAAATCAAATATATCACATAATTCTAATACAAGTTCAATACATTTATTTATTTTAAAATTATTTTTAATATCTAAAAAACGTTCTTTATAACCATTAAATTGTTCATTCCTTTCTTTTAATATATCATAAATCATATTTATTAATTTACTTAAATTGGTTGCTATTTTTTTATTCTCTAAACTACATTTAATTAATTTATAATTATTAAAATCATATTCTTTATAATTATTTAAATTAACGTTAATATATGTAATATCTGTATTAATATCTGTATTATAAATTTTAGGAATATAAAAATCAGTATAGTAAATATTTGGAATTTTTGTATCTATTTTTTTATATTCATCATATAGATTAATTTTATTCATATATTCATAATTTTTATTTGTATTAGATATATTTTTTTTAATTTTTGTAATTTGTGCTTCACATTCTTTTATAGTTTTATAAAATATATGATTTTCATTACATAATATCCATCCAAAATCAGTATATTTTGTCTTTATTTCATTAATATTAGGTAATTCATATTCTTTTTGTAATAATTTATATTTATTTATATCAGTATCTATATTAGGATTAACAATACTATTTTCATTTAATAATTTTACAAAATTCTTTAATTGTAGTGTTTTTTTACTATTAATATCCTTTCTGTATTTAGAATATTCATCATATAATTCAATATCTAATTCTAAATATCCATCATATATATTTAATTGTTTATTACTATATGACTTTGTATTATAATTACCACTATTTATAATAATATCTGTTTCAATTTCTGCATTATTTCTAATATATGTAAATACTTTATTTTTACGTAAATAATCTAAATATTTATAAATCATTTCATTTTTACTTTCATCTTTTGTTAAATATTCTATTAATAAAATATTACATTCTTTAATATTACTATTATTACATTCTTTAACATTATTATTACTATTATCATTACCATAATTAAAATTCCTTAATCCTCTACCTATACATTGGCTAATATCAACAGTATTAACTCTAGGATCAGCAAATATAATACTATCAATACATGGTATATCAATACCCATTGATAATTTTTTACAGCTAATAATAATTCTAATTTCATTTTTATTAAAATTATCAGATGTTTCATTATTACTAAAATCTGTTAAAATGCTATCTTCACCAGATAAATATAAAATAGGTTCTTTAATAATTAAATTAGTTTCGTTAAAAAATGATTTATATAAAGGGCAATTCATAATACTTTTTTTAAGTATTTTAGCATTTTTACAGTAATTAACAAAGATACAAATTCTATAACGTTTGTTATCTTTTATGAATTTGATTATGCTAGAAGCGGTATCAGGTCTATTATAATTTGTTGTATTTAGAGTATTAACGATATCAGTAACTGAAGATATAAATGTTTTTAATTGAGCTAAAGTTTTATTTTCAATTAAATCACCTAATTTAACTTTTGTTATACATTTACCATAATAATCAATGTTATCACATTGATAATTATAAGGTGTAGCGGTTAAAAATAGTCTTTTATCAACTTTTTTATTATAAAATATATTATACCATTCTTTTTTTTTTAAATAAGCATTAGTTTGTTTAATTTCATATTCTTCATCTCTAGATATAGTGTATTTATTTTCATGTTCTAAGTTTTCAAAATAGTTAGTATTATGAACGTATGAAGGTATAGTATGTGATTCATCTAATATAATTACATCTATTTTAATATCTAGAGCAAATATGTGTTTAATAGATTGATATGTTGTAGATAATAATAAATTATTATTACTATTATTTATAATATTCATTATTTTATCACGAAATTTATTATTAGAAGAATTAACTTCAATTTCTTCAAATTTATTAAAATTATCAGATTTATTAAATTTGATATCGTAGTATAAATAAGAATCGGTTAAACATTGTTTATTAATTCGTAAAAGTGGGCTAACAAATACAAAAATCATTCTAGAAGATGATTTAATAAGTTTACTTTGTATTACAAATGCCATTTTAGTTTTACCTGAACCTGTTGGAGATTCTATTAAACATCTTTTATTAGTATTTAATTCATTTAAGGCATCGTTTATATAATTATTTTGGTAATCTCTAAGTATTAAATTAGTATCTCTAGGTATTAAATTAGTATCTCTAGGTATTAAACTAGTATTCCTAGGTATTAAATTAATATCAATACTATTATTATTTTTATCTATAAAGTTATCTATAATGTTATCATTATTTTTTTCAATATTTTTATATTTTTTGTTAATAATATCATTATATATTGGTTTATATACAATGTCTATATATTTAGTATTAGTAGTATAAAACTCAGGATAATTACTAAATATAGTATTTAGTGTTGGTATATATTTATAAGTTGAATAAAATAGTTTAATAATTTCAGTAAATTTATTTTCTAATTCTATAGCAAATGACATTTAATGTAATTATAACTAACAGAATTAATATTAAATAAACAATTTTTATATAATTTATAAATAGTTAAATAGTTAAAATAGTTAAAATAGTTAAAATAGTTAAAATAGTTAAAATAATTAAAATAGTTAAAATAATTAAAATAGTTAAATATAGTTAAATATAGTTAAAATAGTTAAAATAGTTAAAATAGTTAAAATAATTAAAATAGTTAAAATAGTTAAAATAGTTAAAATAGTTAAAATAATTAAAATAGTTAAAATAATTAAAATAGTTAAATTAAAAAATAAATTAAAAATTAAATTAAAAATTAAATTAAAATAAAGTATAGAAAAATATTATTATAAACCAATAATGGATTATTATAATAGTAAATATTTATATTTATATTTATAAAATTGTTTTTAATTATTTTATATTTTTTAATAGTACAAATATTAAATATGGATTATTTATCATATAATAATACAAGTTTTACAGAATTACCAAAATTACCATCTAGTTTAAAAATATTATATTGTAATAATAATGCATTATTAACTAAGTTACCAAAATTACCATCTAGTATAGAAAAATTATATTGTAATAATAATTCATTATTAAAAGAATTACCAAAATTACCATCTAAATTAGAAAACTTAGATTGTTGTATTAATCCATTAATTACACAATTACCAGAATTACCATATAGTCTAAAAATTTTAGATTGTAGTTATAATAAATTATTAATTAAAATACCAGAATTACCATTTAGTTTAAAAGATTTGAATTGTAATAATAATGAATTATTAACTACATTACCAGAATTACCACTTAATTTACAGATATTATATTGTTGTATTAATCCATTATTAGAGTCATTACCAGAATTACCATCTAGTCTAGTAAAATTATATTGTAATGATAATAAATTATTAACTACATTACCAGAATTACCATCTAGTCTAGTAAAATTATATTGTAATAGTAATCCATTATTAGAAACATTACCAGAATTACCATTTAATTTACATGTATTAGAATGTAATAATAATCCATTATTAAGTAAATTCCCAGAATTACCATCTACTTTAACATATTTATATTGTTATAATAATCCATTATTAACTACATTACCAGTTTTACCATCTAGTCTACAAGTATTACATTGTTATAATAATTTATTATTAGAGAGATTACCAGAATTACCATCTAGTCTACAAGTATTAATATGTCATAATAATCCATTGATAACTACTTTACCTAGAAGTATAATATATTGTAAAAATATACATAATTATTATAATAAGAATAATAAATATAAAAAATATAATAATTTAAAGTATCTAGAATCATTATCTTATCTAGTAAATAAAAGTATAGAAAATTATTATTATAAACCAATAATGGATTATTATAATAGTAAATATTTATAAAATTGTTTTTTTAATTATTTTATTTTTTAATAGTACAAATATTAACTATGGATTATTTATTATATAATAATACAAGTTTTACATAATTACCAGAATTACCATCTAGTCTAGTAAAATTATATTGTAATAGTAATCCATTATTAGAAACAATACCAGAATTACCATATAATCTAATAATTTTATGTTGTGATAATAATCCATTATTAAAAACAATACCTGAATTACCATCTAATCTAATAATTTTATATTGTGATAATAATCTATTATTAGAGAAGTTACCAGAATTACCTTCTAATTTAAAGATATTATATTGTTTTTGTAATCCATTATTAACTAGATTACCAGAATTACCATTTAATTTAAAGAAGCTAGAATGTTTTAATAATCCATTAATAACTATATTACCAGAATTACCATCTAGTCTAGAATATTTATATTGTAATAATAATCCATTATTAACTACATTACCTAGAAGTATAATTTATTGTAAAAATTTAGATGATTATAAAAAATATAAAGACTTACAGTATCTAGTAATATTACCTTATCTAATAAATAAAATTATTGAAGACTATTATTATAAAGTGATTATAGATTATTATAATAAAATATATTTATAAAATATTTATAAAATTGATTTTATAATTATTTTATTTTTTAATAGTACAAATATTAACTATGGATTATATGGATTATTATAATAATACAAGTTTTACACAATTAACAGAATTACAATCTAATTTACATGTATTAGAATATAGTAATAATGAATTATTAGAAACATTACCAGAATTACCATATAATTTAGAAAAATTATATTGTATTAATAATCCATTATTAAGTGAATTACCAGAATTACCATCTAATCTAATAAATTTAGTTTCTTATAATAATATATTATTAAGTGAATTACCAGAATTACCATTTAATTTAAAACAATTACATTGTAATAATCAACCATTAATAGAGAGATTACCAGAATTACCATCTAATTTAGAAAATTTATCTTGTTCTTATAATCCATTATTAACTACTTTACCAGAATTACCATCTAGTTTAGAATATTTAAAATGCATTACTAATCTATTATTAAAGAGATTACCAAATTTACCATCTAAACTAAAAAATTTAGATTGTAGTAATAATTTATTATTAAAAAAGTTACCAGAATTACCATCTAGTCTAAAAAAATTAGTTTGTAATAATATATTATTAACAGTATTACCAAAATTACCATCTAATATAAATTCTTTATATTGTAGTTATAATCCATTATTAGAAAGATTACCAGAATTACCATCTAATCTAGAAATATTAAAATGTAATAATAATCTATTAATAACTGAATTACCAGAATTATCATCTAGTCTAAGATATTTACAATTTAGACATAATCCATTATTAGAGAGATTACCAAAATTACCAATTACTTTATTAGATTTATTATGTGATAATAATCCATTATTAACTACATTACCAGAATTACCATTTAATTTAAAATACTTACAATGTTATAACAATCAATTATTAACTACATTACCTAGAAGTATAATTTATTGTAAAGATTTAGACAATTATAAAAAATATAAAGACTTAAATTATCTAGACTACTTACCTTATCTAGTAAATAAAAGTATAGAAACTTATTATTATAAACCAATAATAGATTATTATAATAGTAAATATTTATAATTCTAAAAAATAAAAATTGTTTTTTTATTATATTTTAAATTTTAAAAGATATAAATAATTAAATATTAATTATGTCTAAAAATTTATTTTATAATAATACAAATTATAAAGAATTACCAGAATTACCACTTGATATTGTAGAATTATATTGTAATAATAATCCATTATTAAAAAAGTTACCAGAATTAACATCTGATTTAAAAAAAATATTTTGTTCTAATAATGCATTATTATACAAATTACCAGAATTACCATCTAATTTACAACAATTATGTATTATTAATAATTCATTATTAAAAAGATTACCAGAATTACCATCTAGTCTAAAAATTTTATATTGTGATAATAATTTATTGTTAGAGAAGTTACCAGAATTACCATCTAGTTTAAAATATTTATATTGTTCTACTAATCCATTATTAAAGGAATTACCAGAATTACCATCTAGTCTAGAAGAATTAGATTGTTCTAATAATTCATTATTAAAACAATTACCACAATTACCATCTAGTATAAAATATTTAAAATATAATAATAATCCATTAATAAAGAGATTACCAAAATTACCGTCTAATCTAAAATGTTTACAATGTAATAATAATTTATTAATAACTGAATTACCAGAATTACCATCTAGTTTAGAAGAATTATATTGTAATAATAATCTATTAATAACTGAATTACCAGAATTACCATCTAGTTTAGAAGAATTATATTGTAATAATAATCCATTATTAACTACATTACCTAAAAGTATAATTTATTGTAAAAATATAAATAATTATAATAATAATTATAGTAATTATAGTAATAATCATTATAAAAAATATAATGATTTAAAGTATCTAGACTCTTTACCTTATCTAGTAAATAAATGTATAGAAAATTATTATTATAAACCAATAATGGATTATTATAATAGTAAATATTTATAAAAATTTTTTTTTAAATTATATTTTTTAATATATAAATAAAATAATGATATATTTTCAATATACTAATATAAATAAAATAGAAATATTAGAATTATTATCTAGTCTAGAATATTTAAATTTTAATAATAATAATCCATTATTAAAGAGATTACCAGAATTACCATCTAATTTAAAAAATTTATATTGTATTAATAATCTATTATTAGAGAAATTACCAAAATTACCAATTAGTATAAAATCAATACATTTTAATAATAATTTATTACTAAAAGAAATACCAGAATTACCATCTAGTTTAAAAAGATTATATTGTTATTATAATCCATTAATATCTAGATTACTAGAATTACCATCTAATTTAGAACAATTATATTGTAAAAATAATCCATTATTAACTACATTACCTAGAAGTATAATTCATTGTAAAAAAATATATAACCATAAAAATATATTGATTTAAAGTATCTAGACTTCTTACTTTATCTAGTAAATAAATGTATAGAAGAGTATTATTATAAACCAATAATGGATTATTATAATAGTAAATATTTAAAATATGTTTAAAATTGTTTTTAATTATTTAAAATAATTTATATATTTATAAATTATAATATTAATTATGTCTAAAAAATTAATATTATAAATTATAATATTAATTATGTCTAAAAAATTAAAATATATAAATGAAAATTATAAAGAATTACCAGAATTACCATCTAGTTTAAAAGAATTATATATTATTAATAATCTATTATTAGAGAAAATACCAGAATTACCATCTAGTTTAGAAGAATTATATATTAGTGATAATCCATTATTAAAAACATTACCAAAATTACCAAAAACTCTAAAATATTTTCAATGTATTGATAATCCATTATTAACTACATTACAAGAATTACCATTTAATTTACATGTATTAGAATGTAATAATAATCCATTATTAACTGAATTACCAAAATTACCAACTAGTTTAGATACATTATTTTGTCATAGTAATCCATTATTAATTACATTACCAGAATTACCAAAAACTCTAAAATATTTTCAATGTAATAATAATTTATTATTAGAAACATTACCAAAATTACCAAAAACTCTAAAATATTTTCAATGTATTAATAATCCATTATTAGAGAGATTACCAGAATTACCATCTAGTCTAGATATATTATTTTGTAATAATAATCTATTATTAGAAAGATTACCAAAATTACCATGTAATTTAGAAAAATTATATTGTAATAATAATTTATTAATAACTGAATTACCAGAATTACCATCTACTTTAACATATTTATATTGTTATAATAATCCATTATTAGAAACATTACCGGTTTTACCATCTAATTTAAAATATTTATATTGTAATGTTAATCCATTATTAGAGAGATTACAAAAATTATCATCTAGTCTAGTATATTTAGAATGTAATAATAATCCATTATTAGAAATATTACCAGAATTACCATCTAGTCTACAATATTTATTTTGTATTAATAATCCATTATTAACTACATTACCTAGAAGTATAATTTATTGTAAAAAAATATATAACCATAAAAAATATAATGATTTAAAGTATCTAAACTCCTTACCTTATCTAGTAAATAAATGTATAGAAGAGTATTATTATAAACCAATAATGGATTATTATAATAGTAAATATTTAAAATATGTTTAAAAATTTTTTTTTTAATTATATTTTAAATTTTTTAATAAAACTAATAATAATATTAATTATGTCTAATAAATTAAAATATATAAATAAAAATTATAAAGAATTACCAAAATTACCATCTAATCTACAAAAAATATCTTGTTATAATAATCTATTATTAGAAAGATTACTAGATTTACCATCTAGTCTAATTAAATTATATATAATAATCCATTGTTAACTACATTATCTAGAAGTATAATTTGTTGTAAAAATGTAAAAAAATCTTATAATTATAGTGATAGTCTATATAAAAAATATAATAATTTAAGTTATCTAGAAATTTTACCTTATCTAATAAATAAAAATAGAATACTATTATTATAAAGTAATTATGGATTATTATAATAAAATTTATTTATAATTATAATTATAAAAATTGTTTTTTTTTAATTGTTTTTATATTTTTTAATAAAACTAATATTAATTATGACTAAAATATTATTTTATAATAATACAAATTATACAGAGTTACCAGAATTAACATCTAGTCTAGAAATATTATATATATATGATAATCTATTATTAACTAAGTTACCAGAATTACCATTAACTCTAATTAAATTATATATAGATAATAATCCATTATTAAAAAGATTACCAAATTTACCATCTAATTTAAAAATATTATATAGTTATAGTAATCCATTATTAAAAAGATTACCAAAATTACCATCTAGTTTAGATTACTTAGAATGTAGTATTAATCCATTATTAAAAGAATTACCAGAATTACCATCTAGTCTAACAAATTTAAATTGTAGTAATAATAAATCATTAATTAAAATACCAGAATTACCATCTAATTTATTAAAATTACAATATAATATTCTATTATTAGAGAGATTACCGGATTTACCATCTACTCTAATTTATTTAGATTGTATTGGTAATTTATTATTAACTATATTACCAGAATTACCATCTAGTTTAGAAGAATTATATTGTAGTTATAATCCATTATTAAGTGAAATACCGGAATTACCATCTAGTTTAATAAAATTATATTGTACTAATAATCCATTAATAACTACATTACCAGAATTACCATCTAGTTTAGAATACTTAGAATGTAATAATAATCCTTTATTAACTACATTACCTAGAAGTATAATATATTGTAAAAAATTAAAATATTATAAAAAAGTTAATAATTTAAATTATTTAGAAATATTACCTTATTTAGTAAATGTAAAAATTGAAGAGTATTATTATAAACCAATAATGAATTATTATAATAAAATTTATTTATAATTATAATTATAAAAATTGTTTTTTTTAATTGTTTTTATATTTTTTAATAAAACTAATATTAATTATGACTAAAATATTATTTTATAATAATACAAATTATACAGAGTTACCAGAATTACCATCTAGATTAAAAAAATTATATTGTAATAATAATTTATTATTAAAAAGATTACCAAAATTACCATCTAGTTTAGAATACTTAGACTGCACGATTAATTCATTATTAAAAGAATTACCTGATTTACCATCTACTCTAATTAATTTATATTGTTCTAATAATCCATTATTAGAAAGATTACCAGAATTACCATCTAGTCTAACAAATTTAAATTGTAGTAATAATAAATCATTAATTAAAATACCAGCATTACCATCTAATATAAAAGAATTAGATTTTATTGATAATCCATTAATAGAGAATTTAACAAATTTACCATCTAATTTAGAATTTTTAAATTGTAATAATAATGCATTATTAACTACATTACCAGATTTACCATCTAGTTTAAAATTTTTATTTTGTAATAATAATAAATTATTAACTAAATTACCAGAATTAAAATCTATTTTACAGATTTTAAGATGTAATAATAATCCATTATTAACTACATTACCAGAATTACCAAAAAGACTAATCTTTTTAGATTGTAGTGGTAATAAATTATTAACTACATTACCTAGAAGTATAATATATTGTAAAAATTTAGACAATTATAAAAAAGTTAATAATTTAAAGTATATAAAAAGATTACCTTATCTAGTAAATAAAAGTATAGAAAATTATTATTATAAACCAATAATGAATTATTATAATAAAATTTATTTATAATTATAATTATAAAAATTGTTTTTTTAATTATATTTTAAATTTTTTAATAAAACTAATATTAATTATGACTAAAATTTTAAAATATATAAATACAAAGTATAAAGAATTACCAGAATTACCATCTAATATACAAATATTACAATGTATTAATAATCCATTATTAAAAAAATTACCAGAATTACCATTAACCCTAATTGAATTATATATAGATAATAATCAATTATTATCTACTTTACCAAATTTACCAAATAATATAAAAATATTATATTTTAATAATAATCCATTATTAAAAAGATTAACAAATTTACCATCTAGTTTAATAGAATTATTATATAGTAATAATCCATTATTAGAGTTACCAAAATTACCATTTAGTTTATTGCATTTAATTATTTCTAATAGTAATTTATCATTAAAATTATTAATATTACCTGTAAATCTAAAAAAATTAAATTATAATAATACAAAATATACAAAATTACCAGAATTATCAATTTCTTTAAAAGAATTAGTTTGTTATAATAATTCATTACTAACTAGATTACCAGAATTACCATCTAATTTAGAAGAATTACATTGTTTTAATAATAAATTATTAACAAAGTTACCAGAATTACCATCTAGTTTAAATATATTATATATAAATAATAATCCATTACTAAATACTTTACCTAGAAGTATAATTTATTGTAAAAAATTATATAGTTATAAAAAAGTTAATAATTTAAAGTATATAAAAAGATTACCTTATCTAGTAAATGTAAAAGTTGAAGACTATTATTATAAACCAATAATGAATTATTATAATAGTAAATATTTAAGAAAATTGTTTTTTTAATTATATTTTAAATTTTTTAATAAAACTAATATTAGTTATGACTAAAATTTTAAAATATATAAATACAAAGCATAAAGAATTACCTGAATTATCATCTGATTTAAAAAAATTATTTTGTTCTAATAATGCATTATTATACAAATTACCAGAATTACCATCTAATTTACAACAATTATATATTATTAATAATTCATTATTAGAAAGATTACCAGAATTACCATCTAGTCTAGAAACATTACAAGTTAGTAATAATCTACTATTAGAAAAATTACCAGAATTACCATATGATCTAGAATTTTTACTTTGTTATAGTAATCCATTACTAACTACATTACCTAGAAGTATAATTTATTGTAAAAATATAAAAAAAAAATATAATTGTAGTGCTAATCTATATAAAAAATATAATGATTTAAGTTATCTAGAAATATTACCTTATCTAGTAAATAAAAAAATAGAATACTATTATTATAAAGTAATTATAAATTATTAATAAAATATATTTATAAAATTGTTTTTTTAATTGTTTTAATATTTTTTAATATATAATGTAAAATTATGACATATATAGAATATTGTAATACAAATTATATAGAATTACTAGAATTACCATCTAGTCTAGA
>Ga0307981_1002756_pt1 | contig 13836 bp, 10 predicted proteins | sample OrgLakmetagen987_FD_201849 | JGI IMG/M metagenome (GOLD analysis project Ga0307981, IMG submission 201849) | Saline water microbial communities from Organic Lake, Antarctica - #987 | ecosystem: Environmental > Aquatic > Non-marine Saline and Alkaline > Saline | place: Antarctica: Organic Lake... | reverse complement strand
GTGAAAACGTATGGTGAAGACTTTGAAGGCTTTAGTTTCAATCGCTTTGATGGCACCCCAGTAGTCATCGATTGAGCATCGAGTCCAAAATATATTCGAGTTCAGATGAATTCCTTTGCACGCATCGCTCGCCTTCTTCAATAGCTTCTTTTGCTCGGTAGAGTTCTAAGAGGCCTATTTGGCCTAACTTAGGCGAAATGACGATGTCTGCGGGGTCTCCAGCCATGCGACTTCGAGTGATTCTATCTTGGGTAATATTTACTGACGCCGCTATAGCGTTTAGTAGGCTTGGTGCTTCCTCTTCTGGCTCACTATCATTGCTAAAAGGTAGATTAGTATATTCTTTTACTAATTCTGATAGTTTTTGCGTAATACCAATCTTTTGCTTTTTTTCTATTTCATTAATACCAGTTTTATCAAGATGTCTGCCAACAATATCCCCATTTAGATTTACGGCAATCACGATATCTGCTCCCAGTGCTCGGCACACAGATACCGGGACCGGGTTGACCAATCCTCCGTCTGTTAACCAGCGACCATCATTTCTGATTGCGGGAAACAGTCCAGGAAAGGACATAGAAGACCAAACGGCCTGAATTAAAGAGCCCTCGGTCATCCAAATCTCTCTGCCGGAATACATATCTGTTGCTACAGACGCAAAGATTTTGCTGAGCGTTTCAATATTGTCGTCATCACTTGCAATGTAATCATTTAAAAAAGTATGAAATCTCTGAACATCAACAAAGCCTTTCATCGATGTATTAATATCCACAAATTTAGCGACATCTAATTTTGTCAGTGAAAGAGCCCACTCTTCTAAGCCCTTCATATTACCTTTTACATAGGCGGCTCCAACCATCGCGCCTACAGAGGTACCGCAAACAATGTCAGGCTCAATACCAAGCTTTGAAAGTTCTTTAATAATGCCTATGTGAGACAAACCTCTCGCTGAGCCGCTACCTAAGGCGAGGCCGATTTTTTTCTGACTGCTCATTCATATGTCCTTAGTGCGCATAAGATACAACACGCAATAGTTGTCTTTTACGTTAGCGATTTTGTTAGTAAGCGCTGAGGCTAATATTAAGTTAATAAACAATAAACCACATACCTGATCTATTCAACACAGCCTTGTTGAAGTAACGAGCACTCCTGAGCAATCTAGCGCCATGTCTGGTGATCCCAAATTTAATAATATAAAAATCAAAGCTTGCATTTTGCTTGTCTTACGCTGGACTCGCCATGTATTAAGAGCCTATTATATAAATTGATGTACGAATGAGTGTTGACGAAAGGAGAGTATGATGAGCGATCCGTTTCAAATACAGCGTGAGTTGCGCTATGGCGCACCAGTATGCGACCAAGTCTTGGTTGGCCGCTATTTTAGCATTGGTTACTCTTGGTATTTTAGGCAGGCTAAATGGTGCTTAGAAATCATTAATCCTAATGCCCACTTTGAATGGGAAGTTTCGCGGAGCGATAATTTTAGAGCAGACATTCGTATTCCAAGGCGTTTTCGTGCAGGGTTAAAAGCCTATAAACGTAGTGGCTACGACCGCGGACATTTAGTTGGTAGCGCCAACCAAGACGAGCGTGAGATTCAAAATAGTGAGACATTTTTGCTTTCTAATATGTCACCTCAAAAACCTGAATTAAACAGGCATATGTGGCGAAACTTGGAGCTTGCAATACGTCAATTAAATGCGAGCAAAAACATACTTGAAACCTATGTCTTGACCGCACCTGTTTTTTATTTTGACCGCAAGATTGAAACCATTGGTGATGACAACGACAAATACGGTATTGACGTACCAATACCCCATGCATTTTTAAAGAGCGTATTGGCAGAGGACAATCGAGGCCGCCTTAAACTATGGACCTTTAAAATGGATAATAAAAACTTATCAGGTGAGCTAGAGGATTATCTTGTCGTAAGCTACGATGCAGAGCAACTAGTTGGGGAAGATTTTGGGATAGGATCGCGACGGCTGACTTACATAGTCAAAAAAGTAAACGCGGAAAAATGTGGAAGCTTGATTAAGAGCCCTTAAGTGTCAATTACATTTACTTGCTCTTAGGATGCGTTGAATAAATACTAGATGTCGTCTATTCTCAATATATAACACAACGTCTTTATTTAGCTGACCGAGTAGGAACCATGCAATGGCGAAAACTGAAATAGAAAAATCATTTCAAATCCTTAAAAGTACAGTACCGTTGCTGTTAAAATATAACATCTCTGCTATACCCACTAACTACGCTCTTTGGTACACATATGTATCGAATGATTCGCCTAAATTAAATCAAGATATAGACGAAACCTTGCACAAAGGCTACCCGCTCTCTGAGATAAAAACGAAGGAGCTGTACCGAAATTATTTATCAGAAAAAGAAGAAGTAGACGTTTGGCAGTTGCGCCAAAGTGTAGAGGCGATGCTGTTGGAATTGTCGCAATCAATGAAAGACACAAAATCGGATACTTCTCAATTCAAGACCGTTATGGATAACAGCTTAGATAACCTAGCAAAGGTTGAAAAAGAAGGGCTTTCTGTCGGTGAGGTGATAAAACTCGTTCGTAACATGGTAAAAGAATCACAAGCGATAAGACAGAGCACTATCAGTTTTAGTGGCGCATTGTTGCGGGCTGAAAAAGAAATTGAATTGCTCAAATCTAAGCTTCAAGAAAGTCAGCAAGACGCTTTATATGACGCTCTCACTGGCCTATGCAATCGACGTTACTTCGATTCTGAGTTAGAAAGTAAATTGGGTATTGATGTACTCTCTCTGATGCTGATAGATATCGACCATTTTAAAGTGCTTAATGACACACACGGCCATCAAATGGGAGATTTAGTATTAAAGTCAGTAGCGAAAAAACTGCAATCAGGTTGCCGAGACGATGCACAGGTGTTTCGTTATGGTGGCGAAGAATTTGTGGTACTAATACCTGGAGCAAATTTGCAAAAAGCGAGACATATAGCGGATGTATTGAGACGCTCTATTGAAAAAATATCTGTGAGAGACAGGCGCACAGGCAAAGTGCTTGGGGATGTTACCGTGTCAGTCGGTGTCGCGCAGAGAATAAAAGACGAACACCCTGAGGACTTCATCGGACGAGCCGACAAGTTGCTATATAAAGCTAAAAACCTTGGTCGTAACAGAGTCATGCCAATAGGCTAAAGTAACATGGCTTGAATAGATGAGGCAGGTCGTTTAACTTGCTTATTATCTAAGCTAGTTTTATAACCTTAAACATCGGGGATTCACATAATATGCCTTGCTCTCACTATTTTCAAAAGTCACTTGTGCGCTTAACCGGCATGCTCACGTTATTTTGTGTTGTTTCTTCAGCGATGGCTACTGAACCACCAAAAGTACTTTTTATAGGCAATAGTTTTACTTTTGGCTATGGCTCTGCTTCTATCGTTTATCGAGCCGATTCGATAAGCGACTTAAACAATAACGGTGGCGGCGGAGTACCAGCTTTATTTAAGTCATTTGCCGACCAAAGTAATATCGACTACAAGGTATATACACAGACACAAGGTGGTGCAGCTTTAGATTTTCACCTAGAGCAGAGGCTTGATGTCATTGGCTCTGAAGCTTGGGATAAAGTGGTTATGCATGGTTTTAGTACCTTAGATCCATTGAAACCAGGCAACCCTGCAATGTTAATAGATACAGCCGGCAAAATGGCTGATTTTGTGCACAAACTTAATTCAAGTGTTGAAGTATTCTTAACGTCCACTTGGTCTAGAGCAGATCTTGTTTATCAGGCTGATAAGCATTGGTCTGATACGCCGATAGAGAAAATGGCACTCGATGTGCGTGAGGGGAACAATAAGGCAATGGCAGCATCACCTTATATTATTGGTGTTAACCCAGTCGGCGAAGCTTGGACACGTGCAATGAAGATGGGAATTGCCGATGAAAACCCTTATAACGGTATTGACTACGGAAAAGTGAGCCTTTGGACCTGGGATCATTATCACTCCAGTGCCTATGGTGATTACCTGCATGCTTTGGTGGTGTTTGGAAATCTTACAGGGATAGACCCTCGAACATTAGGCGAGAATGAATGCTCAGCCCTTGAATTAGGCATTCCTAGAAAGCTCGCTACACAGCTTCAACAAGCCGCTTTTGAGCAACTGGAGAGCGAACAATTAATTACAGCAGCATCAAACGAGTTGTTATTAAAACAACGAGAACGTAAGTTTTGTGATTAGCCTAGTTTTAGACTTTGTGATGTGAGTACGGTCGCGTCAGTAATAACTGGTAATAAAGACCAATGAAAGAATAAGGCCCGCCTCAATAGGCGGGCCTTATTCTTTATAAAACACTAGCTAACGATCAGCTTAAAGGTCGATGCTTTAAAGCTCTATATTAGCTTGAGTACCAAAACCAGCACCATACACAATAGCGTTTAAGAGCAGTCGATTCGTCCCTCTAGCGGCGCCTCTAAAGTTAGGCTGCCCAGAGAACATAATTAACTGACCTTTGCCAATAGATTCGCGCGTAAGGTAGCTTGAATTTACCATGCGTTGAGCCGCTTCAGGCCACACTAGGCCGCTCATGCGAACATGCACTTCTTGTCCATTAGGTACTGAATACCAACCAATTGCATCTTCATATTTCGCGTCTTTATTTGCCCGATATTGCCCTACTGAAACCACTGACTCGGCGCCTTGCGGCACAACCAACAAAGCTTGATCTGCATAGAGCAGTGGAAGCTGTTCGTTCACACCAAAGCTAAGCCAATGCTCTTGGTCGGCATGTCCTGCAACCATAGCACCTGAGGGCATGAACAGTTTTTGCCAATCGTTACGCTTTTTCAAGGCATCTTCTTCTAAGGGCTCTGGTGTATCATCCCAAGGATAAACAACTTGTGTATTTAGCAGTGAATCATTCGGTATTTGTGCAATAGGATAAGCTTGTTGTGCCAGTAGTCTGCGCTGCAAGGCAACATCGAAATCACCTGCATCTTCAAAGATATCGTCAACAAGCTTTACACTTGAAAAGTCTTTTACTTTGGTCATCATTGCACTGGCACGGTCGTGCGTGATCAATGTACCGCCCTGCTTCACCCAATTCACTAAAGCGGCTTGATTGGCTTCACTCAGAGTGCTTCGTTGGGGCAGTATAATGGTGTTATAACGACGCAAATCAGTACCTGCTAATGAATTTGCATCAAGGTGGCTATGACGGATGCCTAAGTTTGAATCCAGAGACCACCAGACCGTTCCGGTATCATTCATTGATGAGCCTGCCTGCGACGCTATAGCAATCTGCGGTTTTTGTAACAACACAAAGTGATCACCACCCCAATCAGGAAGCTCTCCTTGCCCCAAACCTGTAGTCGCGCTTTTAACCTGTAAATTTAATTCGTCTGCCGTCTGCTTAATTAGCTCTTTTAAATTAGGCAGTTTAAGGTTGTCAGTAATAGTAACGCCAACAGAACCGCGGTGAAGCTTCAGATCATCAAACTGCGCGACTTTATCTATTACGCGAACATTTACTCCTCTTTCCATTAGACGAGCAGCAAAAGCCACGGACTTATCATCGACACCATCCACAAACCACGAAATTGCATCATTACTAATGATGTTGTTAACAGGCCCGGGCGCTTGATAATCAGTAAGGCCACTAGTGATTTCATCGGGTACTGTAAGCGCTGCAAGACCGTACATCATGCTTAAATTCCACGCCGTGGTGTCGTACATAATTGAGCGGCCCTCACGCAGTACTTTAGCGCGCTCTTTTTGTGCAACTTCGGGCTTCAGTTTTGCATCAAAGTCCATAATTGCAGCAAGAAGACGGGCTTCTGGCTGTCGATTATTAATCACTAAGCTTCCAGCAGGGACCGTCGTTTCATCCATAGTTTGACCTAGATGATTAATAGCATCGTCGACTTCAAAAGAGTCGCTTGCCACTTTCACCTCAATATCTTGCGCGATTAGCTTTTCAGCGAGCAGATGAGTTCTGCTGGCATTATCATTTGCCAATATTACGAATGACTTATTTGCATACTGACTCTTACTCGATAAAACGCTTTTACGGTCTTGCCAATAGTCCTGATACATTTGCTCTGAATACTTATCTAAAGACTGCAAATTGGCAAGTGTGCTGATGTATTGATGATGAACAGATTCTTTATAAGTTTGAATGGTGCCTTCAGGTCGTTTTACCCCGTCTTCTGCCATACGCGACTGCTCATATAATATGTGCATACTGCCGCGAAATTGCGCATAACTTGAGTAGCCGGGATACCAATTCTCGAACCATTCACCTGTATAGTAGCGCCAGCCTTTTTTATCAAACGCAGCACCTTGGTCATTAGCAAAGGTATTTGCCCATTTTTGAATACTTGGTGCAATGTCAAAGTGCAAAGGCTGACGAGGTGGCCCCATGAGGTAAGTGTCTTGTGGCCCCATTTCGTGCCCGTCAATTACTAATTGTGGACGCCACTTATTGATAAGTGCGACACGCCCTTTGGTTTCGGGTTGAGTCAAATAGAAAAAATCGCGATTAAGATCAAACCAATAATGATTGGTTCTACCGTAGGGCCAATCGCCGCGATGCAGCAGAGCTTGGTCGTCCACATTAGGCGCAGTTCCGCGATACTGTTCAAGAGACTTGGCAAAACGAGCCCGCCCGTCTGGGTTCATCATTGGGTCAATGACGATGACCATATTATCAAGGAGCTCAGAGGTCGCATTGCTTTGGTCAGCGGCAAAATGATAAATGGCAGCCAGAGCAGCATCAGCGCCTGAGGTTTCATTTCCATGTATAGAGTAGGCCATCCATGCCATCGCTGGCAGTCGCTCAATAATCTCTTTAGCGCTTGCGTCAGAGGTTGTGCGAGGGTCTGATAGTGCAGTGAGATCAGACTGAATGTCGTCGAGTTTAGCTAGATTTTCTGGTGTAGAGATAAAGATTGCAAAAAGCGGTCTGCCTTCATGGCTTTTGGCATACTCTACCACCTTTAATCTATCGCTCTGCCCTTTCCATGTTTCAATAGCTTGGGTAATAAGTGCGGGATTAGCCACACGTTGCCCAATTTCAAAGCCTAGGATGCTATCCGGATGTGTAACATTTGGGTCATATTCACCCTCTAATAGAGGCGCTTTATAATCGATATCTGGATGATAGGTGGGTTTCATTAATAAACTTGCGGTGGCAAATTGGCTCACTAGCAAGCTCGCACCCAGTAGTATAGACAGTTTTTTTAGCATTATATTGTCTCTTTATTGTTGTTGTTTTTACGAATATCACGTTAGCATTATTATTTCGGCGTTGGCAAATTTTAGCGACAGCTTTGTAGAGCTTTTATTACGCCATCAAATTCAGCATATGTTGAAAAACTCAACTTAGCCCACAATCTTATCTAAGTAACGAAATATTTGTATGTTTTATAATGATTGTATGTTGATCAAAAATTAGCAAAAAATAAAGGAGTAATGATGAAAGCTTTATATTCCACTACCTCCACTATTACGGGAGGACGCGTTGGTACAGCAACTCTGAGTGATAGCGACCTTGAAATTAATATGTCGCCGCCGGGCGGCAATAAGCACGGTAACAATCCAGAACAACTTCTCGCCATTGGGTATGGCGCATGTTTTGATAGCGCGTTAGGTGTGGTCAAAAAAATGGAGAATGCGTCCTTTGGATCAACCACTAAAACAACGGTGGATTTGTTACAAGGAGAGGAGCACCAGTATAAACTCGCTGTTAAAATACACGTAATTGCCCATAGTACGAACTTGTCTGCTGATGAATTTCAACAGCTCGTCAAAAAGGCTCACGATGTATGCCCCTATTCAAAAGCAACTCGCAATAATATAGACATTGAAGTAACGTCTGAAATTGAGTAGTGCACTTTAGCTTTATAGCTGTTCACTTGGCGTTTGTTTATAACGTTATCACTTTATGCGAGACAAACGCTTTTGAGCAGCGTTTTAGCAAGTGCTTTTAATTGCCTGAAGGGATAACTTAGTTGTGAATTTAATTGAGCCAGATACATGGAGCTTGTTGCAAGCTTGCATTGTATTTTTCGCCTGCGCCGTTGTAATCGCTTTTGCCGGAACGCGGATCACGAAAGTCGTAGACCAATTAGCTGATCGCACTGGAATGGGCGAAGCTGCTGCTGGAGCAGTTTTATTAGGAGCTTCTACTTCCCTTGGTGGCTCAGTCCTCTCTGTAAGCGCCGCCTACAACGGACACGCTGAATTAGCCGTGGGAAACGCTTTAGGTGGAATAGCGGTGCAAACTTTCTTTTTAGCGATTGCTGATATGGTTTATCGACGTGCTAATCTTGAACATGCTGCGGCATCTGTTGCGAACATGATGCAAAATGGCTTATTAATTTGCTTACTTTCAATCATTTTGATTGCACCGTTTTTGCCGGATGTGACTATTGCAGGGGTTCATCCGGTTACCCCAGTTCTGTTTGGCGCCTATCTTTACGGCCTTTATTTGGTTCGTGAATCATCTCAAGCGCCGATGTGGAAACCAATTAATACCAAAGAAACACGCCAAGATAAACCCGACGATACCACTAAAATGCCAGCATTATTCCAACTCTGGACGGAGTTTTTTATTCTTATGCTAGTACTCGGCGCAGCGGGCTTTATATTGGAACCTTCCGCAACGGTTATCGCCAGCAAAACAAGTTTGACGCAAACCTTAGTTGGGGTGTTGTTAACGGCGGTAAGTACTTCCATTCCGGAGTTAGTTACCTCTATAGCAGCTGTACGCCGAGGTGCGCTCACACTAGCCGTTGGTGGTATTATTGGCGGAAATGCTTATGACACTCTATTTACTGCAGCTTCTGACATTAGCTATCGCCAAGGTTCAATATTTCACGCAATGCCTGCAGATACGAAGTTTTGGACGGTTCTCACATTATTAATGTCTGGCGTACTAATGATGGGTCTGATTCGCCGCGAACGAAAAGGTATCGCAAATATTGGTCTAGAAAGCATAATCATTGTTTTGCTGTATATTTTAGGAGTGAGTTTGCTGATAGCCAGGGTAATATAGCTAGATCACTTCCCCAGTGATAAAAAACGATGCCAAATCTGCGCTCCGACATCATCATAATGTTTTACCAATTGTGTAAATTGGTCTCGCAAGCGCTCATTAACCAATGGTGAGGGCAAAAGCGGATCAAATACCAGCTGATGCAATGCGCTATCACCTATTTCGTAGGATTCTATCATTGCTTCATCTAAAGATAGAGTCGGCAAACGTAATAACGATCCTTGTAATTTATTAATACCGTTTCGATAAGCTTGCTCTAGTTCGGTAGTGTTCCAGAGTTTATTGGTTCGAGATTGTAGTTTAAAGTCAAAATTGCTCGCACAAAATACAACTGCCTGTTGACTTAAACCAAGCATATATAACCTTTCTCTGACTTTCACAGCGCCGCCGGCGATATTGGCAGGTCGAATATGCATATCGGAAAACACCTTTTTAAACCCAACGATCTTCAAGGCACGCTCATTTTTTCGGGACTGCTTTTTGTCACTTTTTGCCAACATATTAGTTTGAACAACAATCCAATCTCCATGCCATTCTGTAAGCAAAGACTCTTCGGCTTCACGCCAGCTGTTAATTTGCCGAGCAAAACTTTCCCCACGCTTACCTAGTTGATAGTAACCTCTATCTACAAGAGATAACATTTTCTGACTGTGTAAGCGGTTGATCGTGACTCTAATATTATTTTCAGAAATACCAAATAAACGGCCGACTCGAACGGCACTTGAGGCGTCCATTTTTACTTTTGTGCGTGATCCAAATAGCTTTAAAAGTAACTTTCTTGCAACTGGCTTCTTCATTTCTGCTTGTTTCAATCCACCTTTCCTTTCTTGAATTAGTAGGGTTTGAAGCCTGATAAAAGAAATATTACATATTTTGACATAATTTTATATTTTGTGTAACTTTGAAGCATAATATATAAGATACGGTGCAGGCAATTAATATGACAATAACAAACAAATTCCACACGCACGAGGTAGAAAATCAACCACACGCCCTTCCTCCCTATAATTTGTGGAACGCCGACCGATTATTTCAATCTTTTGTAAAACAACATCACCTTGAGCCTATACCCTCGGTGTTAAAAACGTTTGGTCAATATGCGGGAGAAGAGCAGTTTGAACATGGCGAAAATGCAAATAAAAACAAACCTGTGTTGCATGCATTTGACAGATATGGACGCAGAATAGACAAAGTAGACTTTCATCCAAGCTATCATGCGCTCATGGCATCTGCTATGAAGAATTGCGTCCACTCCCATTCTTGGCGCAATGCATCAAGTCAAGGTGCGCATGTTATTCGTGCTGCCCTGCTATATATGCATAGTCAAGCTGATGCTGGCACTACCTGCCCCTTAACGATGACACATGCCGCGGTGCCTGCTATCAAGTATGGGAAAAACCTCCCCGCCTATTGGCTAGAAAAGCTCATTAACGGCATATATGATCCTCGCGAACTTCCCGCCTTTGAAAAAAACGGCATCACCGTAGGTATGGGTATGACCGAAAAGCAAGGGGGCTCAGACGTAAGACGCAATACTACCCGTGCAGAAAAACAGGCAAACGGAAGTTATGATGTTACTGGTCACAAGTTCTTTTATTCTGCACCAATGTGCGATGCTCATCTTATATTAGCTCAAGCGGATGGTGGTTTAAGCTGCTTTCTTCTTCCCCGTATACGCGAAAATGGAGAGCTAAACAATGTGCGCATTCAACGCCTGAAAGACAAACTCGGTGACTGGAGTAACGCTTCATCGGAAGTTGAATTTCAACAAGCCACAGCTTATCTATTGGGAGATGAAGGTCGCGGTGTATCGGTAATCATTGATATGGTATCCCTTACTCGACTTGACTGCATGATTGGGTCCTCGGCGTTAATGCGACAAGCTCTAGTACAAGCTATGCACCATGTTAGCCATCGAGATGCTTTTGGCAAAACGCTGATTAAACACCCCTTAATGCAAAATGTACTGGCTGATTTAATTATTGAAAGCGCCGCAGCAACAGCGCTTACTATGCGAGTTGCCAAAGCAGTAGATCAAAGCAGTTCAAATTCTCACGAGGCAGCTCTTGCTCGCATCAGCACTGCTATTGGGAAATATTGGATTTGCAAACGCACCGCCACATTCGTAAATGAAGCACAAGAGTGCCTTGGTGGGATTGGATACGTAGAAGAAAACACCATGCCTCGTATGTATCGTCAAGCCCCTCTCAATTCAATTTGGGAAGGTAGCGGTAATGTTCAATGTTTAGATGTTTTGCGCGCCATGTCAAAAGAGCCAGAAACAAAACAAGCATTATTTGATGAGTTAAAAAGTGCAGTGGGGAAAAACGCTTATTTTGATGTGTTTGTAAGCGAATTGTCTAAAGACTTTAGCGATGCGGATTCTACAGAGATTCGCAGCCGCCTTTTAACAGAGCAAACTGCTCTAGCACTTCAGGCAACGGTATTACTTAACTCTGAAGATGAACAAATTAGCATCCTTGCAGCAAGTTTTTGTGAGAGTCGCTTGGCCGGTCACCATGGATTAGCATTTGGCACTTTACCTGCGTCAACCGCTTTTGAACGTATTATCGGCTTAGGCACGCTAAATCCTCTCTCAGCCAAACAGAATATTATCTAACCTCTAAAGCCTGCAGTTCGCACAAACTTAAAAGGGCAATTCGTTGATGACAAGTACGCCAGAGTATGGAGGCCATGCTGTTAGAATTGTCGCAGTCTATGAAAGACACTAAATCAGATACCAACGTAAATTTGGAAAGTCTATATGGATATGTTGTCGAGGTATTCTGACTCGATACCAAAACGGCATTCCCATAAGGATACCTGGCGCACATATTGATATAATCGAGTTTTATGGTGTATTTGATCGCTTTGTAAACTAAATAACCAAACTCGGTCTTTTCAAGTATGAATATGTCTGTTCGTATTTACTAAAAATAAATACCTTGACCATCAACTTAAATCAAAACACCGATATCGCCTCTTTCTCGTTCAAACATGTAAACGTCATCCTGACTAGTCTATGGTCGCCTGGCCATCGAGTTTGTAGACTTTTCCGCCTTTCATCACCATATCCACATTCTGTAGTAAGTTAATGTAGCGAAGCACGTCACCCTTAACAGCAATAATATCTGCATGCTTTCCTGCGGAGATAGAGCCCGATTTATCGTTTACTTTCATTAGCACTGCAGGCCAATAAGTGGCAGCTCTTATGGTGTCCATTGCTGATATATTCATTTCATCAACCCAAAAGGCCATCTCATTCCAAGTGCTTTGACAATGAAACTTGGATGGAATACCGCTATCTGTGCCAATCAACATAACAACACCTGAATCTTTTAGCTGTTGAAACTTCTTCTTCAGTGTAGGTTTGCGTAAAGGCGTGAGTTGCATATAGTCTAGCTGACCGACGTTCTCTAAAGATGCCTTGATGTCCGCTATCGTGCTGGGCTCTAATCCTCTATGCCAGCACTTATTATCTAAGCGCTCTGGATTTTCGACCGTTAGTTCATAATTCCATAGACCCTCAACGGTAGGTGTCCAATAAAGGGGGCCGCCGGCAACCCTGCCCTTTGCCGTGCGCTCAATGAGTTGTTCAATAATATCGTCAGGGTAAACTGGAGCAGTGGTTAGGCCCGTATGTTCAAAATTGTCTACGCCAATTTCTAGTCCACGTCTAATTTCATCAGGTTTATGCGAATGGGCTACTACCACCAAGTTTCTTTTATGTGCTTGTTCGACCACCGCTTTCGATGTTTCAAGGCTCATCATATCGTGATCTATTAGCTTTATAATATCAACACCGGCGTCAGCAAGCTGATTCACTTTATTTTTTGCGTCCTCTGGATTATCTACACCCCATCTAAACGCTTCAGTTCCAGGGTAGGCCTGATGTTGAATGAAAGGCCCGGACACATACAGTCGAGGACCAGGAATTTCACCCTTTTCAATTTTTGATTTTATATCAATCGATTCTTTTAGAGGTGCGCCTAAGTCTCTTGCACTGGTAACACCCGCCAACAGCAGTTGCACTGCGCTTGCTGGCATTATTTCAGTGGCTAATTTATTTATGTAGGCCTTATCCCAATATGCGTAGTCAGAATGGCCGTTAATCATTAAATGGGCGTGGCTTTCCCACAAGCCCGGCAGTACATCCATGCCTTCGGTTGATATAATTTCATAACCCTTTGGAACAGGTAGTGTATCAACGCTTCCCACCTGTTCAATCATGCCATCCTTTACCAAAATAACGCTATTTGCGATGGGTTTGTGTCCAAATCCGTCAATTAGCCGCCCGCCAACTAATGCTTTATCCTGAGCAGAAAGTGGCCAAACAATGCTGGTAAAGAGGGCAAACATCAGCACTTTAGCTGAATAAAGTTTAAGGGGCTTTTTGTAGTTCATGAAACTATCCTGCTGGTAGTATGAGATTCAAAATATAAAGTAAAACTAGAAAGATATCAAACACTAATCGAGACAAACTCGTTCAGCGCGTTTAGCATGGTTTTCCACCTGTTTGTCCTTTACAAAATAGGTGGAAAACATTAACGCTGATTAACTCAAAAAGCTCTCCGCTTTACCCCGCCCTTCCACCGCTCGTTTGCGCAAGGTAAAGGCAATAATCCGTTCTAACTTGAAAGCTGTGCGTTCTTCTATATCTTCTCGTGATGAGGTGCCGGTGCGTCGACAAACGCGTTGCAGATCCCAAAACACCGCACTTGCGAATAAGGACAAAAAACGTCGTTCTACAAAATAGCGATTCTTTTGTGCTTCTTCACTTTCTTCGCAAATCGGATC
>Ga0307981_1002753_pt1 | contig 13859 bp, 5 predicted proteins | sample OrgLakmetagen987_FD_201849 | JGI IMG/M metagenome (GOLD analysis project Ga0307981, IMG submission 201849) | Saline water microbial communities from Organic Lake, Antarctica - #987 | ecosystem: Environmental > Aquatic > Non-marine Saline and Alkaline > Saline | place: Antarctica: Organic Lake... | reverse complement strand
GCCAAAGGACGGTTGCAAGGCGGGGGCTACAAACTCCAACAGTTTACCGTCCGGAAATTGGTACGAGCCATCCATGTAACGGACCGTCATGGCAAGAGCCGTAAAGGCCATGCCGCAGACTCCCAGCAAGGAAAACGGTGCCAAGCTGGACAGATTCTTGAGCCAGCATAGGGGCAACAAAATGGTTGTGGTAACGGCCAGCAAGACCTTGGTACGCTCGGTGCTGCCCAACAAGGAGCTAAAGGTGTCCGCCAAGACCATGGAAATTGCTAAACATGCTAGAAACGTCTTGAGCGTGGTACTCCAAGCCGGAATCCAACTACTCTTGGGGCCCACTGAGGCACTCCACGCCGCCCGATAGGACGTGGCGCCCGTCAACGAGCAAACTTTTCCAATTATCGCAAAGCCGTAGGCAGACAGTAGACCTATGACACCGATAGCCGTCAGGGCCGGCACGAGGGCAGCTGGGTGGTTACCAAAGGCTGCAATGCCTGCGGGCAAGCTCAGCACGCCGACACCGACAATGGCCTTGACAAGGTTGAAAATCTCGTTGGGGATCGTGGCCGTTCCTCCCGAGATCTTGCTCTTGACAATCGGGGCGGCAGCAGTAGTTGCAACTCCCTTTTGGCCGCCACCAACCCTGGTCGCTACTGCTGGTTTGGGGATCTTGAGGAGACCGGAGCCTCCACGGACCGTCGTGGCGAGATGGCGAACATTGGTCGATGCCGGAGCAGACGCGCCGACCCCACTCGACTGGCAACCGCCGATGGCCAGGAGGACGACGACGACATTCATTGCAAGGCCCGTCTTAGCTTTAGTCCTTGAGATGTGGTGCGACATGTTGAATCAACTGGGACGCTCTACTGTAGCTAGTTAGCTTAGCTAGTTGACAACTATCCGATGAGCAGTCTCAATGGACTGTGGACTTTGGGATCGTCAAGATATGCCATGCATCGTGCTATGCTTTTAACGTTACAAGAAGATGATTCATCAAGAGGTCTGTCCAGCAAGAATCAAAAGCCAATGGACGAGAAACATCAACAAAAGATCACGTACTAAAGCACAAGCGCCTTACCAGGTAGAATATTTCCAAACATTCCAGGCCAGGCCAGCCGCCAGCAGCCAGCCAGTGAAAGAGTGAAAGATCAAAGACAAAAGATCCGGAATTAGGAATCCTTGCCCCTCCCGAAGACTGGAAGAATACACACTGGTTGGAAAGTACAAGCGCCTTACAGACATAGATTATAGTTATAGAGATACTACTACTTAAAAGTAGCTACAAAATAGTCTAGATAGAGATCTTGGATCGCCATCCGATCCGATCGACTGCATCCGCCGATGAGTGACAAATAAACAGCGAGCTCTTTTCTCTTTTTGCTCTTTGCTGGATGGCAACATCGGTACGGTATCCATTATCCATTCCAGTTCCATTTCGATTGGATACTATCGTCCAGTAGCTCGTAGGTCTGTCATTAACTCTCCACGTATAGTCTTTCATCAGTATCTAACGCATCATGACTCGTCCTTTCACTAGTACTGCCACTGCTAGCAAGAAGTGGGTGGTCTTGGCCGTCGCTGCCGTCTTGGCACTGCTCGTGCCGAGCGAGGTCTCGGCCATTGCCATTCCTCGTAGTAGTACAAACAACAAGCCCGTCACGGCCTTTGCGCCCAAGCATGCTGCTGTTGCTACTGCTACTACAACCAGTACTACTTCGACTACCCTCCATCAGTTGGCCGCTACCGTCGACGCCGATCACTTTCGAGGAGGCGGCGCCGAATCCGGGAGTGGCACGGCCACCATTCCGAACGAAATCTTCAAGTACGTGGGGTTGTATTTCGATTTGTATTTTCTGCGTATTCTATAGACTATCGTATACATTCGTTACATGTGTGTTACCATCAGTCTCGGTGCACACATGACTATTGTATATATTATATATGTATATACTCACACACAAACACCCATTCCCCCCTCCATCCAACCAACCCAGTCTCGTCAAGTCCATTGTCGGCGCCGGTGTCTTGTCGTTGCCCTACGGTGTCGCGGCCTTTGGCAACTCGCCCCGCGCATTGATTCCTGCAGTGAGTTTGATTGCCCTCATGGGAATCTTGAGCGCGTATACCTTTGGCCTCATTGGACGAGTCTGCCAACGCACGGGCACGGAATCTTACGCGGCCGCGTGGGATGTCGCCGTGGGCAAGCGATCCTCCTGGATCGTTGCCTTTTCCTGCTTTATCGATTGCTTTGCCGGAAATCTTTCCTACAGCATGATTCTCGCTGATACCGCCGTCAATCTATTGGCGTCCGTCGGAGTCTTTGTCACGCGCACACAATCCTTGTTGGGTGTCACGGGCGTCGTCCTCATGCCCCTGTGCTTGATGAAAAACTTGGCCTCACTCGCGCCCTTTTCGTTGGTGGGCATTATTGGCATGCTCTATACCACGCTCGCCATGGGACTGCGTTGGTTCCAGGGATCCTACCAGCCGGGCGGTGCTTACTTTAGCAGTCAATTGGCCGAACCTATTTTTGGTACGGCCGGAGCGTCCGCGGCGCTGTCGCCCAAGGCGCTCATTCTAACGTGCATGCTGTCAAATGCGTACATTGCGCATTTCAATGCCCCAAAGTTTTTGAAAGAGCTCAAGAACAACACCATGTCGCGCTTTCATCAAGTGATTGGTTGGAGTTTCGGTGTTTCCATTGCCTTGTACGGTCTCATTACGGCTTTTGGATTCTTGACGTTTGGTGCCGCGTCCAACGGACTCATTCTCAACAATTACTCCACCCAAGATGTCGTGGCGAGTCTTTCGCGCATCGCCGTGGCCCTCAGCATTACCTTTTCCTACCCGCTCATCTTTGTCGGTACCAGAGACGGGCTCATGGATCTCTTTCGTGTCGAAGAAAAAGATCGCTCCAACCAGCTCATCAACAAGCTGTCGTTTGGGATCATGGCGCTTGTTACTGCTATGGCGAGTCAATTGACCGATTTGGGGTTGGTGGCGTCGATTGGAGGTGCCACGTTTGGAACCGCCTTGGTATTTGTCTATCCCGTTATCATGTTCCTCAAGACGCAAAAGAAGCGTACCAAGGAAACGTTCCCTGCGGCGCTGATTGGTATCGTGGGTCTCGCCATGGGAGCGATTGGAACGGCCTTGTCCTTTTAAAAACATGGAGCGTGGAATATCGGCGACTGGTTGGTTGCTAGCCCTAGCTATCGTACATATGTATCGTAGTTATCGTGTGCAACAAGATGCACACGCGTATTCGAATCATTTATAAGATAACCCATGCTTTGGTTAATGAGTATACGGATCGATGTAGAGATGGCATCGTTACGCAGGTACTGATACGGATGCACACAAGGTTCTCCAGACTAAAGATCCCAGCGGAAGTGCTCGACCTTGTTTGGATGTGGTCGCCGTACGTGTAGTGTCCATTTCGGTATGATGCTGTAGCTCCCCCTCGGTACCTGGTACAGGGATTAGCTATGTAGCTAAGGTACCAGGTAGACTAGCGTTACGGGAGGTAGTAGGTTCGTAGCTAGACGAGAGGCGCAGAGAGAATCCGGATTATAGGTTTTAGGACTACAGATTTACTCGGGTAATTTTTAGGAACAGAGCGAGTGACACAGGAGACAGGAGGCCCAATTGGATGTCGAATACTACAGTAGTAGAGGGCAAAAATCAAGCAATGACTTTTTTTACCCTTCGTTTCATCGTTTCAACGATGATTGCTATGTTTTGTGTTTTGCTGATACTGGATAACTTGTGACCACTGTACTAAGTAGAACATCTGTAGAGGTCATAACTCATATCAGAAATCTAGAAGGGAGAGATCGTTCCTACTGTAACCAATAAGGAGTACACCAGGCCCGGCGCTATTCTTTCCACTGATTTGCTTAAGGAGCTCGTAAAGCATAGCTTATTTTCCATTGGGCCTTTGGACCAAATGACTCTTCAGTCCCCACTTTATGACCGGTTTGCGGTGGAAGACCAATCTGGACATCTTGCCATCTTCCCCACAACCCACCAGTAGAGTAGTCAGTGAACCCTTCCTTACTGCCTTGTTTGATCATTACCATGCCACGCAAGACCAAAGACTTTACGATAGCTCAGCAAGAGCGTCACCCTGCGTACGACGACGAAGAGCCGATGACTCCTAGCAAGCAGCGCAACCCCAAAAGTCGCAAGAAGTCGTCTTCCAAGCAGAGCAAGAAGGTCGTTCCACCTCCCCCCGTCGCTCCCCCGCCTGCCCATCCTCGTGCCTCGACGTATCAAGAGGAATCATCCGAAAGTGCCAGTGGAGATGGGGGATGGTCGGACAACTCGGAGAAGAGCAGCGATATTGAAGTAGAATTGAGGCAGAGGAGCCCACCCAAGGCGCCAAAGCCAAAGAGCAGTACCAAGATGGAGCAGTTCTTCAATCAGAACGAGCCGGAGGACGATGACGTGGAAAGTGACGAAGAGTCCTACAGCAAGTCGGCTCTGAACATCAGTGGTTCTACCCCTGATATGGGAGACAAGCAAAACTCTCGAGGTAACGTCAACTCGTCTTCCCGCCGGCAAGAGGCTGCGCGATACAGCCCTCCTCCGGGGCAGTATCAACAAGACCCCTATGACCCCCGCTACGACCCGGGTAGCCCCCAGGGACATGATCCGCGCTATGCGGGCCCTCCCAGTCCGTCTCGAAGTCCAAGGCCCGATCCACGCTACGAAACCCCTCGTACTCCTACGCGAACTCGGAGTCCAAGGCCCGATCCACGCTACGAAACCCCTCGTACTCCTACGCGAACTCGAAGTCCAAGGCCCGATCCACGCTACGAAACCCCTCGTACTCCTACGCGAACTCGAAGCCCGCCAGCTCCTTACTACGATGAGTACGGCAACATTGTGGAAGGAGCCGCTGCAGGTGCAGCCGTCGGCGCCGCGGTAGGATACAATGCAGCCTACGATCACGATCGTCAAGGACCTCAGTATCTTTCCAGAGACCCCATGAATGATCCCAACTACGATCCGGCCCGTGATCCTCAGTACTATCCAGATGATCCAGATGATACTGAGGTTCTCGATCCTGCCGTCTACAAGGCTGCGTACCCAGACGAAGATCCTGAAGCCCCCATGAATCGCAACCGCCAAGATGACTCTGTCTCGTACACATTGACGCAAAAGCAGAACCGACGAACCATGACCTGGTTGCTTGCCTGTGTTGGCGTTTTGTTGGTTGCGTTGGCTGCCTTGGCTGGTGGTCTCACCGGGGCTCTTGCGTTTGGAAGTGACGATGCCAGTAGCAACGAGGAGGCATTGTCTACCACCAGTCCTACACCATCACCAGTGTCTGCGGGTGTCCCCGTTCCGGCGGTGCCTACCCCAACGCTGCCTACCCCGACGCCACCTACACCGACGCCGCCTACGCCGCCGACTCCTGAAGTGGTGATTACGTTAGCACCGGTTCCCGCCGTGATCGCTACAGTGGCTCCTACGAATGCGCCGACGTTGGCTCCTACGAATGCGCCGACGTTGGCTCCTACGAATGCGCCAACGTTGGCTCCTACGAATGCGCCGACGTTGGCTCCTACGAATGCGCCGACGGCAAGTCCTGTCGCGACTGACGGTTTTATCATTGAGAATCAAGCTTTTTACGACGCCCTTGTGTCCGCGTCTCCTGAGAGTGAAGCTCGCATGCGTGCTACTGGAACTCCACAGAACGAGGCCTACAAGTTCTTAGAGGGAAGTTCGACGCTCGACGATTTCTCCGACACGAGAAAGGTCCAGCGTTTCTCTCTGGCGACCTTATTTATCAGTACGAGTGGTCTCGTGTTTTGGACCAACAAGGGATTGTGGTTGACGGATCTTGACGAGTGCCTTTGGTCGACGGACGGGTCCATGGTGTGCACGAACGACGTTGTGACTGATATTGATTTCGACAACAACGGCCTTGTTGGTGAGATTCCGCCCGAGATCGGTCTCCTGTCTGGTCTTAGCCGGCTCATCATCAAGGGAAGTCCCAATGTTCCTGGCTTGACGGGAGGAATCCCGGCCGAGATTGGTAGTCTCGTTGGCTTGACGAATCTTGTCATCACGGACCATCAGCTCTCTGTGCCACTACCGACTGAAATCGGCAACTTGGTGGAGTTGACATCGTTCAATCTTTTCAACAACAGAATTGCAGGCCCAATTCCTTCGGAGATTGGAAATTTCGTCAACGTGGGCAATTTCAACCTCGCGAAGAACGACTTTAGTGGACCGATCCCAACCACCATCAGCAACATGAGGAGCGTGGTCCAGTTCAACATTGGTGAGAACAGCCTTTCTGGAGAAATCCCCACCGGAATCGGAAACATGGTTGAACTCAAGGGCTTTTACGTCAACGATAACAACTTTGTGGGAGAAATCCCAGCCGAAGTGGGCAACTTGGTGAACATGAAGGGTGGCATGGACTTTTCACGCAACTCTCTCACCGGGAACATCCCCGCGGGTATCGGTAACATGCCGGAAATCAGGATTTTCCGCATCTCCAGTAACGACATTGGGGGTGAGATTCCTGCAGCGCTTGGTGGCCTTCAACAGCTGAGAGACTTTTCGATCCAGAGAACCAATGTCGTTGGAGAAGTGCCAGCCGGTTTGTGTACCGAGCTGGCGGTTGCTGGAGCCTTGGTGCTGGCGGATTGTGAAGAAGTTTCGTGCCCATGTTGCACCGTTTGCTGTACGGACAGCATCATGAATGGCGAGTGCTTCTAACTTTGCTGAGCGAGCCAGAACAGTATCTCGTGCACGGACGGGGAAGCTTGATTTCAGTAGTTTACATATTTTATTAACGGGTTTGTGAGGAATTACTACTTGTAAAGATCAGTAGTCGACAGTAGTATAGCATTGCCTTTACTTTACCGGTATCATGCTTTGACATGGGTTGCTAGTTGCTACAGTATTCTCTGGTCGATGATAACATACATCATGGTCGAGGCTAGCCGAAAGAGCACACGAAGTTGGCTAAAGAAATTATATTGACGTTTTCCGTATACAGCCGAAATATTAGTCGCCATCCGGGATTTAGTCGAAGCACGCCCAACCGGTATCTAGGCCCTCCCGTGTTGTTACCGTTTTGCCAAATAGTGAGGTCTATCGCGGTCATGATTCTTGGTTGGTGATTGATGACCCCCGTCTCCGACATTCCACGACCGTGATCTGGTAGACCCCATTGTTCTACAGTACCTGTACGGTATCAGCAAGACAACCCCTGATCTACTATACACCTTTGTTTGACTTACCCAGCTATCTTAGGAGATCATGAGGGTCTTTGAAGTCGATTACGATGACTTTGATGACGAAATGAGTGTCCTTAGCGCGGATAGTTCGGACGATGATTCGTCTTCATCCTCCTCTTCCTCGTCGTCGTCCTCTTCCAGCAGCAGTGAAAGTGAGAGTGAGAGTGAAACTTCTGGCGCTTCTAAGAGCTCCAAGAGTTCCAAAAGTTCTTCTGCGCAAGTGAATGAAGATACCGACGATAGTGACAGCGAAATGGTGACTACCGATGGAGATTCCAGTGCCTTGCCTGGTACCGATGAAGGTTCTTCGTCTTCCTCCTCCTCATCCAGTAGCTCCAGCGAGGATGGATCCAAGTCATCCAAGGCTTCGGGTAGCAGCAGCTCCTCTTCGAGCAAATCCAGTAAATCTGAGAGTGAGCAAGACGGTGCCGAAAGCAAGGTTTCCGGGGCTAGCGATGATACGAGCAAGGAGAACGACGCATCTGAACCTGTCGATGACGATGCAAGCAAGGCCTCCACGAAGGACGACGCATCTGAACCTGACGATGACGATGTAAGCAAGGCCTCCACGAAGGACGACGCGTCTGATACCACCGAGGATGCAAGCAAGGCCTCCACGGAGGACGATGCCTCCGAGACTACTGACGATGCAAGTAAGGTTAAACAAGAGGCGAGCAAGAATGATAGCGATTCTGAAAGTGAAAAGGGCAAAAAGGATTCGGACAGTGACAGTGAGGATAGTACCAAGGCATCGGTAGATGATGTTGATGCAAAGCCTTCTGCCAGTACTGCTGATGTAAAGTCTGCCGCCAGTTCTGCTGCTAGTTCTCCCCCAGCATCGCCCACCAAGAGTAAGGCCTCCGATACTTCCGAGTCGGCGGCGTCTTCGCCCACCAGGAGTAAGGCCTCCGAAGCTTCCAAGTCGGCGGCGTCGTCACCCACCAAGAGCAAGGCCTCCGATACTTCCGAGTCGGCGGCGTCGTCACCCAAGAAATCTCCGACCAAGTCTCCAAAGAAATCGTCCCCCAAGTCCGGCAAGAAGCCCTCTCTCATGGACCATATTGGTGAGAAGCCCATTCCTGTCCTTGACAACGATGAAGCGTCCGAGCTTTCTGACTTGTCCATGGACAAGGCGCTCTCCAAGAGTCCGTCGGAACGTTTGACCCCGAATCTACCTTTGGTGGATGAGGGTGATGGCGACGAAGACGACGGTGACGACAACGGCGAATCCCCCTCTTCTCCCATTAGAAATGGCGCCGCAAGCAAGACCGAAAAGGACGCAACGAGCGAGAAAAAGAAGAAACGCGGCTTGTTTGGTTTTTTCAAGCGAGGCAAGAAAGATAAGGACGACACGGGCAAAAAGGCGGCTGCCGTTGTTACGGTTGCCGCTGTAGCTAGTCAGGACGATGAAGCCTCGGACGAGGAGTCTGTCGAGAGAGAGTATGGTCCCACCTCGCTTCCTTTTATTAGTGAAGCAGACAATGAATCAGGAGACGCTAGTACTGTGAGCTCTGAGAAAAATACCGCAGATAAGTCGACCGAAGACGAGAAACCTGCCGAGGAACCGGAAGAGGAGGACGATGAAGCTATGGAATCGAAGGATGACGTATCGGAAACAACGTCCAAGAAGAAAAGAAGGGGACGCTTTGGCCTATTCAAAGGCAAGTCGACCGAAGACAAGAAACCTGCCGAGGACCTCGAAGTGGAATTCGAGGAGGAGGACGAAAAAGTAGTCGCTCTCGCTATGGCATCAAAGGACGATGTTTCGGAAACCACATCCAAGAAGAAAAGAAGGGGGCGCTTTGGTCTATTCAAAAGCAAGTCGAACGAGGACGTGAAACTTGCCAAGGATCCCAGAGCGGAGCCCGAGGAGGTGGAGGACGAGGAGGCCAAGGCATTAGCTCTCGCTGCAGAATCAAAGGATGACGTTTCGGAAACCACATCCAAGAAGAAAAGAAGGGGACGGTTTGGCTTATTCGGCAGGAAGGACAAGGTACCTGATAAGGATGAAGAGGCTGCATTGGAAGAGTCGTCTGGACCTGTCGATCTTGATGCCGAAGAGGACAAGTCTCCGAAGCCTTCGACCACCGCCATCGCTGCAACCTCAATGGCGGTTGGAACAATGGCGGCTGTTGCCGTTAGTAAGGATGACAAAGAGGAACGTGACGACGACTCTGACAGTGACGATGACCAGTCAGAGAAGAAAGAGACTGAAAGCGTTGACGAGAGTGCTGCTTCATCGGTCAAGTCTGGTCCGGAGAGTGTTCAGCAGGAGAAAGACGACGATGACTCTTCCTCTTCGTCAAATTCCGACTCTGACGCCGAAACGGAAGACCAAACAGTTCAAGAATCTGTGGCTACTGAGGAATCAGAGGAGGGGGTGGCAGTCGACGAATCTATGGCTACTGAGGAATTGGGGGCTGAAGAGCAAACAGTTGAGAGGCAAGCTACCGAAACGGAAGACGAAGAAGATACCGTTGACAAATCGGTTGATGCTGATGATGTACAGTCTGAAGATGGCACTGCAGACGAATCAGTGAAGATTGATGAAGCCGAAAGAACTGCAGGTCCACCCATCGTCGCTGTTCAGAGTGGCGACTCTGAGGCTAGTGAGGCCAGCGAGGCGCAAGTCGAAGAGGCAGCCAACGTGGCTGCTGAACCAGCAGACGGGAAGAAAGTCAAGAAGGGTATATTTGGGCTTGCTGTTTTCGGAAAGAAGAAAGTTCAGAAAGAGGAACCGGAACCGGAAAAGAAAGACGATCTAAAGGCGATTATGGCCCGTCGTCGTGAAAAGGCTGCGTCCATCAAGGCGGGAGATTTGGAGAAAAGCCTCAAGAAGAAAGACGATTCGCCGAAGAAGAACTCCGAGATGGAGGCTGTCATGGCAAAGATGGCACGGAAACGCGAGATGGCTGGGTTGGAAAGCGTCCGCTTAGCTGCCGAAGCCGAATCGGGCGCTGCTATTGATGCCGAAGAAGATCCCGTCGAGTCTCCGGAGGCTGCCGAAACGGAGGCAAGTGAGCACGAGGCAAGCGAGCGCGAGTTGAATGTCGAAGCAAGCGAGCGCGAGTTGAGTGAACACGAGGTAAGTGAACACGAGGCAAGCGAGCGCCAGCTGAGTGTAAACGAGGCAAGTGAACACGAGGCAAGTGAACACGAGGCAAGCGAGCGCCAGCTGAGTGTAAACGAGGCAAGTGAATACGAGGCAAGTGAACACGAGGCAAGCGAGAGCGAGTTGAGTGTAAACGAGGCGAGTGAACACGAGGCAAATGAACACGAGGCAAGCGAGCGCCAGCTGAGTGTAAACGAGGCAAGTGAACACGAGGCAAGCCAGAGCGAGTTGAGTGTAAACGAGGCAAGTGAACACGAGGCAAATGAACACGAGGGAAGCGAGCGCCAGCTGAGTGTAAACGAGGCAAGTGAACACGAGGCAAGCCAGAGCGAGTTGAGTGTAAACGAGGCAAGTGAACACGAGGCAAATGAACACGAGGGAAGCGAGCGCGAGTTGAGTGTGAACGAGGCAAGTGAACACGAGGCAAGTGAGCGCGAGCTTAGTGTAAACGAGGCAAGCGAACGTGAGTTGAGTGTACACGAGTTGAGTGAACATGAGGCAAGCGATCACGAGGCAAGCGAAACTTACGATGAGGAAGCGCCCGTCGTTGACGAATCAGAGGCTAGCGACAGTGTCCCAGCCGAGGATGCTTCGGATGCTTCGGATGAGGGCACGGCAGTCCTTGTCGGGCAAGCCGAGGAAAATGAGGAAGAAGTCCTTAAGAAGAAAGAGAGTAAGAGCTGGTTCGGGGGTTTGTTTAAAAAGAAAAGTAATGACAAGGATCAATCTGAGGCTGCTGAGTCGGTGTTGGAGGCTTCCGAAGATCGCGATATTGAAGCCGTCGGCGCCGTTGCTGGCGCTGCAGTGCTGGCTACCGATGATAGCGACGAAGAATCTGAAGAATATATCATTGAAGAAGAGTATATTTCTGATGAAGAGATCGAAGAAGAGATTGAAGAAGAGGTGGTGACCACCGACGACGGAGAAATCTATGAAGACATAGAGTCTGCAGAGTCTGGCTGGACAAGCAGAGAGCCTTCGGACTCCAGTGCAAATGAAGAAGAAGAAATATTGCTGGAAGACGATGAGATGTTCGAAGAAATTGTGGAGGAGGACGATGGTGGTGTCCTCGAAATGATCGAGGAAGGCATGCTGGAGCATTCGGAGGCCTCCACCGTGGACAAAGAGAACGTCGAAGAGGTGGGAAAGGAAAAGAAAACAGGCTGGTCACTCTGGCCGATGTCTTCGAAAGAGCCCAAAATTGCCGAGTCTTCCACCAACCAGCGAGATTTTAACCCTATGCTACTTTCGCAAGACGGCCCAGATGATGAAGACGAGATTGCCCCAACTCGTACTAGCCGCACCAAGAAAAACAAGAAGGCCTTTCTTGATCTCGACCAGGAGGTTTCATCTTCTTCTGATAGCAGCGAGTCCGATGCTGATCCCGAGGCCGCCTTACGAGGGTCCTCTTCTGGCAGCAGGAAGAAAGCTATCGACGACAAAGACATTGCGCTTCCTAAACGCCGACTATGGATCCTGGCACTGGTCGGCCTTATTGTTGCCCTCGGTGCTGGTATCGGTGCTGGTATCGGTATCAGTTTTGCCGTTGACGGTGACGACGATGGAGCGGATGGCATGCCGTCCATTCAACCTTCGCAATCACCGACGAAAGCGCCAACATTTGAAAGCCCGACGCAGGCACCATTGGACAACCTGCAGCAGGCAAGCTTTGACTTGATCTGCGCGACACTCCCGGATACCTGTAGCAAGTTGAACGACCCTGCTACGCCTCAGTATGATGGAGTGCGGTGGTTGAACGAGAATGAGAATCTTCGCTCCTACTCGGATGAGAAGAAGCTTACACGATACGCGCTCGCGACACTGTTCTTTGGCACAGGAGGAAACGAAACGTGGGTGGACAATACTGGCTGGTTGTCGGAGCAAGATGAATGTCTCTGGTACACAACGTCGAATAATTTGCCGTGCGATCTTGAGCAGCACTTTACCAAACTCGAGCTGGACTTCAACGGTCTCCAAGGAGAGCTTCCGATCGATGTTGGTCTTCTGACAGCAGTGAATATCGTCAGTATTCGGAGTAACTCCGACTCAGCTCTCGTGGGAAGTCTCCCGACCGAAATGGGCTTGCTCACCAACATGACGTCCTTGAATTTGAACGGCAACGATTTATCCGGAGCAATTCCTTTCGAGTTTGCATCTTTTACTGGCCTCACATTGCTGAATCTCGGCAACAACCAGTTGAATGGCCTCCTTCCATCTTCTCTGCTTGCCGCTGCAACCGGCTTGGTGGAATTGAATCTGGAAGAAAATAATTTGGGTGGCGGTGTTGGTGTACCTGGAGAGATTGGCGGCCTTTCTAGTCTCGAGACGTTGAACTTGGGCGCCAACAATTTTGGTCGCTTCCCATTTGAAGTCACAGGTCTCGTCAACCTTGTCACTCTCAACCTTAGCAAAAACAATATTATTGGTACGATTCCTCCCGAAATCGGCAACATGCTTGCTCTCAAGGAACTTTATTTGCAAGGGAACAGGCTGCGTGGTGGAATCCCATCAACGATTGGGAGCCTCACCAATCTCCGTCCTGGCCTAGATCTTAGCGAAAACACTCTAGCCGGTCCAATCCCGACGCAAATCGGGCAGCTGACCAAGCTGAGAAACCTTCGCTTGCAGAAAAACTTTTTGAGCGGGGAGCTTCCTGCAGAGGTTGCAGCGATCGATAAAATCCAGGTGATTCGCATCGACAGCAACGATATCACAGGCGCAATCCCAGATCCAGTCTGCGAACTTTACGACAGCATCCGTCAAGGTCCTTCTAGTTACGCCGACTGTGATGAGGTCTTTGCTCCGTGCTTCCTCTGGTGCTGCACGGATGGAGGAGGCTGCAAGTGTCGCTTTGAAGATACCAACCCGCTTCTCTGCCTGCAGGCCCCGTAAACAATCGGCGTGTCTCTACCAGCTACACGTGCGCGACATGTCGCGATTCGCAACCTTTATATGAATAAAAGTGTTCATGTTTGCAACCTTTGTGTATTCGTTCTACTAGACCTACTATGATAGCTAGCTAGCGTGTCGGTATGTGCCTTTGTCGTCCTTTACGTTTATTACACTTGCGCGTTTGTTCCAAAAGACATAGATGCTGGGGTCGTTCAGCCTGTAGTCTAGTCGGACGATCGAACCACAACCGGAAGGGCAAGGCGAAAGCCCGAAAACCTGTACCTGGTATATGTCAAAGCGGTCGCTAGCTATCGTAGCTCTCCATCTTATCTATCTCTTTCGCGCTCCTTTACATTTTGGGCAACTAACCCGGAGAGGAACTTAAGCTTGTGTTTGGTCCCGATAAAGGGCTCCCCATGGCAAGAAATGCTAGTAGTCGTTTCTCTGCAAGATAAACTAGTCAGATGCTAGTCGATTGTATTGATGAAACGATGTCAATCCTAAAGATGAACTACTTAGTTTATGGGTCAGTAGTGGAAAGACCACTGAAAGCTGCTGCAAGATGCGTTGGCAGATGGTCGTAGTCTTTGTAGTCG
>Ga0307981_1002749_pt1 | contig 13866 bp, 10 predicted proteins | sample OrgLakmetagen987_FD_201849 | JGI IMG/M metagenome (GOLD analysis project Ga0307981, IMG submission 201849) | Saline water microbial communities from Organic Lake, Antarctica - #987 | ecosystem: Environmental > Aquatic > Non-marine Saline and Alkaline > Saline | place: Antarctica: Organic Lake... | reverse complement strand
TATAACCATCAAACCAGTCTTTTGTTTCCTTTCTGACATTCTTTTCGATAATCGCCTTGAAAAGCGCCAGCTTGGTAAAGCGCGTGTCGTGGCGTACGCGCAGATTGACCCGAAAGTCGCCGTCAGCTTGAATGATCCAGTGATCCTGCACATGAAAAGCGTCCGCCGAGGGAATACCTTCAATGGTTGTTGTGTTCTCTAGCAATATACCATAATCACGAAATCGACGCAACTTCTGACGACGTGTTGTGTGTGCTGAGGAAGGACCGAGACCGAGGGAGTTTTTGATGGGGTGCGTAAAGGTAATGGTACGAGTGTAAACGTCGTTTTCTCCACTCTTCCACTTGGTAGCATTGACCTCTCGATCTTTGATATAGTCACGCTGATATCGGTCCAAGGAGAACGGAGCGTTGTCGGCTAGAAATTGTTGAAAGAATACATTTAATGAGCACGAGAGAGAGAGGGACTGCAGCAAAGCGTGAACGGTAAACAGTGGGTGAGACTCTGACGGATCAAATGGGCAACCAAGTGCACCATCAGTCATGATCGGTCCCTCGCTCCTGAATACACATTGCTGTAAGTTACCTCGATTCCAATCTGTTGCAATGGTGGATTCCTTGGCTTTTGGGCTTCGTTCCAAGCGTCCTTGAGAACAAAGTCACTTTCTTCCATGAACGAATCTTCACCCGACACGGATTCCGCCGTTTCGGCATGCTGCTCCGTCGCAACAGCATGTGGATGGGAAACAATCTGCGGAAATCGAAGGACGGAATCGGAAACCGCTCTTCGGCGGTTGCTCGGCATGGGCGGCGACGGGGAAGGTGCGAACGTGCAGGTAGACGGCGTCGGTATTACCCCCAACGAAGGCGACGATACCAGCGGTACGCCCTCGTTTCGACCTTGTATTGGATCTTGGACAATCCATTGGTCGCGCTGCTGATCTGCTAGTACCTTGAGTCCCTTGAGCAGCTGTAGAACGTGCTTTCGGTGATGAAAGGACTTGAAAATATACGATTCGAATTCGACCGTGGCGATGCGAATGCTGGTGCTCCGGTACAGCTCCATCTCCGTGATATCCTCATACTGTAGGAGCTGACGTTGTTCGAATCCAAGAAGGTTGCTGTAAAATAGAACGGCTTGACTGGTAGCAAAGAGGCGTCCACGAATGCGATTGCGCGAGCAAAAGAAATCTCCCCAGGAAGATCCAACGGCTTGGCCAAAGAGTGAGCGAACAATGTCAGACGATGCCGCCAACGACAAGGAGACTTGCGGACTTCGTTGCTGTGTAGGTATAATCAGGTTGTCTTCTTCATGGAAAGGATGGCTGTTGTCCTCCAGGAGACTGCTCTGCGTTAGTAGCTCGGCCATGGTGTCAGGAACATTCTTTCGAAGAACACTGAATTTGGTTTTTGCGAACAACACACGGAAAAACCGATTTTTAAGATTTCCCGCCAAAACTGAAAACGGCATCTAATTGGTTTGGCCAACCCTTCAGTACCGCGTACCATCACAGGTATCAGGTACCGGTGTATATCGTATGCCACTACGCGGACGCAGCGACAATTGACCATGGCAGGTCACCGACGACGCAAGCTGAATGCGGTCACTGCTGCAGTCCTGTTTGCCTTGAGTGCGTCTGGATCCTTGGCCTTTCTTTCGGAAGGAGCAAGCCAATCTTGGGTCCGAGTAGCCCGTAGTGTTCAGCCGATGAGCAGCACGCGTCGTTGGGAGTCTGCTGGACGCGCTGATGCGCAGTCTGCGGCAGTCCACAACACCACAGCGGCAGGCATTCACAGGAGACGTCAGACTCGTCGCAAACCATCAAATAGACGACCTAAATACTACTGGACCGATCTGAAAAACGTCAAATACGAGCTGCATCAATTTTGGGCCGACTGCGGCGTGGTTAGCCAGCCTCCAGCCATTCCCAACGATCAGCTGCTCAACCATTTTCACAGACACGACTTGAGGGCCGTCATTGCCAATCATTACGGCAGTCGAGAAAGTCTGGCTGATTCGTTGGGCGGAGCTCGCATTATGCCGGGTCGTTGGACCGATGCGGTCCAGGAGAGCCCGGAACTACAGCAACTCTTGCGCAAGGACGATAGTTTATCCGCCGAGCGCCCGCCCGTGTCGTCACCACTGCACGAGGCGCATGACAATGCGAATAACAACAATAACCACGACGAACATGAATCTCGTCGATGGTTGCATCAGATCGGGAGAAAACCAAAGGGATATTGGAGCTTGCGCGTCGTTATCCAAGAGCTGTAAGTACACTTGAAACAATGGGTAGTGTGTCGCCGCCCTTGATTACCATTGCCTCACACTAGCACTGTTGTGTCGTTGTACCTCATAGATACGAATATGTTGACGCATTTCGTCATCGGAACGGTCGGCCCGCCGTGTGGATGCCACGACCTTCGGAACTTGGTGCCGAAGGACGCGACGATCTCCGACAAGCGCTGGGGAGATTTGGAGGAGCGCCAAAAATTTGTCGAACGGCCGGCATGGTCCCCTACAGGGACTGGTATTATTTTGAAGGTCAATTGGAACTGTTGTCGGAACTACGGCGCTACCTGGACGAGTTTGCGGGCTCGGATTATCGGTCCTTTCCTTCCGTGTCGGAGATTCATCGCAACGGGTACCACGAGCTGCACGGTCTGATTCAGTATTACGGCGGTCGTAAATTCCTGGCCAGTCGCTTGGGAATGACTGGCGCACCACGAGTTGCCGGCGACGACTTTTGCGACATGAACTGGGGACCTTTTGACTTGGACTTTGCTGTGCGACTGCTGACGTTTGTCCGGCAGAACCAGATGCTCAAAAACCCTCCACTCATGAATCCCGTGCTGGGGATGCCTTCCCAATCCAAGTTACTGTTGAGTGGAGACGAAGGTTCATGGTTGGCTGACCGTATCCGAGTCTTTGGGGGCTACGAGAATGTGGCGAGACGACTGGGTCTAGCTTTTTTCGCGACCGATCGCGCACTTCCCGGCTAGGGTTCGAATTAGGATCGGGTTGAAGAATAACCCGGAAAATCTTCGCTGCGTTGTTCTGTGGTCTTCGAACGCGCTCGCACATCGTCCCGACGCCAGCAGCTGTCAGCAACATCGGCTGGTTGACAATGATCGTCACGTTAATGATCTTGACTGCTGCGTCCCTCTATGCATGGAAACACGGCGGAAACGTGTGGCAAGCATGTGTATGCGACCGGACGGTAGACGAGACGGAGGACCTTGCGGCCACAGCCGAAGAAAAAGAGCACTGAAGACTTCGATACGTTGCACGAGCCGTAAGCGTGGGCTACTCCCGCTCGCATGCACCTTTGCGACGCTTTTGCTCTTTGTTGGCTGCGAGATTCATGCACGACGCATCATTACGGCCTTTAGTTACTCCAACCCTAAACGAATGTCGATGCAATTCGCGCATGAGAGCGTGCTTCCTCCGTTGCCGAGAATCGAGACACCTTCAACGGCCGATACAGAATCTGCCGTCTTGAGTGACGAATCCAACCCTGGGCTTTCCGTCTTGTACACCAACGACCCCAAGATGGTCTCCAGATGGTTATCGGATCATGTGGCTACCGGGGGCTGCACTCTGGGCTTTGATCTAGAGGTGAGTTGTCGCAATTGTGTTTAAATTCTGTTGTTTCGCAAGCACTGACGAACCAGTTAGTTAACCAGACTCTTAAGTCTATGGGCTGCAAAGTCTATTGACTGTGTGGAGAACCGCTTTCACCCATTTTTATCCGAGCTTGTTGCAATGTGGGAAATAAAGAGCAATGATGCGTAACCAGCTACACTGAAGGATTAGTCTCCGCTCAGGCATGTTTGATAAAAAAGTTACTTGCCTCGAGCAAGCTTGAGCTCTCTTGTTTCCCCTCCCGCTGGATCGTTGTCCTGACTTATTTCTCGCGCAGTCTCTCACTCTACTGTTTTTTATTTGCATTCTTTCTTTTATAAGTCCGTCCCAGATGCACCTTGGATCACCCGCACGGCAAACTTTCGAGGGCCTGCACTTGTGCAACTGGCCACACCAAAATCAAGTCTGGTGATTCACTTGGCTCGGCCCGATGGAAGATTCAGTGGTTCTTGCGGCCCTCTAATAGAGGCGGTATTAAGCGATGAAACTGTTGTCAAGGCAGGCGTCTCGGTAGACCAAGACATGCTGGAGCTGCGTCAAAAGTGGCCGCGACTGGAAGCTCGCAGTCGATTGGATCTCGGTGGTATTGGAGCCTCTGGTTCGCAGCGTTTGGGCCTCAAGAAGCTTACTGACAGTATCCTTGGCATTGAACTACCCAAATCACGTCGCTTGGCAGCCAGTGATTGGAGTCAAGTACCCCTGACGCAAGCTCAGCTAGCTTACAGCGCACGAGATGCTTGGGCGGGAGCGGCTATTATCTCTGCCTTGGCTGCGCGAGACCCCAGTACCTTTGGTACACCTGCTCTGGTTGATCTTTTGCAATCGCAGCGTTCTATCGACGACCTCTTCCACCGTCGTATACGGCGAAAGGCAGCAAAGAACCAACTGGCTTCTGTCCTTTCGCCCTATTCGTTCGAGGAAAAAAAGCGGCAGCATGTGCGCTGGCACGAAGTACCAACTTGGAAGGCTAATGTTGTCTCGGATTTGCGAGATGTTATGCAAGAGAACCGCGCTGACCAAGGAAAAGTGTTTGACGTTGCGCCGCTTGGCTTTAGCATCGTTACCAAGAATCAGACGGACTTGAGAGTTGAGAGCAACCAGACGCATACAAAATAGTTGAGTTGAGAGCATCAAACACGACGCATCTAAAATAGACCCCGCCCAACAACATCAACACGACGATAGACAAGCTCATACTTTTTTTGTCACAGTCCTAATTAGAAAATGTCTTCATGTTCTCATTCTTGTAGCGTAATACTGTGACGCATTGACGACTATGACGATGGTCTGCTGCCACCGCACTCCTGTACCTGTGTTACAACCATAGCCTCACTAAGAAGTAGATCGACCCTACAGCTATCATGGGAATTCCTCGGTTTCTATCCGAAATCTTGCCCTCGGCAGGACGAAAGATTGATCTCGCCGAGTACGCGGCCGAAGGCATTATCCCTACCGGCCAATCTGCAACTACCGGTAGTAAGCGAAGACCTCTGCGTATTGGCGTGGACGTCAGCACCTGGATCCATCGCGCAGCGCATGGACACGGCGACATGCTGGGCGATGAGCGTCACTTGTCGAACTATGGCCGAGCCGAATTGCATTTCCATGTCGACGGTACGGCAAAACCGGTGAACCCCAACGCCGAACAAGAAATGGTCAGTGTGTACGTGACTGCCTGCACCGTCTATGTAATCACGCGACTCTTGACTCTACAAAAGTCTAGCTCGGGGGAGGTCCTGGTCGTTTTGGACGGAGCGACCCCTCCGATCAAGCAGCGTGAGGTACAAGATCGTTCGCAGAAACGTAAAGAGGCACAGCTGGAACGTGACAAGCCTGTTGATCCAACGGGAGATGAAGACGCCCAAGAGCAGCGCTTGAAAGGAAATCGTCGAGCAGGTGCTGGTAAGTTTTTCGGTGAAATCGTTACCAATGTCATTGAAGCCCTTAGGTTGAACTCAATTCCCTTTCTCGTATCACCGTACGAGTCGGATGGGCAACTGGCGTATCTTGCAAACCAAGGCTTTATCGACTTGATTATTACCGAAGACTCTGACTTGGTCGCCTATGGAGGAGCCAGTCCCATCTTATTCAAGGCTACAGAGTCCGTTGGAGAAGGATTTGCGCGTGGAATCCTGCTGCGAAAAGAGGATTTAGGGGCTGCTTCGGGAAGCATTGACCTCATGGACTTTTCGCCCATTATGTTGGCCGTCATGTTTTCTTGTGCTGGCTCCGACTACTGCAGCAAGCTACAAGGTATTGGCATCGTCACGGCCAACAATATTGTCCGCTCCGCCTTTCTGGGAAGGCAGCCGAACGGTCCAAGTCCGCTCGCCAAGGTCTTCGAATTGCTCTATCGCTACACGTCCACGACCGATTTGTCCAACGACTTCAAGAAGAAATTCGAGAATAATTTTCTCGGCGCCGTCTTCATGTATCGCCATCCAGTTGTGTTTGATCCGATCCAGCGTCGTTGTATCCTTGTTGGAGATCCCGATCAAGGTGTCGACCCGGAACTAGCGACATACAAACCGTACGTGAAGCTGTGTCAGGATACCGCCCACAGAAGCGACATTGCGGGAATCGTCTTTAAGCCCCCCATGGCAACCTATATTGCGGAGGGCTGGATCGATCCTCGAACGCTGCAGCCACTACACAATGTTGAAGTGCCGGAGCATGTTCAACACTTTATTGACAAGGGTCTCCGAGACGAAGAGCCCGATATCCTGGACGAGACGCAAGGCATGGAGACACAAGAAGAAGTCGTCATGGATACCAGCGATGTGCATAGTCAAGACCAAGGCGATGATGGAGGACCTAATGCTGGGCAGTCAGATGCAGATACTAGAGAGTCTCAAAACTTGGAAGGTGGGGCAGACGGACAAATGCCAGCCGAAACACCAGCATCTATTGGTAGCAAACGCAAGGCTCCTCCAAGCAGTGAAGCATTTCCAGCGAAGAAGGCATCGAATCCGACCGATGGAGTGGTTGAGCTTATCGACGACGATGTGGAAGACAACCTGGAATCCCAAGCGCCCATGCTTAGTTCACAAGACGATCTGGTGCTTATCTAAACTAAATGTACCACATAATTACAACAAAAGAGTAGTAACGCAGCTCCAATGTCGCAGTAAAGCAGGCGATCTAGTAGTAGTTTAAACGAGATCACTGAATGGCAGAGGCTGGATAGTGATAATCTCCTCACCGTGTTCACCCGGAGCGGCCAAGTAGTATGCCTCCTTGGGTTGCTTGGGTGTGCGCTTCAGGTTGACCTTGACACCAGTCTTGCGTGCTTCGTCCTTGGCAGCCTCGTTCTCCTTCTTACGCTTCAAGATCTCGGCTTGGCACTTGGACTTTCGCACATGCTCAATGCGTACATGAATACGCTTCTCAATGATACGTCCGTTAACGAGCTTGTTCACACGGATTCCGACAGCAGCCTTGGTAACGTTGAACACGATTCCGGTGCGTCCATGGTATCCCTTGTGGGGCATACCCTTGTGGATGGAAGGATCAGCAAAGATATCGACATAATCGCCCACCTTGACGTTCATGAGGTATTGCGAAAGGTGGATGGGTCCATGTTGCCTATGCTTTTTGGCAAACATGTGGCGCGTACGCGCCCTAACACCATAGGAGTGAGGCATCTTTCAAGTTAAGAGAGAGTAGTAGCAATAGCAACAAGAGACGACTCTTTCCAAGGTCAATACAACAACACTTGACGATGATCAACTTCGTTGGGACGCGAAACGAAAGATGAGAAAAATGCAAGTAAGCGGTAAGTGGTAAAACGTGTTTGGTCACGAATAAGACTCAAATACGACTCAAATGCTTGTGATTGACGAACACCCTCCGACTCCGAGAGCCAAACAATTCGAGTGCTCATTTCACACTAGACTAGGCTATTGTACTACAGTTTACATTTGTTCTCTTTAGCTTGCTTGCCCCCACCATGATGGAAGCCGAGTCATCGTTCACCCCAGAAGTCTCTACGGAGAAAGTATTGGGCATGATTGAAGCCTGTCGGACGGGAAACATGCATGCGATTCAACAATTGATGGCCGAAAACCCCATTTTCGCCTGCCAACAGGACGAAGAAACGGGTCGCTCGCCGCTCATGGCTGCAGCTTCGACGGGCAACGGAGCTCTCTGCCAGCACTTGTTGGAAGCAGGTGCGCCGTGGAATGCGGTGGATCGTAACGGACAATGCGCTGGTAACTATGCCACGGATAACCAGCACTTTGGAGTCGTCCAATTACTGGTCGACTGGGCTACACGAGCCGAACTGATTCTCGGCATGGTTGAACGATCGATTCGAGACCATGGAGCAACTGACGACGCAACCGCTGCTACTTCTATGGCTACCGAGCAAGCGCTGATTCCTGCTAGCTCTAGTGGGCCAGTCGAGCACGAACCGTGTACAAAGCCTGATTATCTCAGGCAACGATTGCATTACACGGCAGATGGCAACGCCCTGTTGGATTCTGACGATGATGCTGTCATGATGGAGTGGGAGCGTCCCTTGATGCAAGCGCATGCACAAATCCTGATGGAAGGGACCGGTCGTCGGGTCTTGAATGTTGGTTTTGGAATGGGAATCATCGATACGGCTCTGCAAAATCTGCAACCCACCCAACACTACATCATTGAAGCACATCCAGATGTCTATGCTCGTATGCTGGCCGACAAGTGGGACCAGAAGCCCAACGTTCGAATATGTTTCGGAAGATGGCAGGATGTTATGCCAAAGCTAAAAGAAGAAGGCGTCGTTGTGGACGCCATCTTTTACGATACGTACGGCGAGCACTTTCTTGATCTGGAGGACTGGCACTGTCAGATGGTTCACATTCTGAGCAAGCCGCATGGTATCTATTCCTTCTTCAACGGACTCGCTCCCGACAACCTATTCTTTCATGGCGTAGCATGTCAATGCGTCAAGCTGCAACTCTCGCAACTCGGTTTGGAGAGCGACTCTTTGCCGTGCGAGATCCAGGTCAAGGATGAAGTCTGGGAGGGGATCCGGCGAAAGTACTGGCACGGTAGGGATACATACTATCTTCCGCGGTGTACGTGGAGTTCCCAGTTTCTCCAGACTGGCACACCAACCGTGGAAAGAATCGTCGAGGAAGCTCGCAAGAATAAATCGAATATGCAAGTCGCCGGTGATGACATTAAGAGGCAACGAATGGGTTAGATACACTATCAAGATGCCACAATGCTTTGTAACTCTATGTGCATCTATGTATTGGACGACTGCTACTCGATGCCCTTGTGTAATGTCTCTTGTAACACTCGGATCGTAGCCTTTATACCGCGCACTTCCACAATGATCCATATCTGGAGGAGCAGAACAAGAACTATCAAAGTGACAGCCATGGTACTGCTCGAGACCAACGCTATGGGATTTGCGGGTGTCTTTACCTGCTCCTTGACAGGTACCGCCACTGATTGCTGAACTGTATTTGTTCCCGTTCCTGTTGCTGTTCCATTGTCCAGACCTTGTGACATGTAACTTGCCATGGATTTAAACAGATCAATAAATTCTGACGCCGTCGTTCTGCCGATAATACTTTTAAACATGGTTGATTTCACAAACGTGATCTTGAACTCCATCGTAACTGACACACAATCGTCGCCTATACGCTCCACAAGTATTCGGTCTGCAACATAAAAACAGTCGGCCATTGGAACACCTTCCACGTGCGTCTTGGTTTCTATAGAAATCCCATGATCCCCATATCGACGGTAGATTTGTTCTTTTCGAGCTCCAGCTTCCGGGGGAGCCAGAGGAGCGTTCACCGGGTGCGTGTATTGAATAACCCTGGAATGCTTCTCGTCGTCTTGGTCTTTCCAGTTGGACGCGTCAAGATTCGAGTCACCCCTTTGCTGCAAGAAAGCAGCTATCGAGTATTTGGCCCCGTTTTCCAAGAACATATCAATGTATGTATCCAGATTGCACTGGAGCACATGGTCTTCAACAACCTTCTTGTCGTAGTCGGAGGTTTGCTTGACTTTCGACCATTCTTCCTCGAGACTATTCACTATCGCACTCCTCTGCGACCCGTGCTGAGAAGAGGCTTCACCACCACTGGTATCGACCGTGGTCACTTCTGTCGAAGTGTCAGCCTCTTCATTATTGCTGCCAACATGAAACATAGAACCCATCATGGGATCAGAATTCATTCGCCGAAAGGTCGGTCTTCGACGAGTCGATGACTGCCGCCTCTTTTGCTGACTACTCAATTCAGCATTGTGCAAGGAAATCAGCGAGGCCCAAACCTTGTCGGGTGTTTCCATCTCTGCAAACTCGAACGCTTCGTCTCTCTTGCTGAGAATGCGAATACCGTCGTCCCGCTCCATGACTTGTACTTGTCGCACCGCATCCCATTTCAAATGGACCGTCGTTTTGTCCCAAAAGAACTTGCGACCAAAAAAGTAGACTGCATCTGTCCCGGCGTATAGCTTTCCAGCCACACTCTTGTGAGTACAGTGAATAGGTTGTAGCGACAGCTTGCCAATGAAATATTCCACCTCTTGCAAGTCTAGACCACCTCCAAAACTAGCAGCAAAGCTCTTGCTCGGTGGAGGCGTTGGCAAAGTCACCTTGCTCTTTGGTGCAGGGGTCTTGAATCCATCGTCCTTTGCTGTTTCTTTCCCTTCTTTTGATGTTGGCATCAAAAACCCATTATTCTCCGGTACAGCAGCAGCATCGTTGTCGTCGTCATTGTCGAGCTCGTAAAAGTCCAAATCCGATTTGGACATTAGCAAGGGATCCGAGTTTCTGCGCTTGTACTCTCGATACGCATGCGGCGACTGTTGCCTGGCTGATGGTGGACGATCCATCAATGCATCATTGTGTAGACTCACCAAGACAACCCAGGCTCGGTCGGGCGCATGAATGCCTGTAAAGACGTATACGGTATCATCCTTGGTGAGAACTTGCAAGCCTTGATTGTCGTCCATCTTTTGCACTTGCAAGACATCTTGCCAAGGCAATCGCAGTTTCTTGTCAAAGAGGAAGAAGCTTCCCAAAAAGTATAGGGCAGTCGAGCCCGCGTATAGCGTACCATTCGATTGACTGTACGTACACGTGTATTCTCCCGAAATGTAGCCCGCGACAGTTTCAATGTCGTGCCCGACTGCTACGCGCAGTGGCGAGAGTGGGGGATCTATTGCAATTGCAGCCGATGAAGAGGATAACACATTCGGCATATCGATTGTAAGGCTTGTAGTGGACGACGACATGAGAAGGAGGGCCCAATGAATCAGAGACAGAACAACGTACAAGAGCATATACCAGGCACAGCGACACCACCGGGGATACAACCAAGGTCTGGGACGGTCTCGAAAGCGAGAAACGATCAATCCAACACCTCTATTGTACAAGCCGTCTATCTAAGATTCTAACAACCGGGTGTACGTCGTAGCGTCAAGAGATGGAAGGGTGTCTCTCTATGGTGTCAAGGCGTGCGTTACAGTACCGTATTCGTTGAGTCGTCGCGTCGCGTCGCTCGTCTCGTTGTCGTTCGGCAATAAAAATGGCAGTAGTCCTTGGGTTTTCACGTTTTCACTGTCTCGTTTTTGCTTAGAACTTGAAAACCGCAAGACATTCTTACACCGACGACAGACGACAGACCTCGACCTCGATTAAGACGAACGCGAATGAAATTAGAGGGGCACAATGGTCGAAGGTGAAGACATCACCAAGACAAGTCGGGAAAACGAGACCCTGGACCTGGACAGCAGCGCACATTACATCGATAGAAGCGAGAGCGAGAGCGAGTATGCAGTTCGGATTCGAACGATAAAAAGAAAGTCAAACGTTGGAAACGGACAAACGACTTTCATCACAATGAATAAGGCGGCGACGACGACGACGGCCTCGGACAATAAGGGCGAATCACATCGAATATACTGGCAACAATGGCTGACTCCGAGCGCTACTACTTCCAACGGCATTAGCTCCGCAGTAGCGACGCCACAAAGTCGTCGTGAACTGATTACGAGTTCGGCAGCCGTGCGCCTTTCAGTGACGGCCAAGGCGGCGGATGTCACCCAATTGTTGCGGCAGACTCTCAATATCTCGACTTTGGCATCGAACAAGAACGCAACGATACTTTCCAGTAGTAGCATCAACAATACATTGAAACATCCGCAGTATTCGCAAGATCAGGATTACCTAGTGCTAGTGGGGACCTTGTACTCGTTGCCCCGAGACTATGTGCAATTTGAGCATGAGAACAAGCGACAAGCTGCTGCTAACGGTGCCAGTGGTGGCGAAACGCAACAACCCCAGCATTACTTATCGCGATCCTCCGATCCTTTTCATGTGGTCCGAACACTCCATCCACAGGAGAATCCTGTTACCGTGCGTCACGAAATGACGGCCCATTTGCAAAAACTGCTCCAGGGAGCAGCATCGGCAGACCAGCCGAGTCGCACCATTATATCCCCAAAGCTGCAGTGGTACTTTTTGCCAGCTGCCACAGAAACAGCCAGTCCCATACCCAATTGCATTGATCTGGACGGTTATTGTACCGGCATGGAAGATGGCGACGATGATACGGAAGATCAAGAGGACGACGACGATGATGAATCCGACGATGATACCGATGCGGAGAATGATGATGGTCAAGAGATGTCGAATCTATTACTCTCTCGTTTTCCGTGGCTTACATCTTCTGCTGATACAGACACAGCGGCGACCACACAGCTACCTGACGATACCAAAGAACGCTATCGCCTCGAAGAACGGCAACATCGCAAGGAACAACGCCGCATTTACCAATTGTCCAGCAGCCAGTCGGCACTTCGCCACTATTGCATGTCGGGCTATCTATTGAAACGGTCTCGACGAGATCCACACGTCTGGAGGCGGGTGCACTGCGTACTCACAGATGATTACTTGTGGTACGTAAGTCGTGTCTACAAGGAGAGCAGAAAATCTAGCTCTAGCGACCAATCACTGCCGCCTTTGGCCAAGCACGGTCGTATACGATTAACACGGGCGCTCTTGCTAGAACCTGCTGCCGAATACGTGCCTCTCTACCGCACACCCAATGCCTTTGAAGTCGTGGCGGCGCGTGGAACCTCGCACGTTTTTCGGGCGACCAATAAGCCGTTGCAACTCCAATGGATCCAGACGCTTTCGGAACGCATTGTACAGTCTTACGAGAACAGTCTCATGGAAAATGCCGAACTCATTGTGGCGGATGAATGCCTCGCACGAAACCGCCGACAAACAAGTGTCGCTGTTCAACCTGTATGGGACTCTATTGCCTCTGGTCAGCACGACAGCGAAGAGTGCTGCAGTCCAGAGCATGTAGGTGCCATTTTACGGCTTGGAATGCAAGTGGCCGAGTATCGTGAGTGCTGTCGACACGTTCTCATGCGCATGCCAGCCAAGCGTCCAGTGGTGGTCATGACACCCAGACGACCATCTCCGCGGAGCAGCGACGTATTGTCATCCTCCAGTAGTATACCTGCGGTAGAGCCATTGGACCCTGCCTTGCAAGACGTTATTCACGCAGCGTGGGAACAGGCTGCCAACGTGTTGGCGCGAGTTACCCACGTTGCCTTGCAAGTTCAAAGTGGCGACTTGTCGACCACTGGTAACAGGAAACCCTCTCGTAGTATTGAAACGCAGTGTCGACACGTGGATTATGTAATTACTGGGCGCTTCCGATCGGCACAGTCCATGCATGGGGAGCATTCGGAAGTAGCAAGACCCAAGCGTCCGTCGAATGGAACAAGCAACGGGATTGGCACGCACAACCACACCAACCACGATCCTCCGCCTATGGATCTTTTCGACAGTCTCTTGGCCGAACTGCAGACACTTGCCGGTACGCCCCATATTACTCTCGGAAATGGAACGTTTACAACGCCAACAACGACGAATGGGGACCACCAGCATCACAATGCCCCTTAAACCTTATCGCTAGCTACCACGATTCTGGTGACCATCATAAACCCCCAACGATATAGCTATGTTGATTTGATTCGATTGATGTGTTGGGTTATTATAGTGTTCGTACCATTAACTCATGGCTCCGCCTTTGACAGTTTTGGCTGTACAAGGACCTGCCGTAGTGGTAAAGACGTGGCCGTTCCACGCCGCCAGGCCAGCTTCTGTCGTCTTCAAACCGTCCAAACAAGCTAGGAACACCTTTTTCTTTTCCACCTGTGCCGACGACAAGGGTTCTGGAGTTGGTAGACCATTAA
>Ga0307981_1002747_pt1 | contig 13873 bp, 10 predicted proteins | sample OrgLakmetagen987_FD_201849 | JGI IMG/M metagenome (GOLD analysis project Ga0307981, IMG submission 201849) | Saline water microbial communities from Organic Lake, Antarctica - #987 | ecosystem: Environmental > Aquatic > Non-marine Saline and Alkaline > Saline | place: Antarctica: Organic Lake... | reverse complement strand
CTGCGATTCGTGAGCAAATTGAAGAGCTCAAGAGCAGGATGGATGAGCTTGGTGAGCCTGTAGGTGATGCTAGAGCTTGTCGATCGAAGGTAATGCATTGTATTGAGTCGTCGATAAGTGAGCTGCAGGACGAAGTCTTGGGCCGCACATCGTCGGCGCCGGTTTCTGACGGGATGACAGGGGCGTCATTTGAGATTGCATTGACAATTGAGGATTTTGAAGCCGAAAGGAAGAAGTCCTTGAAAACAATTAAGATTATGTCCATTCGAGATGTGGGTGGCTATGAATTCACTCTAATGATCCATCCAAATAGAAAGAAGAAAGCGGAAGATGCCAATGCTTCGATAGGGGCTTTCTTGAGAGTGGAATTTCCTAAGGACAACAGTGTAGCATCTATGGCTCTGTCATATGAATTCACAGTGTCGTCAGGAGAGAAGTACTTCTCGCACAAAGACGAACAAGAGTTTGTTGAACCAATCGATAATTGGGGTTCCTCGGACTTCATAAGTGCAGCAGATGCCGACAATATCAAAGGATCTATCACATTCCAAGTAAACGTATTCGTCGAGAAGCTAGTACTCAAGAAACAGGAAAAGAGTACTGATGATTACCAATCAATCATGCTCTGTGCTCAACTCAATAAGCTACAAGACGACTTTGTATCTTCCTTGGACAAGCTATACTCTAACCATTACTTCTTCTCTTCCAATTTTCGTAAGAAACTGCAACATGAAGTGTCTGCCTGTCGCGGCGGTGTTGGTCTACCTGGAGCTGTCGGTCCTCACGTACCTGTGAACATTCTCAAATCACTTCGTCAGAAGCTACCAATTGTTGTTGCAGTATATCGAGATGGGGTCAAGAAAGCGGTGCTGCAGAAAGTTGATAAGCTCGTCGATAGGCACTTTGCGTCCAAACTGTACCCAAAGCTGAACGTTCTGATTATCAATAGTTGCAAATCTCTCGTCGCTCAACAGGCATCGATACTTGTGAAACAGCATGGATTCATTCTTGAGTGGGAGGAGTCGGTATGCAGCAGTAATCACTATTTCATGGACACTGTCCAGAGCATCAGGTCGATAATCGCAGATACCAAGAACGACAGGCTTTCCTACCTCAAACATCTATCTGAAGCATCAATCAAGCTCATGAGCAATGAGGATCAGAGGATTGTGGATATGCAGATTGAGATATTTGCGTATTGGAAGCTAATGAAAAAGCGTGTTGCTGACTATATGATAATGTCAACCCATTCCGTAATGGTGAATAAGCCTATCAATATCATGCTGAAACCAGCCTTACTCGAGGCAACGATGTCGCATGGTGACACTGAGATAGTGCGACTCCTGTCTCCCGATAGCACCATCGTCCGAAGGCGAAATGATATATCTAGACGTCTTGGTCGTTTGTTGAAGGCTAGATCATCGCTGGAGGAATGGGACGAGAAGGCGCAACTATTGTAATGTGATGTGATGTACCTTGGCAAGGAGATAGATGCGTTTAAATACTGAGATATGTGTTTTACGGAGAAGGTTTACAGTCACTACATTTGTTTTGTGGAAGGTTTGAATGTGTTATTGTTTCGGTTGATTTTCTGCTATAAAGTATTGATCACATTCGTGCAAAGGCATGTCCTTTCCTTTTTTTCAATTGTGATCCTCTTGATTATTTATAATCATCAGATTCGACTAAATCGCTCCAAAAGAATCTCATAACTTGTAATGCATCATTTACAACAGAATAGATGAGGCTCACTGACAAACATTTTACAACACTAACAAAACCAATACTGACACTTTTTGATAAGGTCACAGTGTCTTGGAATGGACGTGAAATCTGTTGTTTGTGCTCGAATTCCTTGAGCTAATTTCCCAAGAAGTGGTATCAGATCCCCCAAAGATTGCAATATGGCATCATCTGGGAGATATCATTGTGGAAGAATGTAAATTCTCGCTGATGAAAGAACGTGCACGAAGGAATCAAATGACAAAGGCAATGAGAAATTTCCTGCTGTAATAGCTCCGCATAGTTTTCAATTTCAAATTTTCTTTTCGAAGTCATTAATCTATAATCTATTTTCATTCAAGTGGAAGCCTTGCTTCTTGCCCTCCTCCCTCCTGCCTCCTGCCAGCTCCTGCCTGCCGCCTGCCGCCGTCGAAGAATATTTATTTACTCGAAAACGACGAGAAGAGCACAAAATAAAAATACAGTACAAAAATAAAAATACAGTAACACACATAACACACACAAGAAGAGCACTGAACACCAGCCATCATCAACCCTATCACCTGCAAACACCATACTCATTGATCCGAATCGAATAATCTGGGGTTCGTATGATCTCCGAGACATTTTGCGGCACGATAAAACAATAGCATTAAGATAGCCGTATCGAATTGGTGAAGTGGTGCACACTCACATCCATCATCGTCATCGTCCTCACCTTAGATCCACCATGACGTCTTCAATGGGAGAATACACCGTTAGTTGTCATTGTGGCAAGGTAAAAGCGAAATTCCGATGTTCCAATGAAAAAATTACCAGCTGGGAATGCAGCTGTACCGACTGTGACAAGCGGGGCAACGTTCATTTCATGGTGACAGATACAGATCTTGACCTGCCAGAAGAATGGTTGGACCAAACAATTCTATACGAGTGGGGAACCAAGACTGCGAAACGACGATTCTGCAAGACCTGCGGGGTTCTGCCCTGGTATACGCCGCGATCAAACCCAGATGGGTACGGCATAACGCTCAAATGCGTCGATTTTGGAGATAATCCACCAGAAATTGAAATTCAGAAATATGACGGCGTGAACTGGGAAAAGAGTTACGGAGCAACCAACATTACCAGCCAGACTGCAGAGTGATCATATATGTCGACGAAGGATCTGGAAATAATTGGATGTAGTGAAATATTAGCGCTCAATTGAAGAAGATATTGGACCAACACATGTTTAGCGTCGCTTTACAAGATGAACGCACCATGTTTGTGAACGAAGTTATAAGGGACTAGGTCTTACGGCCTAATCTTTCGACGACGCCCTTGCTTAATTTGTAATGATACTGTAGGATTGATCATGAGATGGGGAAATATATTTTATTTATTCCAGAACACTTTCCCAGCAAATTGAATAAGATGAAGGAACAGGGGGGAAATTACAAAATACTGCACGGCGATGAATACACTTAAATGTATTGCGATTTCTATCGTTATACGTTGTATATCTAGATAAGATCGTTGCTGTAAAAACAGTCTGTTACAAATTATAACCATAGCATCCTATGATAATGTCATCTGCAATCTTCAAAGTACCCCACATTGGCACAGTTAATTGTTCAATATTGATGCCATGGTACCAATGCTATTAAGCAGTCCAATATTTGAAAACTTATCAACCAACGCTCAAATGCCGCTTCATGGAAATTTTCCAATTTTTTGCGTCTAGCTAGCTAGAGTCGGCATACCTGATTTTGTAGATATACTGGAATAGAATTCATACATAAGTGGATCATAGCCATCATATCAACAAAAGTGCGCGTCCGCTACTCCGGGAGTAAGTCTCCCTACGTAATGGTGGCTAAGGTGCAACTACGTGATGTATTCTGACTTGGCGAATGTAGTATAATGTATTCTGACATGGCGAATGTAAATATATTCTGACATGGATTATACTAAGCCGTTGTGCTGGATCGAACAAGTACTGTTTCTATAACCTCGGACTCTGTTTTTGACAGATACATGTAAATGACCACTAGGCCACCATTACGACTGTACATCGGTGCCATTAGTAAAATATAGATTACCGGATAAAAGCAAATATCATCATTTTTTTGTGCTTTCGCTTGCTTTTCCCAAAAGTCAGGCTAAAGACATGCATCCGGTTTGGTATAAACCTACGTGTTTTGATGTTTCTATGGTTATAAGTTATATATCTGTGGATAAGATCGTTTTAAAAACAGTCTCTTACAAATTATATATACTAGATCCTCTGATAATGCCATCTGCAATCTTCAAAGTACCCCACATTATTGGCACATTTAATTGTTAATTTGATGCCGTCATACCAATATTTACGCAGTCCTCACAATTTGAAATCTTATCAACCAACGGCCAAATGCAACCTCGTTGAAATTTTCCAGGATGATTCTGCCTATACTCTAGAGCTACGATAGCTAGCTACTGACTGGAGTAGGATTCATGCAGAAGTGGATCATACGCTATATCAACAAAAGTGCGATGTTCGCTACTCCGGGAGTGGATCTCCCTACGTAATGGTAGCTGTGGTGCAACTACGTGAGATGTATTCTCAGGTATTCTGACATGTGAGTGTTTTATGTCCCAGTTGGGATCTAACATGATGTTCTGACTTCGAAATTGAATTTCGTCGAAATTGAATTTCGATGGAGGTATTTAAATGACCACTCTAGGCCGCCATTAAGATAGAAAAATGACCACATTTTTGATATATAATACCCCGGATAAAAGCAAACATCATCATTTTTTTGTGCTTGGTTTTCCCAATTAAACTCAGGCTAAAGACACGCATACGGTTTGGCATTCGACATGCACGCATAATAAGCTTACATATTTTGATGTTTCTATGGTTATGTATATCTAGATAAGATCGTTGTAAAATAGTCTCTTACAAATTATAAATAGCATCCTATGATAATGCCCTCTGCAATCTTCAAAGTACCTCACATTGGCACAGTCAATTATTAATTTGATGCCGTCATACCAATATTTACGCAGTCCCCACAATTTGAAAACTTATCACCAACGTGGAAATTTTCCAATTTTCTGCTTCTACTAGAGCTAGCTAGCTAGATAGCTGGCCTGTCTGATTTTGTAGATATCAGTAGGATTCATGCAAAAGAGGATCATACGCCATACCTAATAACAAAAGTTCACCGTTCATAGGTGCAACTCCGGGAGAACCTTAACCCCCTAGCGGAATGGTAGCTATGCTGCAATTACGGACTGTCTTCTAACATGTCGCCTAAACCAGCCAACTGGCGCGAACATGGATCTTGAAACCAGATGCTACTGGCGCGTCATACACGTCTTTTTTCATTCACACATATTTCGACAAACGTAAATTACCACTAGGCCACCATTCAGATAGCAAATAACAGAACATTTGAAATCTTTAAAACCGGATCTGCTAACATCTTCAATTTTTGGTGCTTGTTTTCCAAATTGAATTCAGGCATGCATAACGATTGGGAGGACCAATATTGTCTTCCTTGAGTTTAAGTATAAGTGCCACTGCAGGTAGATGATAGAAATATTCTGGTTGCATGCCCCTTCGTGGAAATTTCGCAATTTTCAGATGCTGACTGGAGTAGGGAGAAGGATGATTCTTGCACAAGTGGATCATATGTTGTATCAACAAAAGTGTACTGATCTGTGGCAGTACCACTCCGGGAGTGCAGACAAAGTCCCTAGCGTATGGTAGCTATGAAGTAACTGTAGACTATTCAGACATTTCGCTTGATATGACCGGTTCGTAGGTGCAGGGATCGTTGTACCAGGGACTCCACTGGGCGCGAACTCTTTTCGCTTGATATGAACATTCGTTGGTTCAGGGATCGTTGTACCAGGGTCACTACTGGGTGCGAACTGTATGCCTTCCTTTGAATATCATTTGACCTAAATGACCACTAGGCCACCATTCCGATTAGATTCTGCGATGCATTTCGCAATATTTATAACCGTATCTGCAAACACATTCAATTTTTGGTGCTTGTTTTCCCAATTAAATCCAGGCGAACATTCGACATTCGCGTATACTGCTTCTTTATAACTACTACGAGGCGTTGGCGACTTGCGTACTGAACCGTTACTCTTATATGGTGAATCTTAGCAAGCTCGTATCCTGCAGGATAAAAGGATACTCGCAGGATATGCCAATTTGAGAGATAGTGATAGTGATATATATTGCATGCATGCAGACAAACTTCTGTGCATTTGCTGCCTGCTTCTGCAATTCTCATTACATAAAGCGAAAGATGTCTCCCATGATTTGGACAATTGGTAGTAACATTGCTGTCTGTAGACCACTAAGGAAAATATAACATGATGTATCAGTTGAATGCGTTCAGTCATTACCGCTGTGCCTTTTATTCCCCATATTCTAAGTGAAGTTTGGAAATCAAAAAGATTCTTTTGTTTGGGCATGCATGATATCATATCTTTAGAGTGTTAACATTCTTCTACACAAAAGTAGTTATCTGTTCTTAAAGTTCCTGAAAAACGAAGCTAATAGCTTTCTTAACTTAAATGCTCAACCGCTTAGCCGCAGGTCAAAACGAGCGCTTAAAGTCCAAGCTTGGTTTTCAAACTTCCGTCCTTGGCAGCATCCTGGCATTCACTATTTCCTCCAAGATGCTGTCCCTTAATGAAAACGTTGGGAACCGTATTTTGACCAGTCAAATCTAAAAGAGAAGATTGAATATCGGCTCCATCATCCATGTTATTCAATTCATATACAGTGAAGTCGACGTTGAGATCTTCAAAGAGTTCCTTAGTCTTTTTGCAGAATGGACAGTAAGACTTGGAGAATACAACGACATCATGAGCAGCAATCTCGGTGTTTACAAAGTCAGCTGACATGGAAGTTGCAACTGATCGGCGAGCGAATGCAGGTTTTCCGGATTGAAAGGCAGCAGCAACTGCAAAGGAACTGAGGGCGATGGCGGCGATAGCAGTGTATTTCATTTTAATGATTTAGAGTTGATGAATGTTATGAACCTTCTTAGGAACACGACGAAGGTGATCGGTGGTCGGTGGTCAGATCTCAGATCGATGTTAGATGTTGTCTTCTGACATCATCTGACTTTTGATGATGTGTACGTAAGATCCAAAACCAATACCGCATAACACGTCACAAAGATCAGCCACGAAAACTAGGGACATGTTTTTCAATGCATTTTTTGTAAATAATGATAGTCGTTATTATTTATTGCTCGGTAACAAGTATCAGGGGCATGATGCAAGAGGTCATGTTTCATGTTGCAGATTATGTATAATCAACATTCTCGTATATCAAGCGCGTATCATGTGGTGATGTCCTTTGCACAATAAAGAAATGTATCAGTAAGCATGCATGGATCAATTCAAATCATACCGTACTGCTGCTGGCAGAAATATGAGGATAGCAGTGTGGGATTCTGTGAAAGAAACAGATGCAAACGAGAAGAACTGAATGATGCGCAGAGATTGGGGATCAACATTTTGATGAGATCGAGGATCATGAGATTTTAGTGATGAGTGCGTCAAATACAGATCATGCGAAGTAAAGTGAAGTTCGAAGTGATCTCGGACCTTGGGCCTTGGACCTTGGACCTTGGAGATTGCATTGTTGTTGTTGGATCGAAATACCATTTCATTTTGAATTGAGAATAACGAACATAACAATAGAAGATTTCAAATTAGCCTTGTGTCGAGTGCTTATAATGCATCAACAAACTTGACTGGTTTTATGTCAGTAGCAAACTATAGATGGAGATTGGTACGACGTACGAGCGTGACCTCATCTCTGTCTCTTATTATCTCCAATCTACAAGTACTTACTCTACTAGCTTGATCCATGATAGAAAATAATCGCCTACAGACTCGAGAGAGGTAGGATTAAAAGTGCGCACATTACCAATGAAATAAATCGATATCATCAAGGGGACCTCTTTCGGGGGTTGGGCTTCCGGGCTTCCGGGGGGTTGGTCTGGCTTCTTTCTTATCCGTGTCGGGTAGAGGTCCCCTGTTTAGCTCGCGCAAGACGCACTTTCAAAAATGCCAGGTTTGGTATAATCCCGAGGTGTGGGCCAAAACCTAAGATAACCATTCAATAGACTTTTAATTTTTAACGTAATTATTGCATTCACATCTTAGTGGAAGTGGAGCACTTGTCGAGATAAGGAGGCAAAACCACCCAAAAATAGGGTATACGACATTTTTGAGCCAATCAGATTGCAGATGGAAACAAGGCTCTTATTGACATCGATTAGCCAATCAGATTGCTTATGGCTGCCATATTGGCGACTTTCATTTTAGCTACATTTCATTGAAGTTTTACTGTCAACTACGAATTTAGACAAATCGATTGAATTTATTTGCATACTTAGCGTTGATCGCAGATTACTAATGGTCTTTCCCTCGTCCCCTTGACCATTAGATTACCATCTACCTTATAATGACACATTCAAAATTACTGGTATCACAGTCATCGGCACCCATCATCAGAATAATGGGAGACGAGTATTTAATCTAGTTTTCATGACGATCTGGTGACCAGCTTGGAGTGTGTATTCCACATTCCTTAATGGGTTTCATGACAAGAATGATATGGACTCTAGCAAGATTGTGCTACCCCCACATCAAGAACACGTCCTATATTCCACGATGTGTTGACCAGCTGAGAGTGCAGATCCCACGATAGATTTTCACAAGAATGAATTACATTAGAGTCTGGCACGATCGTGTTGTCCCCATATCAATGCACGGAGTACTGCAGCGTGTTCTACATTGCGTGGAATAATACTGCTGCGATCAACTGTCAAATTTTTTGGGAATGCCATTATTCTAAACTGCACCAATATCTTTGAAGAAAGGAGGAGGATTCTGTTCATTTCAGCTGACAAAATTTAACATGCTTATCATGAAGGTGCTTCAGAAGGCAACTTTGATGACGATTCTATCTTCGTTGGTGTCGGGTCTAAATGAAGGTGGCGAATGTTCCTGTACCCCCCTCGTCTACAATTGGAAACTAGATTTCTCACGAACCTGCTCTAGATCAAACTTTAATATCACTACCGGTGCAGGAACCGGTATACTTGAGGCGTCATGCGATGTGAGCGATCCAAATATTATGGGTCCTTCTGTGACGGACTTTACACCGATTTCTGTTGTTTCATATCAAATAATAGAACTTGACTTAGATCTAATACCAGTCAAAGTTGACGGTCAATCCAATAATATCACATTGTTCAGTGAAAGCACAGTTATCTTTTCATCCTTCACAGCTGCACAGCAGAATGCAACTGCTGGTGGTTTGAAAGCAAGTATGATTGGACTGAATGCAGATCAGCAAAGGATTCAACTGAATTGGATCGTAAAGTATTCGAATTTATGTGATATGATACCTTATTCCCTTGAAGATTCGCTTGGCTGGATGATCTTCGTAGCAGACGTAAGTTATATAGTTACATTTATGGAGGCGGCTATTGAATCCAGACTAATCTTCATTTCCCTCTCTATCTAGGAACCTGGGATGCTTCCTCGGGCAGATACTTGTTTTGCTGAGTATGAGAACCCATCCTCCTTGCCATCAATTGTACCTTCTTCTCCTCCTTCGCAGAAACCAACTGTTAGGGAAAATACGGAACTTCCCTCTGTCCCTCACTCGAGACAACCGACTCCAGCACCGAGTGCTTTCCCAACTGCCATAAAGCAACCCACAGATGTTCTTAGCGCAAAAGGCTCGTATGCTCCGTCGGAAGTCCCATCCTTCTCCATGAGCTACAGCTTCAACTACGAAGATAGTTATAGTTACAGCTATGGCAGCTTAAGTTATAGCTACAGTTATGATTTTAACAGCCGTCGTATCTCCAGTACCCAAGGTATTTATAACAATGAATTTGGACGTGCAACAACGAAAAGAAAAAGAGTTCTCTGATGGGGCACCGGAGGCCAACCCATGAAAGGTTTCACAGTGCGATAGCTATACAATTGCTCGGTTTGTGATATAATCTAAGAATACTTGGCGTTCCTATTTATTCACTTCTCTCCCACATGTTCTATTCTTTTCCGTTGGAATATTATGCTCCCTCTCATTTTATGAGTGTTGTTCTTGGTCTTCGGAATCCAAGCACATGTTTGCATCCAATTTTGTTGGAATCCTTTCCAGTCGACACCTTCAGTGTCGATGCCGATATCATCAAGATCGGGGGAGTTGTTCAGTCGACAATAGTAGTCTACTTTCTTCCGCAAGATTTCAACAGATTTGGGAACTTGTTCTAACGCCAATTCAAGCGTTTCCTTTGGAACGACACGTCCCGTTTTCTCACCTCTTGCCTGCATTAGTCAAATATGGAATTAAAGAGAGATAACGTAAGGAGTTTGTAGGATTGAAATTAGTCAAAAACTGTGGAAGAGAAAAACTTACCTTTGCACGTGCAAATATTGCCTCTCTAGGCGCCACAACATGTAAGAGAGCAATTTTCAATGATGGGAATTCTTCTCGTAAGCGCTCATAATAAATTGAATACCATTCCCAATCACGAAGGGATCCATCAACCAACACATTTTTACCAGCTTGCAATGCAGCTAATGTCAGGATTTCAACAATGTAACCTGCTTCCTTTCGAGTGCTTTCGCCAGCCTTGGCTGGATTCTGAGTTACATATAAGCTATATTCTGGAAACATCTGTCGGATTTCGTCAGGATCAACAATGACAAATGCTGATAATGGAAATCGCCCATTTTCTTGTAACCTTTTTAGCGTGTAGCTCTTTCCTGCTCCCATGGCACCAGCAGTAAAGACGAGAAATGGCTCCGTAGGTGTGGTACACACCTCGCCACTGTTTGCATCAACAACTTGTACCCTGTTCAAAGTCTCATTGATGATCGCGTCTTGAAGAATCTGCCTTTCACGGTTATAGTTTTTGTGATAGGCATAGTCCAAGGTTTTTCGTAAATGAGCAAAGGGCCCAAAAAATGAAGCACTTGATGATTGATAGTTATCCTCAGTAGATAGGTTAGTTGAAAATTCTGGAATGAAACCCTTATCGCCACGGTGCTTTGTTGGAAATTTATGTATCTTCTGTGGAACAAAAGCGCATTCTTGAAGAAACTTCAATTGAAACGATTTCCATGTGACATCTTTCGTCAATATTCTGATTTCATCAGTAGTCTCTCCACTTCCCAACTTGTAAAAGCAATGAATGTTGGGTTTGAGTTCCTCAATTGCTTCAGAAATTCTTCGACATTCCTTACTCGCCTCTTCCTGAGGAGCAACAATATGAAGAATGCCAATGTTGATGTGGGCGAAGTCTGCTTTCAAGCGCTGAAAATACTGTTTATACCACTTCGCGTCCTTGAACGCAACGTAAACTAAAACATTTGTCCCAGCTTGCAATGCAGCCCTGGTGAGAAGTTCACAGATGTAGCCTGTTTCTTTTCTAGTGAGCGAATCAGCACATCTTCTTCCAGATTCTTTCATATAGGCTTGATGTTCAGGTAGGAGACTTCTTATCTCTTTTGGATCTACCAAACAAAACCCGAGAATTGGAAATCTCGGCAAATCAATGGAAGCATCTCCTAATTTAGAACCATCCCCATGCTTCTCCAATAACCTGTGGATAGTCATTGATCTATTTGACGATTCAGTTCCAGCAACATAGACGAGCCATGGGTTTACTGGCATCGTACACATGATGGTCTTTCTCTTCTTCGAGCATTCCATGATGTCGTCATCTAGTTGATCCTCATCAAGCTGATTATCATCAAGTTGACGGTTGTGATCACCAGTGACAATTTCGCCCAGCAATTTATCAATAATTGAATCCTGCAGCCATTGCCTTTCTTTTGTATAATTGTTGTGATATTTGTAATCTAAGCTTCGTCGAATATGGGCATATGGGCCAACAAAATCTTCTTCTATAGTTTCATACAGAATATTGGTCGAATGCTTTGATGAAAAGCGCACAGATGTGCGTTTGCCGCCAAAACACGAGAGGCCTGATACTGAAGTATGCTTGGCACTAACACATGAGGGACCTGCCATCGTGTTAAAGGGTGAGATGCACAACTTCTGTAATATCTTTCAGGTATGAGATGGATCGTAACAATTCTTGACGGTACCGGTATTTTCAAAATGAGGACAGAAGCACAATGAAGGCAAACGGCTTCAAAAATCTGATGACGTAAATATGCCGTTACGAACCGTTATTATGAACTGCCTCCAATAAAAAAGAACACTATTTTTCTATTTTCAAAGTTCAGAAAATATCAAATAATAAATCCGTTATTAAAAGTCAGTATCATAGATGATAGATGATAGAAGAAAGACTCGGTGAGGATATTGGAACATATATTAAGGAGGACGTCTGATTTCTTGAGGACGACAGCCTCGATGGCGACTGTCATGTGCAAGGGCAGAACAACTGAAGAAGAAGATATTGCATTTGTTCCGTCCAAGCTTTTTTCTTTTATCACACATTTCGTTATATAGTTATTTTTGTTATTGTTGTTCATGTACACTCATTCATTTTGGCCTTGGAAGGTGAAATTAATGATGTTTTCTCCGCACTCTGAGCTTGTGGTGGTCAAACAATCAAGCGAGATTGTTCTTATCACGGCACGCACATGCTTCTCCTCAATATAACCTTAAGGTATCTTAATGGATGCACATGTGCTTACATATTGATATTTTTATCTTTGCTGCAACCACAATGATGAAATCTTGTGTATCATGCAACATGCGAGCTATCTTCCGATGTAACAACTATCACAGGGCTGCCATTGTCAGGAACCGGAACCAATTGCACTTCAACTTCCTCAACATTCACGCCTATTCCTACTATTCAAACAATCATCACTCCTCCTATTTCCGTTCATTCGCCATTTCCCAAGTATCCATTCCATTCAATTCCATTCCATAGTCACGACCAAGCAGTCCTAATCCTGATGTTCATGGAACTCCCCACCCCCAACATCTGCTCTCATCATGACCCCATCCGCCATCCTCAAATCCTCCAACTCCTCTCCACACAGATATCTGAACACCCTCGGCGGGACCAAGAGCCTCTTCCTCTTCCACCCCCTAATCTCCGCCACGACAGGATACACATATTCCAAAAAGTAGTACGAGTGCCCGACGAAGATCCCCACGATGGACATATCCACCGGATTCCCCACGAAGAATCCAAATCCCAACATGACCCATGGAAGATATGGCGCGGTGAACGATATGACTCCGAACATGCTCATTCTGACATCTTCATTCCTCCTTCCCCACACATATGTCATCATGAAGGTCAATGCCGATCCGAGGAAGTTATGGCTTTGCAAAAATGGCGTGAGGAGGCATATCATTCCGATGCCGAATAATATCATGAGAATGAATTGACTGGGTTTTCCTCTAAAGTCTCCTTCTTCCAGTTGCCGACAGTGCCTGACGAGGAAGTACATGTTGAATATGAAGTCGACGGAGAAGAGGCCAAAGAATAGGAAGGGGGAGAAGAGGCGCCATATCTGTCCTTCGAAGATGAGTTCAGTGTTGTAGTATAGGTAGTACGGGTTTATTATATCTACAGCGCAGCATGTGGTTGTGAGGAAGGCGGATGTGAAATATATTCTGCTCACTGGGGGAATGTTCATGTACCTATTTTGGTATTCGCATTTGATGAAGTGAGCGGATGCGACTGTGAATTGTGAATGCGGATGTAAACATGGAAGTCAAGGGAATCATCGGCTGCCTTGGATTATGATATTCATGTTCGTCTCATGATTCATAATGAATGTTGGCATTCCTACTTGATAGACGGACGACACCCGTAACACGCAATGAAAACTAACCGAAGATCGTCAATCGTCATCCATTTCTCATTTCTCAATTTCAAAGCGAATGTGGAAACCTTAATTAAACTTACCATGACATGACATCAAATCCTCCCATATCAGCTCCTACGTCCATATTGATGTTGTTTTATTAATGCAATGCTCTTGGTCTGGATTCCGTTCGTTCCTTCGCTGATTGATTTGTTTTGATGGATTGATTGATTATTGAAAACGAATCGTAGATTGAATAATGATGGGTCTTGTAGATACACGTGTTCTTGATCTTATGCTTAGCTTAGCTGTCCTGTTTCGAAAT
>Ga0307981_1002744_pt1 | contig 13883 bp, 9 predicted proteins | sample OrgLakmetagen987_FD_201849 | JGI IMG/M metagenome (GOLD analysis project Ga0307981, IMG submission 201849) | Saline water microbial communities from Organic Lake, Antarctica - #987 | ecosystem: Environmental > Aquatic > Non-marine Saline and Alkaline > Saline | place: Antarctica: Organic Lake... | reverse complement strand
GAATATTGCCTTATACAGCCTCTTGGTTGGAGGCTTGCCTTCATTGCCGGAACAGTCGGCTGAAGCATTCGATACGGAGGCGACGATCAATTTCTCCAAGCGAGAAAGTATCGATTGGCAGCTTTCAATCACCTCGACCTTTTTCGATCACTGCGTTCCGAACCAGCCGGGCTTTAGCTCTTCCGTTGCCGCTGTTACTATTATTCCTGGTGCAATGGCTCTTTCTCGTGCATGGAAGAAATGGTTGGCGGCAGCGTCCAAGTTGAGAAGGTTGCGGTTTATCCGCGCACAGATTGCCGAGAGGCGCCATTTTGATATCGATGCAGACGACGAAGATGCCCAAGGGGAGAGTCAGCTTATGCGCGACTTGGAGCTTGGAAGTCCCGCAATAAGTCAAAATCTCCCCGAGGAGACGCCCAGAGTGTATGGAGAGCTGTCTCGCAACCGGGACTATTACCGCGAAGTATTGGGCTCCATTGCTGTTGGTGAAGAAGAGAGCCACATTTTTGAAGCATTGAGCTTTGGACCCGAGCAAACAGCTGTGTATAGTCGAGAGTTTGCTCAAGCTGCTGCCCCGTGTTGCCCAAATGGCTGCTTTGAAGGCAAGATTCGACGAGCTGGAATCGATGACCTGTTACGTATGGAAAAAGATGCAGCCGCGGATGTTCACAAGGCTAATCTGGCGCTGCGGAAAGCCCGACAAAAAGCTACGCAAATGGATGCTGACGAACCAGTCAATTCTCCAGCACTATCTAGTCCTGTTGGGCCTCCTCAGGATCCTTCGCAGCCAAAAAGTGAAATGGCTCTAACTCCCCCACGCAGTACTGCCAAGAAACATAGGCGCGTCCCAAGTGTTGAAATTGCGAATATGCCTAGCGATCTAGGTCTCGAGTCTACGCTGTACTCTAAAGGGAATTCGTTTAGTCTGGAAGGTCCTCGTACAAGACTTGGTAGTGGTGAAGGTCTTCGTGCAAGACTCGATAGTGGTGAATCCAACACCACTGGTCCTCCGAAGGTCATGTCTTCCATTCAGGAAGAGCAGATGAAGAAACGCGAGTCATCGGCAAGTCTACCCAACATGGAAGTCGCGTCGACTCCCGGTGCCGCTTCTGGCGTCCTGTTGCCAACTAACTACGAACCAGAGAATCCTCCTCTCACAATGTCATCTTGGCAGCACGTTGAATCAATTGTCGCGGAGGCGAAGACAAGCCAGCGCTCGTTAATTGCTTCCGGAAAGTGGACTCGGCCTAGCCTTGATTCTTTTTTCGGCTTGAACTTTAGGTCGTTTTTTGGTCATACCAAAACGGGCGTTGGTAAAGTCAAGAAGTGGGCGAAAGCTAAAACTGCGGGAGCTGTTGAGGATCTGGCACGAGAATCGACGTATGCCGTTGTTACATTTACATCTCGACAAGCCGCTGTTGCTGCTCGGAATTGCTTGGCAGATGGTCGAGGGGTAGATCGATGGGTTGCATTCTCCGACTTGCCAATTGCACCGCTTGCAGATGCGTCGTCGTGTGATCCATTGACGTGTAGGAACTGCTGTCGACCTGTGACGCTTAGTATCAACGATAGACAGAAAACTGCTCGCAATTACTGGTAAGTTCGTCACGGTTGTGGGTGGGTGCAAAAGAAATGTATGCAACAAGTGAAGACTAACACCGATATTGTTTACAGTGCAATTATGCTGCTTGCGACTATTTACGTCTTCTACACGGTTCCGCTTGCAGCCGCAGCGGCGTTGGTCGATCCAGAGAGTCTCGATGAGCTGTTTCCAGGGTTTGGCAACGTCAGCGAGGATTGGGGTGGAGTAGAATTCACTTCTCTCATCTCCGGCTTTATGACGGCTTTGATTCAGAGTTCGTTCTTTGCTCTTTGTCCCATCATGTTCAAGTCGATTGCCAACTGCGGTTCCAGAGCAACTAGCGTTGCCTCAGCTGAGTTCAAAGCACTACAATACTATTGGTGGTTCATGGTAATCACAGCCTTTTCGGGTCAGTTGCTTGTCAGTATGGTCTTGAGAGGTTTCAACGACGGTCTAAAGTTTGGAAGTGAATTCCGCGAGGTTCTCCGGGCAATTGGCCTCACAATCCCGTCAACGATCGCGGCAACCTGGCTAAATTGGATTATCTTTCGGCTCCTGATCACTTTGCCATGCATGTACCTCCTGCAGTTAAACACCTACTTGTTTTCCACGTTTAACATGAACTGCTGTTCCAGGCTTGTCCGTGGAGGGGGGTCGGGAGGTCCCGTTCCCTACAGAGTCTTTGTTGACTCTGGTGTTGTCTTACTGTGCACCTTGGCTCTCGCACCTGCGTCACCACTTGTGGCTAGCGCATCTTTCGTCTACTTTCTTTTTTGCGTTCCACTTCTTCGTCGGAATGTTCTATTTATGTATCGACCAGTGTTTGACGGAGGCGGTCTTCGATGGCCCTTTGTCTTTGATATGTGCATCAGTGCGTTGATTATGGGCGAAATTCTTCTCCTCACTCAAATGGTTCTCAAGTCGGCGATTGGGCCCGCGATTGCGGCCGGACTTCCAATCATTCCGACACTCCTATTCCAACGGGACTGCAAGGCTAGGTTCATGAAGGCTTATAAGGATGCTGCGCTACTACAGACATCTCTTCTCGATGGTTGGGACACGACGGAGGAAAGTTCGACTAGTCGTAGAGAAGAATTTCGCCAGTTTCTCGTGGACTCCCACAAGGCTGCGTATGTTCCAGTCTGTATCGCTGGTACCGACACGGAAGAGTATCTCACTGCTGAGCCAGCAGTAGTTGTACCAGAACCTGGAGACACCGATTTCGAGGGGGTCGCAGGTCTGGATATGCCGGACGAGCCGTTGAACGTGGAGCTCCCAGAGGACATTCCAGTGGTAGCACTCCCAGGCCAAAGAAGAATGTCTGTTCAGCACGGAGCGACATTGCGCCGAGCCGTGAATTCTATTTCTGCCATGCGGAGAAGAGCTTCTTCGGCCGGATCCGGCTTCTTTGACTCGGTTATTACCAGTGCAGAGGATGAGCTCTCTCAAGTATCACCCTTTGAAAGGGGTGTTAGTCGTCGAGATTTGATGTCCCAGAGCAAGAGAGAATAAGGCGTGGTGGTGGTAGTAGCTTACTGTGTTTAGTTTAGTGCGGTGACGAGCTCTGGTCTCTAGCTTTTGTGAGTCTAGTCTAATATTCATAATATTTTTGTTGGTGTTACAAGTTCTAAGTTGATTCTTCTTCGGTACCTTGCACCACTTCCGAAAAGCTTGACCTTCGCAACTTGACCAGGTTTAGCTGGCCCCACTCGTCGACAGCGGTTTCGTCGATTATGTCGCCTGCTTCTAGCTGCTGGAAAATATCGTAGCCGTCTATAATGTACCCAAAGGGAGCATATTCAGAGTCAAGCAATCCTCTTCGTTCTTCCAACATACTATCCTTTTGGAGACTAAAGAACTCCGACGATCCACCGTTGGGACTCCTATCGGGGTGGTTCATGGCGACAAGTCCTGGAATGTTGAAGCTCAGCAAAGGATTGCTTTTGCTGGTCAGTTCCTTTTCCATTGCTACCTTGCTCCCAAAGAGATTCGGAAGACCCTGTGAATACGATAGATTCGGGACACCTGAAGCCTTATCGTTACGGACGATCTCTAGTGGTATCCGACGTAGCTTTGCTGTCAACGGATCATAAAAACCCTCCTGAAATGAGCCGAGAATCGGAAGGTTGGCGACTTCGAACTCAGCTCCAGATCCCACCCTCTTCTTGCTAAACTTTATGGGCAAGCCCGTGTAAAAGTTTCGAATACTCAAGTCGACAAAATTACCAGCCGTGATTGGACCAGCATAACCATCTGCCACGATTGTAACGTTGCCAAGGATCTTGTTCTGCCGTCGAAAGCTAAAGACTACTCGAGCTCGTCCCTGCAATCGTGGTAGATAAGAAAACTTGCCGTCCGTCGGAATGTCGAAGGGAAAGGATGCGACCAGCAGCTCTCCAACTTCGGAGAGCGCCAAGAGTGCTTCCTTTTCTTTAAGGAATGTCTTGGTAGTGTTTCGAGCCTTGGTAGCTGCGACTAGTTCGACTAGCCGATCCCTGAACGACTCGATGAGTTGCTCGCCTCGCACACTTTTGGTGATTTGCAGCATGGTGCTGTCCTCTTGGTTGAAGACAGGTTCGAGCTGGTTCCGCTTCCTATCGAGTTCGACAATTGAGTATTCAATCGCCTTGGTCGCGGTTCTCCAGTCGCTAGATTGAATGTTGGATGCTCGGAGATCCGAAATGGCTTGAATACTCCGTTCGAGCTGGCGAAAGAATGGATTCTTGACGGGGAGCAACTTCAGAAGACAAACCTCACTGCTTAGATAGTATGGCACAGATTGCAAGGGCTCCTTTTGCATTAGATCCGTCACATTCTTTCCTGGTGTCACAACGTATAGCGAAGATGGACTGGGCCTTGAGCGGCGAGATAATAGCGTTGCCGCAGAAGCCGAATCATCTTGCAGTAGTCTGCCTCCGAGAAGAGAGCTGCCGATGCCCCATCCAACAAGCAGACTACGTCGGTTACTGGACCGAGTACTGTCCTTACTAGTAGCAGAGCCGTCATTATCTCGACTTTCGGTGCTCTCGCGAAGGGCGTTGCCTTCAATCTTTTGCTCGTTTCGCGTAAGAGTCGGCGACAGTCGCAGAGGCGACATGAATGCCGTCGTGGTGAAGGTTGAAGAGGTATCTATGGCAAAAGCTAGCCATAGCAAGCACCAAATCGCACTCAAAGTCGGTCGAAACATACTTGAGGCAAAGTTATAGGCGATCAAGCATAAGATTCCGCAACGGCGATTATAGATGTGGCTTACTTTACCACGCAAAACAGCTCTGCCATGGCGAAATGGGACTGCTTCGATGGGGCGTCGTCGAAAGTCGAAAGAGGATTTTTTTCTTCGCGCCAAGGACGACGCGCTGAATGAGTCATCCGTGAATGACGAACCAAAACTAGACAACACCACACCTTTACTTCTCTCTATGTACGTCGTAGTCTATTACGCTCGTTCTCCGCACCGGTAGTCCTTCCTTTCGTGTGCCACTCATACGATCGATAACATCGAGATATCTGAAGATCCAAAAAGAATTCTTTCGAAAAGAGGGGCTGGTCGCGCGGTTCTGGGAGAGCTGAACAATGCGGAAATCTATCTACTAGCAGAATTCAGTGCTCAATAGCGCGTGTTTTTCTCGTCAAGACACCTAGAGTACCGGTAGAGGCCTTAATAGTCTACGGTCTATTGACAGAATAGAATATCACCTTCTTCCACAGTCACGTCTTTCTGTAACTGAGTGGGATCGTCTACTCGTCCACGTAAAAAGATACCAAATGTAATCTGTCCGTTCCGTCTGCGGTAATCGGCAAGGGCCCGTAGCGTCTTCCCCTTCATTCCAGTAGATGGATCCACGTCCACCATCGAGCATCGCGCACACTGACCAACGACGTCAAATTCGACGCCCTTGTCCTCTACGCTCAGTTGACTCCAGCCGTCCTCCTCGTGTGTCTTGCTCTTGGCGGTAAAGCCAATCATACGTACGACCATGTTTGGACGAAAGTGTTTCGAGCTCACCGAGCGCTGATTTTGCGACGTCAATACCTCATTCAGCGCATCCACTGCGTGTTCCGATATCAGCAGCAGTGGTTGCTCATTCGCAAAAGCCACGTCTCGACTTCTTATCGTGGGGGCTGGAGAATTAGATCCTTCGGGCAAGCGGTAGTCGCCGTTGGAATGCCGGGCCAACCAGCACCGGACTCCAAGATACTCGCTGAACCATTCCGAAGCTTCAAAGTCGCCCCACACAACTCCCCCACATCGATTGCCGCAGACCTTGACGATACTACCAGCGTCATCGTACTTGCTTTTTCCTTCCAAGTTCAACTGGATGTCGGGGCGGCCTGGAGCAGACACAGTCATAATTCTCTGCTCCAAATGAATCACTGGGTGCAAAAACGCCATTTTGGGATACGCTTGGAGTCGCATGGCTGTGCCTGACGAATCGACAAGAGCAAACTCTCTATCATACGCCAATTTTCCGCTGGCAGCGTTGAGCGTCCACTGCTTGACGCGCTGCGCTGCGCAAGACTTGATGGGAAATAGATAGAGTTCCGACAGAGCAGTCTGTCTCGGTCCACCGTCCCAACGAGCGTCGGAGGTCAAATCACCATCGATACCAGTCTGAGACACAAAAAGACGTTCAATAAACACAGCCAAGGCATCCAGATCTTCCCAAATACTCTCTTTGCCAAGGCTGACCCGGATCGCTCCCGTGGGTCGCCCGTCAATGACGTCAATCTGGTCCCCGCAGACATGGCCGGCTCTTCGGTAGTTATCAAGGACGTCGTCATCCGGTAGCTCCAATGCGATTTGACAGGCGCCAGGATTGCAAAAGCATCCAGTGCGCAATTGAATCGGCGGACGATTCAGTGCAGCAAGCTTGGACACTTCATTGTACCCAACGTACGAGCCGTCTTCTCGTAGCACGTTAAAAGCAATCGTTGGACCGGGTATTGCGGCACTGTTGTCGTCCATCGTCGCATTCACATTTCCCCACGCTCCATAGATTGTCACCGCTAAACGTCCATTCTCGTGTTGCAATGACCGCAGTCGTCCAACAAACTCTGCTGCCAAGGTTGCCGTGTGTCGTTTGATGCTGGACATTCCACCCATTCGATCCAGTTCGTCGAATCCATACCGGAGAGAAGCAATTCCCCGAAAGTGAATCGTTCCATTGGCGAGCGACGCCAACGGCGTTGGTTCGGATCGTCGCACGCCAAAATCAGTTCGCGGCAAGACCACGTCCACGGAACCACCGCCAAAGTAGTGACGAAGTTGCTTGTTGCTACCGTCAGTATTATTTGTTGATCCCATGAAAGTTTCCACGGATGATCGCTTGACAAGGAGACAGCCGAGACCAGTTGGGTAACCAAACATTTTGTAAAAAGAAAGGCAGGCAAAGTCAGGATTGAGTTCTCGTAGATTCACCGGACCAGTGCTTGCGGCCTTGGCCAGATCCAACATGGTGGACCAACGATTGTCGTTGTTAAAAGTACCGGTCGACGATGATAGGGCTTGTACCCGCTCCAAAGCTTTTCGAACATTGGGTCGACCGCCACCGAAATTGCATTCGGCCGGCAGAATTAACAAATGGTGCACCGTCCTACTGCCCCGACAAGCGTTGCAGGTGTTTTTATTGTCGGTGGTAGCCTCTGGTTCCCACTGTCGAACGCTCTGGTCGGATGCAATTTTGGTGAGCAACGAATCGAGCGGTTCGCTGTGAAAGCGGGCCCCCCGCGCCAGAGCGGGTCCACGAACGCCCACGACGGACGTGTGCGAGTCTTGGGGATACACGAGCGTCGACTGGCCTTGTCGTCCGGTGCAGTTATTTTCACAGTCACAACAACACGCGGCCGACCAGGGAAAGCGTTCCGCGACCATGCGCAAGGACTCGGTCGCTCCAGCCGTAAAGACAATGTCGTAGCCGGGATGAAGGTCGGCTTGTTGTTGTTGCTGCTGCTGCTGTTGCACAGAGTCGGGTGTGTTTGGGTGTGGAGCATGTTTCATGCCGGCAAAGCGGCCTTGACCGGCCTGAAAGTGATCCAGAATGCGCTTCTTTGCTTGTTCCAGTTCCAACAAGGTACGGGAAGCGGCGGGGCCAGTTGAATGCGGATTCGCGAGAATGGAACTGCACGCTGCCTTGTGGATTTGATCGAGCTGGGATCTACTCGGCAAAGCGGCGCCGCCGTAGTCGAGATAGACTTGACGGTTGTCGTTGTCGTCCTCGTCGTCGTTATTGTTTGGACTATCGTTATTGTTTGGACTGTCGCTATTGTCATTGCTATTGTCGTTGTCGCTGTCGTTGACGACTGGAGCGACGAGTTGGGGAAACTCGTGGGATCTCCATTGGTCAATGAATCCTGCTGGAGTCTGCGCATATCCGTAATCGTCACCGGCACGTTGCAAAAAGGAGCGCTTACGTTCGAGTAGTTGCGCTGAGCTCGGGTTCTTGGTGGCCGTGTCGTTCTGTTTGGGTGTGCCTCGTGTCAACTCGTCTTCCTTCCAATTTGGTACTACTGCTGTACATCTTCGTTTGCGATGTCTAGCGATGGCGACTAGGATAGCAACCAAGAGCATGACAGTTACTGCAGCTGCTACTAGCCGAATGGAGAGTGTCGCGTCGAACGATAGCGTCAGCAGTAGCAAAGTTGGCGACGACGAAGATGATGATGATGACGACGACGACGATGATGACGGCATCCATAGAGAAGTTTCTCCAGCAGTACTACTACTAGTACTACTACTAGTAGCATTATGAAGAGATTCGCATATCGTCGGATCCATCTTGACGCCAAGAGTGTTCATGGGAAGTCAGTCAGAATGTTGAAGATGTTGTGGAGACCGTCATCGTGGTGAAGGATCTTCGGAGGCTTCTGGTTCTTTGGATTCATTCGGTCGTGATGATTGTTCGATTGATCGATTTGTTCCTCGTTGATCGTCGCAGTGGATCGCAGTCTTCTCGTTCCGAAGGAAAAGCGGAACATTGAAAAGGCGTTTCTAAATTGTGTACTTTGTAGATCATACTAAAACAGGACAATGCAAGCGATCTTTGGAAATCGACGAGATGATCTTGGATCTTGTTGATCTTTGTTGATCTTCAATCATTCATTGTGTCGACCGCCAACACCACTATCCACTATCATCACACCACTACAGTATCAACACACCACTATCAACTTTCACTATCCAACCATGACGGCAGCAGACAGTAGTAAAGAGCACTTTGAGATCCCCATTATCGACTTGTCGCGCGACGAGGCTGTCGTGGCCAAGGAACTGCTCAACGCCTTTACCAAGATTGGCTTTTGCATTGTTGTCAACCACGGCGTGGATTCTTCCACTCTTACCAACAGCTTTGCATCTTCCAAAGCGTTTTTTGACCTACCGCTCGCCACAAAGCAACAGTACAAGTATCAAGGACACACTTCCAACCGGGGCTTTATCGCCATGGGAGACGAAACTCATACCACGCCACAACAGCCCGACAAGAAGGAAACCTTTGAGATCGGTCGAAATGACGAACCCGAGTATCCAAACCACTGGCCGGTAGAGCTGGCGAATGAAGATTTCAAAAAGGACTTTACCGACTACTTTACAACCTTTAACGAACTCTACCTTCGTCTCATGAAGTACATTGCGGTGGGCTTTGATCTCGACCCAGACTTTTTCAATGCAAAGTGCAACGGCCAGCACTGTAACCTTCGTCTCCTGCACTATCCAGAGGTCAAAAAGGACGCCAACATGGTGCCGGTGGATTCCAACGAACCAATTGTCCGCGGTGCTCGTCACACGGACTATGGCACGCTCACCTTGCTTTCGCAAGATGCCATTGGTGGTCTCCGTGTCCAGCCTCACGGCGGAGACTGGACTTACGTGCCCCCCGTTCCGGGCGGTATCGTGATCAATGTGGGTGATATGCTACAGCAGTGGACCAACGATGTGCTCCAGGCCACGCCGCATCAAGTGGTAGAGCCGCCGGGACAATCGAAACTTATTCCGGAACGGTATTCCATTGCCTTTTTTTGCAACGCCAATAAGGAGTGCGTGCTCGATAAGATTGAAGGTGTGAGCGATGAACCATTCAAGTATCCGCCCATGACGGCGCACGACTATATTACCAAGAGGCTTTCCGAGACCATCGCGGGTTAAACTTCGTATCGTTCTGGTACCCTTAGACTTTTAGTAGTCTACTGTAGTACGTAGTATAACATTTAAAATGTGGATACTGTAGTGCAAGCAATAGTAGTACGGTAGTCTCTCTTAATTCTTTAGTAACGACGACCAGAAGCCCATCGACGCGACTTTCGGGCGTCTTCAGTGAGACGAAGCGCAGCAATCAGGCAACTCACGCCAACAGCAAAGCTGCCAACTGCAACCGCACTCCAAAAGTACTTTCTCGCGTAATGACCTGATTCGCTCGGGCCTTTGTCCGGCTCGGTATCAATACTCTTATTATCGCCGTGATCGCCCCCATTGCTGTTGCCGCCATACACGGTCCTTGGGACGACATCAACAAGAGAGGCGCTTGGCAAAATTACTTCTAATACAGGTACTGGCGCCTCGGTTTCGAGTGGCAATAGAGCGCCCTCGGCACTGTTGGGTCCTGCAGCTGCTGCTGTGGGCGGTGTCTTTTTGTGAACGTTACTCAGTTTCGGAGTCATCTTCTCGAGCTCGCCTGTGATGTCTTCCTTTAGCGGTGAAGTCGTGCCTTCATCAGAGTAGACCCTGTCTTCGCTGGTCGGGGGATCCGCAATTTCAACCTTTTTCTTCTTCTTGCCGGCCTTATTCTTCTTGTTTTTCTTCACTCCCTCGGCAGCCGTGGATGTAGAAGGCATTTCGTAACTATCTTCGTCTTCGGTGCGGCCAGCCATGATGGCTTGCTCGAAAAAGTCTTCCATTTCCTGACAAGTCAAGCCCTCGCGGCCAATCATCTGAAGAGGAGACGTGTCAAAGCGCGTAGTATCCGAGTCGCGCTGCAACTCGTGCATGTGCAAAGGTGTGGAGGTCGCTCCCGGACTAAAGAGAATCTCGATACGGAAACGACGCGGGTCTTTCATGTCTCGACGATTGTCCTCAAAGACCCGAATCACAATCTGCGTGAGATAGCACAGCTCGGGTGTGGCATTGATAACGGAAACACCATGCTCCGAGAGCAGCGGCTTCATGCAACCAAAGTTGGCGTAACGAAAGGTGTTGAGGACAGTGTGCAGGTGCGACTCGGATGTGAAATACAGGCGTGTGCGAATGCGACGTCCCATAGTGTTGATCGGTAAATCGGCCGAGTAGTCCATATTGATCATGTAGCGCATGTCGACTTCGTTGTCGGTGCGTGCGACATCCAAATCGTACCTGGAACGAGAGAGAATAATGCGCGCGTGAGATAAGGGATGATCGAATGTAAGGATACACATGATACGCGGAACGCCCTGCGATACTTACTTGATCTTTTCGAGGAGACCACGACATATTTTCACACCAACGCTGCACTTCTTTGCGATTGTTGTTCCGTACTCTTGCGGTACAACGCAGTCAGCTATGCTTTTGGCAAGTTTATAAAGCTTTTCCAGAGTACTCGACAGACCTAGGTGTGGGTTGTGCAGAACGCTACGAACAGTTGACAAGACATAGGAACGCAAGTGTTAGAAAGGTGCACAAAGCGAAGAAAAGACCTCGGGCACCACCGTGGCGCACTCACTCGAATCGTACGTTGTCGTGAACGTCGGGGATGCGCGACAGATCAAACTTGTCTGTATCTGTGTCGTACAAGCGGTCGTAGATGAAACGCCAACGTTCAGTCAATTCAAGGAGCGTCTCTCCCTTGTAGAGCTTGACACCGCTGTAGGAACGCAACGGGGTGGGTGGGTGAGAGATGTTGGAACGAATCGAACGTGCGTAGACACCGAATCGAACATACCTTAGTGCGACATCGTCGTCGTCTTTACCTTCGAGACCTTCGCCACCCTCGATTCGTTTTTCGTCGCCACTACCCATCGCACCTAACATCTCTTCCAATTGCTCAATCAACAAACCCATCGTCTCGTGAATAGCGAACAATTTCTTTCTAGGGTTTCCAAGCTCAGTGAGAGCGCCCCTCAACGAGATGAGCTCCTTGGGACCAACGAGTTGCTCCAGATCCTCTTCGGAAGCAGTAGGGATATCAATGTCCCTCTGCAAGTTTTCCGTGATCTTCTCTTTGCATTCGTCGAGCTCCGTCTTCACCTCTTTGTTGCCCGAGGGGTCAAGCATGTGCATGCTGCCTTTCTCTTTGTGGACCAGAGACACAAGAATTGGCGGGAGGTCGCCTTCTAGCTCCAGAAGTCCTTTCGCAAATGCTGCGGCTGTCTTCATGACACGACCCTCATCGCTAGTCTTGATCTTGAGATCGTGCCGAAAAGTCGAGTGAAGGCGAAGAATACCGCCTCCAGGAGCATCGGGATACATCTCGTGACGCAGACGCTGGCCCAAGTTGACCGCCTGTTTCTCACCAAGTTTTGTCAAATTTCCACCCTGCCGTTCATGAGAGACATTGAATGGTTGTGAGAATGATTGAATGAAAGATACGCTCACTGAATCAGTCGAACACGGCTAAATACATACCCATTTTAGAATCAGCTGAACCTCCGTACAACGCTCTTGGATCTCGCCATCCTCGTTCGTGTACTCTTCAAACTTTCTAGGTTTGACCTGAAGCTTTCGGTTCAGTCCGACAATCTTCCAGCGCTCCAGAATATCTCGCATGTGCATCAATTGATAACGCTGAGCTTCATCCTTTTTCTGTAGGTCGCCCAGAGTGGTCCTGACAGTTTGCAAAAACTCCGTCATGGGCGCTTTCGCTTTGACTTTTAGGTCTTTCTTGCAATCCTTCGAATGGTCGTGAAAGAACTTGAGGATATGCGGTTCCGTCATGTTCACCTTGAGCTTTTGCTTTGGCGTTCGGTCCCCGTCTGCAATGAAATAAGCCGAATCGAAAGTGTGAGTTCGGTCATTTAAGAGGAGGGCAGTAGACAGGTATAATAATGCAACTAGTCTAATGCAACAAGAAATAGATACGTACGCCGAATAATAGCCACAACACATCGCAACTCCTCTTGATGCGATCCTGGCAAGCTTGACGACCTGCGGCGGTGGACCTCTTCTTCCTCCTCCTCCTCTGCGACGACAGAGCTATTGGTCGAAGCATTCATCGAGGCAGGCTCCGAAGTCAAGTTGGTGGGGAACTCTCGTACAGGGAGTGCACCCTCGACCAACGTCGCGGCCGCTGACGATAGCAAATCGGCAGTTTCCGAACGAGAAGGCGAAATACCGTCGTCACCAGTGTCACCAGTAGTACCCGACGCAAGCGATACGCTATCCGCATTGTCCCTTCCTCCCTCCTCGGGCTCTCCTTGCAGCATACGAGCGGCTCGCGAGAGAAACGTCTCCCGTTTCTTTGGCTGCTCTTCAAGAATCTCTTCGTCCAACAGGTTGAGACTGGTGGTAACCAACGGATCTAGCGTAGAAAATGTCTTCAAAGCCGCAGGCTTTACAAGTGCAAGAACGTGTTCGGACAAAATCTGCGCGCAGTCGTCATAGTATTTGCGGCTGTTCTTGACAAACGACCAACCATTCACATCGCACACAAACGACACTACCGAGTCTCTGTTCTCTTGTACTCTCAAAATATCAAAGCCACAGACAAACTGCTTGAATACGAGCACAATACGCCTAGCAATCTCTTTCTCGCGAAACGTTAGAATGACTGGAAAGCGCACTTCCTTTCCGTCAGGGTTTCGTTCCACCTTTCCGTCCACAGCGGGCGACTTTCTCGCTTCGGCATGGCCGTACTCGGGGCCGACCGTGTACATTTTCACGTCTGTTCCTTGCGTTTCGACAAACTCTTCGTAAATGTAGCTACCGTCGCGGCGCACTTCATTAATATTTGGATAAAATTCCGAAGAGCGATTGCCAATCTTGCGAAAGAGCTTTTTGCAACCACCTCCCGCAGACGTTGGATAGTAAATGGCAATGTTGTGGTCTTCAGCGTTGACTGGCTTTTCAACAAAGGGCTTGTGGATGGTCACACCATTAATTTCAATGTGATCGTCATACTCTTGAACTTCTTGGTCGGCGCGTCCGTCACCGTCTCCGGTGCCAGTCGAAGCGTAGCCGTCGCGACTCAAGTAAACGTGCCGGGGCACGTCAATACCCGAGGCTTCCAAGTGATCGTAGACACGACGACGGTCCTGTAAGAGCTCTTGCATGCCTAGATCATTGAGAATGTTTGGCTTGCGTAGTTCAACATAGGCTTTTGCTTTTTCGAGCGGATAGCCT
>Ga0307981_1002741_pt1 | contig 13895 bp, 7 predicted proteins | sample OrgLakmetagen987_FD_201849 | JGI IMG/M metagenome (GOLD analysis project Ga0307981, IMG submission 201849) | Saline water microbial communities from Organic Lake, Antarctica - #987 | ecosystem: Environmental > Aquatic > Non-marine Saline and Alkaline > Saline | place: Antarctica: Organic Lake... | reverse complement strand
CCGGCAACAAAGTCCCCCTACGAGCGTCGCTCGGACGAGATTGACGAATGGCGCAAAAAATCCGGTGACAATCACGTTGCCTGGTACGTCGCCGATCCTTTGGGACTACTCGAGAAAGGGCGACTTGCCGAAATCGCCGGGCAAGATGATGTCGACGAGATTTCGGAAGAGGAACGCCAAGCTGTCTGCAACAAGCTGACGCATCAAGAAGTCCAAGACACTGTGCGAGTCGTGCAAGTGCCCCGAGACCTTTTGGATATCATGGACAAACTGACAGATGACATTCGGTTTGCGGACCCGCGAAATGATAGGGGCAGCTGCCTTCTAATTCTAAACACCCACTCGTCGCGGTGCATGTACCCTGTGATTGGGAAGATGTTGACGGATGCTGTCAAGGAGATCAACAAGGAGCTCAAGTCGGTCAACAATGCAGCTTTGGCTGATACCACCAACATGGCAGCATCTGCCTTCAAGGTTTCTGTTGCAACGATAATGGCTGTCTACAACATGGATCACTGGCGTATTGACACTGAATCCGAAGAGGAGGTGGAGAAAATCGAGAAGAAGATCGTCAAGCTCGTCAAGGATCTGCTCTTTTTTGACGACAACGAGCTTGGTTTTGCAGACCCCTTTTCTCGCCTAGGCTTGTTGCACGTGCTTGGAGAGATTGTGTTCGACTGGGAAAAAGGCACTGCCAGTCATCTGACTCCGAAAAACGGGCACGAGATGGGTCGTTCCAAGCCCCCCCCCCCCTGCTGCTAAAAAAAAAGGCTGCCAAGGTATCGCATCTTCCAGTCGCCGCTACTGCCACGGGGGCTTCTGTATGCGCGATTGAAGGATCGACGGACTACCTTGTAGCGATCAACGACAAACTCGGTCGCCGTGTCAAGACATTTCTTCAGCTTGTTGTCTCCGATATGGCAAACCCTCGTCGATCAGCAAGTGTTGTTGTCTCTGGCGCTGCCTCGATGAAGAAGATGAATCAGCTTTGTGCTTACCTCACGGGCGCCTCGTCAGTCTTCAAGTACCATCCGCAGCAAGGGGCCTCGCAAAAGGTTCTCGCATCGAGCTCTCAATGGGAAATAAGAAAACATTTCTGGCTGGAAAGAGTGCTTCGAAACAGGCCAGTGGAGCTGGAGCTACACTCTCAATCGACAATGATGTCAAGATTGTGCAGTGCTTTCAAGGCTTGACTCTCATTGCGCAGACAGCCATTGTTTGGGACTCGGAGCTGGCCCAGAAATTTGCTTCCACCCCAGGCGTCGTCGTCTATATCGCTCCGGATGAGAGTAGATTTGAGATCAGAGTTCAGGCCATTGTTCCGACAAAATGTAACCTGGTAACACTCCCTCTTCCTCGAATTGTGACGCACGACGAAAGCACGAAGACAGGCTTTGGAAAGTCCATTAATGCTGCAAACTCGCTCTTTCAAGATGGACGCCAAGGCCCCAACGTTTTTGTTTTTAGAGGAACCAGCCAGGCCGAGCTCAACAAGATGGGCAATCGTGCAGCGACTCGCCCGCTAACCGACGAGGCATGATTGTTTACATATTTACGTACAGTATTGCTAATATTAATGTAAGTCTTATTTTAAGTCCTGCCGCTGTGCACATAAAGTTCGTAACACTGACCCGCGGCGAAGTGCATTTGGATACAGTGTTGCTAATATCTCTCGTAGAAAGCCAAACCTCTTGATCTGTACTTGGCTTAGATTGATTGAAACTGCGAAAGGAAGACGTCGAAAGGTGTGGCTTGCATACACAAGTTTTAGATTGGCCGCACACGCTCGTAGTATTAGTAGCTGTAAGAGATAGTGCATAGCATCGCTTGGTTATATACCATTAAAATATGGACTGCGTTGTATCGTACTACTCTTGCGTCGACATCCACTCCTCCTGCATGGAATGTACAATGGATCCCAAGTGCGCCAAGTCGTCCACTTGAAACACCTCCTTTACTTTTCCAGCAGCCTTTCGTTCCGTGGGAACAGTGTCTCCCAAGACAAGCTGCAACTTACTGGGGGTGGCCGTCAACTGTTCCATGGCAGGACGCAGTTCGTGACACGCTTCAAAGACGGCTCGACGACCCAAGACGTACAGGCCTAACCGGGCTCGCGAGACGGCCACCACCAAACGCCGCACGTCTCGCAAGTGACCGACTGACGAGGTTCGAACCAGCGACAAAATGATAAAGTCGTTTTGTTGGCCTTGGTATTGATCGACCGTGGAGATGGCGTGGGGACGAACGCCTGCCAAGGGTGTACCCGAACCACAACGTTGCGACAAAATGTCTTGTAGGAGCGCCTTTTGACCATTGTAAGTGGTCAAGATGGAAATCTTGCTGGGAGAGTAACCAATTAGAACCATGTACTGAAAGAGCGCCACGGCGTATTCAGCTTCTCCCACGTTTTGAAAGAAATGTGCCGTGGGTGATGATTCGCCCTTGCCTTCGAAATCGTCCACGTTGATCATCTGGAAAGTATGTGCCAATCCAGGATTGGCCAAAGTGAACTCGGTAGACTCCTGGACGTGGTCCAAGTTTCCGAGATTATCGTATCGCCAACTGTATAGGCTGGCAATCTCGGGTCGGGCGCGGCCTTGCTTGTCGAGTTGAATATACGGAACAGCTAGACGAATCAGTCGAGAAAACAAACTCTGATCCAAGTTACTGTACTTGGCAAAGGACATGTTCTTGACGACGGGTGGAAGCTGGTTGTGATCCCCCATGAGGCACACTCGTTTGAGCCGCGAAGATCCCGACGATGTCTCATCAGCTGCTCCTTGTTGGAGAAGGAGTGGCACAAAGGTTTCAATCTCCATCATTTGACCTGCTTCTTCCACCACAATGTTGTCGTACTCAAAACCAAGCTCAATTAGGTGCGATCTCGCAATGGCAGCGTGAGTGCACGTCATGGCGACAAGACGAGTTTGCTTCATGAGGAGATAGTCGGTTCGATGGCGTTGAGACCGCAGTAGCTCCAGCGGTCGGTACTCGGCAAGCTCACTAAATATCTCTCTCAACTTGGAAAAATAATCGTTAGCAGCAGCTAGCGTGACTTTCTCTGGCCCAATCTGAAAGTACACAGCAAAGGGAAAGAAGGATACGACCTCTCCGTCCTTTGAGGAGCCGTTGGCGTCGCGAGCCTGTTGTTGAAAGGCTCGGATTCGCCTAAGGATATGATGCTCGTTGAAATACTCGGCCGTCTCGCAAGTGTAGGACGGAGAGCCGTCAGCTCCGCGTTCTGCCTTGCCACTGATACCTAAAGACTCGGAGATGAGCTGGACTTGTTCCAATAGCTGTCCTCGCTTCGCGAGACTGTAAGCAACGCGGCCCGGTTTTGTAAAGTCGTGAGTCGAGTCGGTCTGAAGGTCGCGTTCCCCGGCACCCAAACGGAGGAGGTAGCGTTCGTCAATGTCTCCACGAGACATGACTTTCTGAAAAATATCATTCAGCGCAGCGTTGGAGTGGGTAATCACTACAGTTCGCTGCGTAGGGAACGAATGGTACAAACCGGCAATAATCTGGACGGCAACATCGGTTTTACCCGTTCCGGGAGGGCCAACCACAACAGTCAGGCCTGACGACAAGCCAGATCGAACAGCTTCCACTTGCCGCGGAGTGAAAGGTACAGGGTTTCCGTCCACGTGGCCGGGGAACGGATACGAAGAGGCTTCAACGGCAGACTTGCCGTTCGTCTCCGTGACTCTCACACGATAGTTGCAACGCGGCTCGTCCTTCTTTGGTTTCTTTGCGCGACCGTCAACGGTAACTTTTGCATCGGGAAAGGACGCTCGTAGATGGTCCTCGCTAAGAAAGGTATCCCCATAATCCAGTGGGGCGTCAGGGTTGGCGACACCGACCGTCTTCCTTGAGTACTCTTGCAAAGTGGTTGACTTGTAGCATGCAGCCATGGGGTCTCCTTGTCCAAGAAGTACGGGCTGAAGCCAAGGAGGAATGACTCGATCGATCGATCCAGTTCCTGCCATGAGACCTCGTACAGTCTCCAGCACGGCTTTGAAGTTGTTCTCTTTGCCCTTGCGACGGACAACCAAGTTTAACGCTTGATACAACCCGGTACCAGCCGGAGACCTGGCATCCATCGCGTACTGTGTGGGATCGAGAGCTACTCGGAACACGCGCTTGTTTCCCTTACCAGGCGGGGCGCCGTGATCGCTGATAATCTTGCCTTCTTCATCCTTTACTTGCAAAATCATGCATCCACGCACCAGTGTAATGCCATATCGTTCAGGGAACGTTCGGTCGTCCTCATCGGGTACGCGCTTCTCTCCATCCGTATCAAATCGCTGATGATTCCCGTGTCGCAAGTGGTAATCTTTCAACAGAGGCGCCTGCTTTCCACTCATTTGACTCGCATCGACTGCGAGTAGAAACAAATTGTCGTGCTCACCCAACTCATCCCATTCACGTCGAATAGAGTCGCCACACGGCCCCAAGTCAATCGCAATGTCCGCAATAACCTTGGCTGGAAACTTTTCTCCCAACAACGGTTTGGCCACCTTGACTAGGTCCACGCGGTTGCCCCGTAACTCGAGGGCCATGCGAGCCCATCCACTAAATTCCGTCTGGAGGAGAGTGACTTCATTGTCGTTTTCGTCAAAGTCGAGTGACTGACGCAACAGCGGCCGGATGCGTCGCACCACATCCACCAAGTCGGCCCGAATATCGTAGGCACTCTCGAGGCGCAGCAACTCAAAGTTGCGCCACAGATAATCCGCAAACGACAAAAAGTGCGTCTGCAATTTGGGGAGCGCCAACACGTTGGAAGCCGGCAAGAGACTGGAATGACTCGGTGGGATTTTTGAAAAGTCCCATAGCACGCGCTCGGTGGGATACAATGGAAACGACTGCAGTTCTTCCAGTGGATCCTTGGGGAGCGTCAAGTACTCTTCCAGAATCTGCAACAAAAAGTCGCGACTGTAGATTTCGGGCCCACCCGCTTGTTGGTCCACCAATCGCATCTTGTGCAGTAGCCCCAGCAGCTGCTGGTCGGAAAAGCCACCCAAGGACTGCCGCAAATAGGGACCACCGCTGCAGAGCAGCCCCACACCGGCGTAAATCACATCGGGTAATTCTTGTGCGTGGTAGCGGTGGCACATTTTTTGCAATACCGTGGCCCGGCGATAGTACTCGTCACGGACTTGGGCAGCCGTCAGGGAACCGGCAGTAGAGACGGTATTGTCCGTAGCGGTGCGCTTGGCGCCGTGCAGTTCTTGCGGCACGGGAAAGTGCTCGAGCGCCACGATTCGTTCCAAGAGCTGCTGCGTCAAGAACATGTTTTCCGTGGCGCGGCTGTAGCGACTTGTGCCCAGCGCCGCGCGGCACTTGATGGAAAAGTGCGTGGCTTGCAAATAGGGCATCAGGTGGACACGTGTTTCGGTACGGGCCGTCAAGAGATCCATTACGAGTTCCAAGGCGCGGTGCAAAAAGGTCCATTCCAAGACCTTGTTGTGATCTGTAGCAGCGACAGGAGAGTTGTCATCGTCGTCGTCATCGTCAGTGCCGTTCGGCTGGTGCAGGGCAATGCGTCCCAAGGCGAGTGCGTCTCCTTCCACGAGGTGCAGTACTTGCTGAATGACCTGGAGCACAAAGGGGCGTTGGCAGTCTGGTTCGACAACAAACTCTGTATTGTTGTCCTTGTTGTTGCTGTTGTGGTGAAGCAGCTTGTATTCCAATGCGCGGCGTCTCGCAGGAACAAACTGCCAAATGGTTTCGCTAGCCACATGCGGCATGACGGCTGCCCACAAGTCTGCCGTTACCCGAGGCTGAGACTGACCTCGAGCTCCCGCAGTAAAAGTGGACGCACTGACAGCAACCGTCGCACAGTGCACCGTCACGGCCTGCCACTCCCAATCCTGAGTAGCAGTAGCAGTGTCGACGGGTTGAAAGACTGTGCACAAGACGCGCTGAAATGTTTCCGTGCAGTCAACAAAGTCCAAGGCCGCCGCTGTGCCGCCCTGCCGGTTCTCAAAGGAAACCAGCAGGGCCAATAATTGACACGCCTGGACCCATTCGACATTATTACTACTAGTGCTACTACTAGTGTTGCTCTCATGGAGTTTCCGACACGCGGGCCAAACGATGAGACGCAGGGCACCGCGTTCGTCGTGTTGTTGCACTTGCTGCCAGCGTTGGTGGGATGTTCCGGCCTGGCGACAAGCGGCATGGAGTTGACCAATGGTGGTGGTGGTAGTAGTCGGCTCGGTACTGCCAGGAGCCGTATCCGTATCAGCATGAACAGTGGGACGCTTGTTGGGCTGCTCCCTTTTGCTGGTAGATACGGCACGGCGCTTGCGGGGGGGCATGGTGAACGTAGAGTGGCCTGGTTGCTACGGTGAATGTGTTGTTGGTTGTTGATCGTTGATCATTGATATCGTTGATATCGTTGATATGATGCGATGCGATGCGATGCGAAGCAAAGCGCGAACGTCTTGCAATGGTCGGCGGCGGGCAAAAACAGAAACGGATGGACGGATCGTTCGTTTCGCGCCATTTTCACTTCTTCCCCAGAAGGATCCACAAAATGATTGCAACACGACGACCGACGACAATCGACACAATGGAATCGAATTGACCATGGCGGCAGTTCGAGTCCTCTCGACCCGCAGCAGGACAGCGATGCGTTTGCTGCAGACAGTATTCCTGCTATTCATATGCCGTAAAGAAACGCTGGCAGCGTCGCCAGCGTCCTCGTGGACCCACGATAGGGTCAGCACGAGCATGCCCTGGAACGAATTGCCAGCGATTGACACGCAAGCGCGTCTCCTGAATCGCAGCAGCGCGGCAGTAGCAGACAATGGCGCCGCGTACGATTTAATCGTCACTGGTATTCCCGCTACCGCTACCGATACTAATACGACAGCCGGAAACCGGACGACGGCCGAACTCGCGTCGTGGTTGGGGTGTGACAACAACAGCAACAACAACAGCAACAGGAACAGCACCCTGGCCGTCTTGCAAACCTTGCAGCAAGAACTCGTTTCGGCCTCGGCAGTGGCGGGAACCATGACAGACACAGTTTACGTCGAGGGACGTCGAATCGTCTTGCTGCAGCTTCAGGGACCAAGTGGTAGCAGTAAAAGTAGCAGTTTACAGGCAGCAGCGGCAACGGTGGGAGCCGCCTTGGCGGCCAAGATTCTCCAAACCAAGGCGACCCGCGTCGCTGTCGTGCTACCAACCGCGGAGCTGGATGCGCTACCGACATCGGTAGCCGACTACCTGACCGAGATGGTCACGGCCTTGTACGTGGGACTGTATCAAGATGAACGCTTTCAGAGTAGCGGCCTTGAGGATAATACCAACGACAAGAACAAGAATGACAAGAAACGTTTGCAGACCCTCGACTTGTTGGTGTACGACAGCAGCAACACCAACTCTACCAATAACTTGCTGCTGCTGAAGGACTACCAAGCGGCCATTCAAAAGGCGGCCATTGTGGCCCAAGGCGTCTTTCTTGCCCGCGATATCGTAAATGCACCACACAATGTTTTGAACAGCGTCGGTTTGGCGGCCACGGCTGCAAAACTGGCCGCCAAATACAAGTGCTTGACGTGTCGCATCTTGACAGCCGAACAGTGCCAGGCTGCTGGTATGGGTGCCTTTTTGGGCGTGGCGCGCGGGTCCGAAACTCCAGCCCAATTCATTCACTTGACGTACCATCCACCCAAGCGCCGTACCCGCAGCGGCAAGAAACTGCCGCCGCTCCGACGCCTGGGCATTGTCGGCAAGGGACTCTTGTTTGATACTGGCGGTTACAATATCAAGACGAGCATGATGGAACTCATGAAGTTTGATTGCGGTGGCGCCGCAGCGGTACTCGGTGCCGCTCGGTCGCTGGCCCAGTTACAGCCGGCCCACACCGAAGTTCACTTTGTCGTGGCCGCGTGTGAAAACATGATCAACGAACGAGCCGTCGTGCCCGGCGATATATTGACAGCTTCCAACGGCAAGACGATTGAAGTTATTAATACCGATGCCGAAGGACGACTCACCATGGCGGATGCCTTGGTGTATGTGGACCGCACGTTGCAGTGCGACGAGATTCTGGAATTGTCCACCTTGACGGGTGCGTGCATGGTGTCGCTGGGACCGTCCATTGCGGGTTTGTGGACGGCCAATGATGAACTGGCCCGCGGTCTGACGGCCGCTTCGGACGCGACGGGAGAAAAGATTTGGCGCATGCCGTTGGAGGAAGACTACAAAGAGGAGTTGAAATCCAAATGTGCAGATCTTAAAAATCTTGGTGGCCGCTATGGTGGGGCGATTGCGGCAGCGCTCTTTCTGCAGCACTTTGTGGACGGCGACAAGCCGTTTGCCCATGTGGACATGGCTGGACCGGTTTGGAATACAAAGGCAGGTCAAGCTACTGGATGGGGTGCCAAGCTAGTGACCGAATGGGTCTGCCAAAAGAGTCGAGATGCATCCTACTAAAGCTACATGCCTAACATTGCTAATACTGTACTGTAGCAGGTGTCTACTGCAGTTCTTTTCTCAACCTGTTTAATAAATATTATACGCTACAAATTTTAACGTTGTGTGTCTCGCTCCAATCCTTCTCTTGTGCTGTTGATGCTACCGCTATTTACCAAGTGCTACCAAGTTTCGTCAACGGGGAGTCCGGGCGGGCAACCTTGACGCGTCCATGCTGTTCGGTGCATTCCATCAGCTCTTCCACAAAGCGATCAATCTTGGATCGCGTCACATTGGGCATGACCACCACGTGGGCAATATCCTCTTCACAGGCCAGCTGCCAGCGCTTGACGAAAGCCACGTCCATGGGACGCTCCAAAACAACAGTGGAGCTCAAATCGTTCAAACGGCACGTCAGGCCTTTTTCGATGAGCTGGTCTCGCAAGTAGCGGGCCGTTTCCATGCAGTGCACGACATCGCGCTTGATACCAGCAATACCCTTTTTGCGCAGCGAGTACCACAAGTACAAGGCAGCTTGACCGTTGCGAGAACCCATAATGGTAGTATCGACCGAGTTGAGGTAGTCAATGTGCTTTTCCATGCGTTTGACGTGTTCCTTGCGCGACAGAGTGACTCCGCAGGGCATGGGGCATCCCAGCATCTTGTGGCCACTCACGGCAATCGAGTCGATTGGTTTGCGGAAACTGACTTCGGGGGCAAAATCAATAAAGGGCATCATGAGGGCAAACAGAGCGCCATCGCAGTGAATGTAGTAGCGATCACGGGGGACATCAAGTTGCTTGAGGATGCGCAAGATGCGATCGAGATTGTCGACGGCACCCTTGACGGTCGTTCCAATGTTGACATTAAGAATGACGGGACGGTCGAGGTTCTTGCTTATTGTGTCTGCCAAAATATCGTAGTCAATCTCTCCCATGGGAAGAGTGGGAATGGACTGACAGTCCATGCGGTACATGCGAGCGGCCTTGAAGACTGAATAGTGTGTCTCTTGACTGGTGTACAGGATACCGTCGGGAAAGCATTCACGTGCCAATAGAATGCCGTGCAAGTTTCCTTCGGTTCCACTGGTGGTGACGTATCCCCAGTAGCTGTCCTTTTCCATCTTCCACAACTTTGCGAAAAAGTCAATGACACTGCATTCAAACTGGCGACTGTGAACCCCATAGTTGGAAGGAACAAAAGGGTCACCGAGATTGTTAATGGAGTAATTCATGAAATTTTGCAGTTCGGTGAAATCAAACTTGAGATTGTAGGGGTATCCAAAGTGAACCGACGATTTTTTCTGCAAGAGCTGCTCGTACGAGGCCAAAATGTCGGCCTCATCGGGCACGTTGGCGCGTTCGTCTTCCGAAAGAGGAATCATGACGGCCTTCGGTTCGAGTTTGGCCTCGACCGCCGGATCGAGCGGTTCGGAAATATCGTCGCCAGCGCCCCAAGCGTCAAAGGCGGCCCACGGAGAGGGCGTTCCCGACTTGGAACGGCTAAAGGTCGAGGCGGTGTTGTTATCGTTCGAAGTCTGCGGTACTACGTCTTCCTCTTCCGCTGCTACTGCCACTTCTTCTGCTGTCGACGACTTGAATCGGAGGGGCATTCCTCGTGTTGCCTGAGACGCTGCCGCCGAAGGAGCAGCGAATCGGGAAGACGAGCCGGAGACGATCTTCCGACCGAGAGAGAGAAAGCGCGAAGAGATCATGGTGTTGCTGGGACAAAAGTAGCGTTATATGCGGATCAATCGATGCAGCCAAGAGCGAGTTGAAGGTCAACACGCAAAATGATCGGCAATCTTCACGAGGTAGACTGACTACTAGCATCAGTGCGAGATAGCTTTCATCAGGTGTTCCTTGGTCCGAGCTGCGTACCATACATAGGTAGGTGGCACGCAAGATCCGACCAACCAAAACTGATGGCTCTCGGAAAAAGGTACATAGGTAGTGACGGATCTCTTTGAAGTGCGCGCGAAAGATTTACGGGATTTAGAGTCCAGAGTTTAAAATATTCATTCTAAAACTTAATAGAATTTTGAGAGTCGAAATCTTCTCCGAACCACCGCGGCTTTGCGACAATGGCCATTTGTTCATTACCACTAATCATACCATACGAAAGTCTACCCGGCTACAAGACGCAAACAGCATGAGCGGTCGCGGACGAGGCATCAACAACAATCCTGCCTGGATGAATCAGCAGCAGCAGCAGCAGCAGCAAGGTGGCGGTGGCGGTGGCGGTGGAGCCATGAGCAGTAGTCATGTACCACCGGACGACTTTGGGAGACGCCCGCACGCTCCTCCGAATACTCATTTCCACCGCGGTGGAGGACCGCCTCCCGATTCGTACCGTGGACCACCGCGAGGAAGTCGCATTGCTCCCCCGGGTCGATACGATCGTCCCCGCTACGATGATCGTTACGACGATCGGGGACCTCCTCCACGAGGAGGAGGTGGCGGCGGCGGTGATCGTTACGACGATCGGGGACCTCCACGAGGAGGCGGTGGTGGCGGCGGCGGCTATCGCGCAAGAGACCGGGGCCCTCCACCTCCCAGACGCGGCAGACCCAACCAGGGTGGCATTACCTTTCGCTCCATGGAAGAAGAGCGCGAATGGGTTGAAGAACGCCGTCGCAAGCGCATGGCGAGACCCTCCAAGTTTGACAAACCCCCGACAGCGCAACAGACAGCTGCACTCGCGGACGCTGCTGCCGCGGCACTCACGTCCGCGACATTGACTGCCATTCCCAATTTGGCAGCCGCACAACCGCAACAAACACGTCACGCCAGGCGTCTTTACATTGGCAACCTCCCACCCGCCACGACGGAAGAAGAAATTCACAACTTTTTCCGCCACTCCATTGGCCAAGCCTTGGTCGGACCTGCCCTGCAGGAAGATCCGGTGCTCTCTGTTTACATTAATCACGAGAGGCATTTCGCATTTCTGGAATTCAAGGTTGCGGAAATGGCCACGGCCTGCATGGCCCTCGATGGACTGGATCTCAACAATCGCGGCAAGTTAAAGATCAAGCGGCCCAACGATTACAACCCAGCCCAAGCCCCCATGCCCAATCCAGCCGTCACGCCGGTACTGGACGTGAGTCGCTTGGGAATCATTAACGGCACGGTAGACGATGGTTCCAACAAAATCTTTATTGGCGGATTGCATTACCATTTGCAAGAGCAACAAGTGTTGGAACTGCTGCACGCTTTTGGTAAAGTCAAGGCCTTTCATTTGGTCAAGCAGAGTCCGGACAGCGACAGCAGCAAGGGTTATTGCTTTGTCGAATACGCTGATCCCGCTGTTACGCCCGTGGCCGTGGCAGGTTTGACCGGAATGGACATTGGCAGCGGCAAGAACTTGACGGCCCGCTTGGCGGGTGGCCAAGCTGTCGCTAGCAGCGTTCCCGTGGTTGCTGCGATACCACCGCCACCACCGGCGCACGGAGCGGCGCCTCCGCAAGATCGCACCATTGTTTCTGGTTACGATATCGAAGTGTTGGTGGATGCAGCCTTGGGGCAGCGCCCCATGCCAACGGCGCCCCAGTATATGGACGGTTACGGTATGCCCTTGACAGTCGTGACGAATTCGGTCCTGTCGGGAGCATCTCCCGTTGCGGCTTTGACGAATAGTGTGTCGCCACCGCCGGTGCCGAGAAATTTGCCGCCCACCAGGACTCGTATTCTGGTATTGCTCAACATGGTGGCCGAAGAAGATTTGTCAACGGCAGACGATCACGAAGCGTTGGTTGACGAAGTGCGAGAAGAGTGCGCCAAGTTTGGTCAGCTGGTGAACATTAAGGTGCCGCGCGTTGCCGATGGTGCCGACGTGGAAGCTAGTGCGGTTCGCAAGATATTTTTGGAGTACGCGAGCGTGGCCGACGCGGCCAAGGCGGAACAAGAGTTGAACGGGCGTCAGTTTGGAGAGAGTACGGTGGAAACGAGCTACTATTCCGAAGCGGACTTTGCGGCCGGCAGACTTCGCTAATACCCCTTCTCCAACTAACTATTTGTCGACACGAATTGCTTCCCATTCACTCTATTTCATTTGCACGCGAACAGAAAAAATCTATATGTTTTAAATCAAGTTACAAATGAAAAAAGAGCAGTATGTTTGGAAAGAGGGAGGATATTACCGTACGGGAGAGACCGACTGACAGATCTCATTTTAAGTTCTATTCCTCTTTCTTTGTCTCTTCTACCTTGCTACTGGAAACGACGCAGCATGACTGCTTCATGCCTAGTTTGTCTCACCTTAGTCTTGTCTCCTCTTTGTTCTTTCCTTTTCCCTGGCATTTTTATGTGCGTTTGCTTGGATGGATCCGTAGAATGAATCCGAGCTCATTCATTCTCTCTCGTTCCAATCGCTACACTTAGCTTTCCGAGCGACCGCAGGGGATATGATACAATGCATAATTACAATCTACCATTGCTTCTCATCCTGACTCGGTCACGTAGACAAGAAGACCCTAGAGCATACCACGTCGTATACTACATATTATTGGAAGACATAATAACAATGTGAAGGCTTTAGTTGGCGCTTTTAACTTTTACTCTTGGGCGCCAGATTCTTCCATAGCGGACTCTTCTGCGACAGACTCTCCAGCCTTGGATTCTGGGAGCTCAAAGCCGAGGAACCCCTTCTCGGCGCACTCCTTCAACAAGCTGTTGTGCGTCGGGCATGCCTCGTCTCCGAGATTAAAGAAATATTCGTTACGCCATTCCCATTCCTTGACGGCGCATGGGAACGACGTGACGACATCCGTGTAAGCTGCGAGACGTTCCATAGTACCAGCTGGGAATGTAATACCTTCCTTGACACTGACAGCTGCCACTAGCTCATTTACCACCTAGTGTGCAAGCAAGGAAAGGAGTGAGTCAGTCAGTCGGCAGCTTCCACAACGTTTGATACCCCCGAAGCGACATACCTCTTCGACCAAGTCGGCGTGATCCGAACCTGCTTGACCAACGGACTTGCACTCTTTGGCGGTGCCAACTAGCATGTATGTTGAGATCCAGCTACAAAAGTGGTGCAAAAGCAAGAAGGTGAGTATGCAGGCAGATACATATTTTCATCTTGATTCGATTCTCTCTTTCTCGGCAACTAACTTACATGAGCTTTTCAAACATGGCAAGTCGGTAGTCTCCCGCCGAAACAACCTTACACTTGAGGTTCATGGACGCCAAACGATCGGAAAAAGCCTGAGCGTGCTCTCCCGTGGCCGTCGTGAGCCCCTCGGGGTTGACTGTCGTTACCCCGTCAATAGCCGGAACGCCCTTGGCCGTAACAGCGAGATACAAGAGTACTTGGGTGTTGTCCAATAGTCCCTTGTACTCTAAGAACTTATCCAAGTATCCGTTCTGCATAAAGACCAAGTCCTTGCGTCTGTTTTCAGGACACTTTTCAACGATGCCGTCTAATGCGTCGTTTCGGGTGGTAATGAGAATGGGACCTTTGCCATCGGC
>Ga0307981_1002739_pt1 | contig 13904 bp, 8 predicted proteins | sample OrgLakmetagen987_FD_201849 | JGI IMG/M metagenome (GOLD analysis project Ga0307981, IMG submission 201849) | Saline water microbial communities from Organic Lake, Antarctica - #987 | ecosystem: Environmental > Aquatic > Non-marine Saline and Alkaline > Saline | place: Antarctica: Organic Lake... | reverse complement strand
TCCTCGGCTTCGGGGAGCACGGCCACCGTCGCTGTGGAGGTATGGATGCGGCCCTGGGTCTCGGTGGCCGGAACGCGCTGCACGCGGTGGACGCCGCTTTCAAATTTCAGATATTTGTAGGCCTCCTCCCCCGTCATGTTGAAGATAATTTCTTTAAACCCGCCGACATCTGCCGGGCTGGAGCTGATGACTTCGACGCGCCAGCCACGGCTTTCTGCGTAGCGGCTATACATGCGAAAGAGATCGCCGGCAAAGATGTTGGCCTCGTCGCCCCCTGCGCCGCCACGGATCTCCATCACCGAATTACGGCTGTCTGTCGTATCGGGCGGGATCATGAAGCGGAGCACGTCTTTGACCATGCGGTCGCGCTCAGCCGCCAGACTTTCGATCTCGTCGGCCGCCATCTCGCGCAGTTCTGCCTCCACGTCATCATCGGCGACCATAGCCTCATTCTCTTCCAGCTGCTGAACGGTGCTGTGGTAGGCCTCGAATTTTTCGATCAAGGTCCCGAGGCGTTGATGTTCGCGCGCGACGTCGGCTGCGCGGTGCTGGTCGGAATAAAAGTTAGGCTCTGCCATCTGAGCGTCCAGCTCGGCGAGTTTTTCTTTGAAGGGAGCTATGTCGGGTATCTTGTGCATCGAATTTGAAATATTCATTGCAGTAAAGGGGCTATGAGCCAACTGTCGAGAGCTGCCTTGCTATGACTAAGAAGAACCTTCACCGCCAAAACATCGTCGCCTGTGTTTGGGATTTTGATAAGACACTCATCCCGGGCTACATGCAGGCCCCGATTTTCAAAACCTTCGGCATCGATGAGGAGCACTTTTGGAAAGAGGTCAACGCGCTGCCCGATATCTATGCCAAGCGTGGCACCAGCGTCTCTTACGACACAATCTACCTGAACCATTTGCTCAGTTACGTGAAGAATGGTTGCCTGAAGGGGCTGACAAATGCCCGGCTGCGTGAGCTCGGCCGTGATTTAGTGTTCTACCCCGGAGTTTCAGAACTGTTCGAGCGACTCAAGCAGGTCGTCGCTTCACAGCCGGAATATACGAAGCATAATATTTCACTGGAGCACTACATCATCAGCACCGGCCTGGCCGAAATGATTCGTGGTAGCTCCATCGCACCACACGTCGATGGGATTTTCGGCTGCGAGTTTATCGAAGCGCCCTTGCCCCCCAACTACTCCTCTCAAAACGAGCTGCCGCTGGCCATGGAGTTCGAGATCAGCCAGATTGGCACCATCGTGGATAACACGATCAAGACCCGCTACGTCTTTGAAATTAATAAGGGCAGCAATAAGAACGCCAAGATCGACGTGAATGCGTCCATGGATCGCGTCGACCGGCGAATCCCAATCGATCGCATGATCTACACCGCAGACGGCCCGAGCGATGTGCCTGTCTTTTCTGTAGTTAAGGGTAACGGCGGTAAGACATACGCGGTTTTTAATCCGGAGAGCGAGGCCGAGTTCGCCCAGAATGATGCCCTGCTCCATGCCGGCCGCATCCATGCCTACGGCCCGGCCGATTACACCGAGAAAAGCACCACTGCGAAATGGCTGCGCATGCACGTTCGAGGCATCTGCGACCGAATCGTCGCCGAGTGCGAAACCGATCTTTCGAATAAAGTCAGCCGAGCCCCGAGACACCTTCACGATGAGGATGAGCCTACTGCCGATGAGCCACGCCCGCAGAAAGAGCTGTTTTAGGACCATCCCGTAGAAGCGGCTTCAGCCGCTTTATCCCGGCTCAACAGCGACTGAAGTCGCTGCTACTGAACTAACCCTGTAAGGTAGAGTCATTCCCCCCTGCCCCCTCCCTCGTGCGATGGACGACCACGAAAGACGCCTTTGACATAAGGCGAATTAATGGTATGCTAAAGCTATACTTATGACTATCTACTTAGCCTTATTTCTTGGAGCCATTTGCGGCTTACTTGCAGCCATGGCCATGAACATGTTCATGCGAGCAGTCGGGAGACAGTTTGGCCGAAGCGCCGATATGGTGCGTGCACTCGGCAGCTACTTCACGGGGGGCCTGAAAAACGCCGCAACCGTTGGTACATTGATCCACAGTCTGGCAGGTGTCGTCTTCGGTATGGCCTACTTTGCGATCATGCACTACATTGGTGCCCTTGTGTTTCCCGAGGCGATTTTACTTGGACTGGGGTTGGGTTTTGCGCACGGGCTTATCGCGAGCTACGCACTCATGATTTACGCGAGCAATCGCCACCCTCTCGATGAGTACCGCAAGGCAACTATTCAAGAAGGTGTGTTGCACATGTTTGGCCATATTCTCTTCGGCGCTGTGATCGGCGTGCTCGGAGCCATTGCCGCTGCGGTCGTCTAGTCGCCTGCTGCGGTAGATGGCAGAGGACTGCCATCGCTACACGCACATCCGCCTATGCATCCGGGCTCCGTAAGATCAGGCGTACCGCATCAAGCCTCAGATGCGCTTTCGCAATGTGCCGGGTGACGTCCTCCACGACGTTCTGGGCGATTTTGATCTCGTCCTCCCGCACGTTGGGATTGACTTTTCGCAGCTCCTGAAGGCGGCGGGCTTCACCATCCAGCCGGTCGTGAGCGACTTGCATGGCATCCTCGAGCAGAATGGATTTCTGCTTGCGGGCGTAGTCCTTCGCGGCGCGCAGCATCTGCGGCACGAGTGCCTGCAGGAGTTCAGGGTTCTGTTTGAGGCGGAAGGCTTCTTCGTCAGCGGTCTTCTTGTTAATCAGGCTGTGGGCGTAGTCCTCGCTGCGATCCGTGCCTTCCATATCGACAAGAATACGTATTGGCGTTGGCGGTAGAAAGCGGTCCACATGCAGGCGGGCGGGTGCTACACTCTCCAGCACATAAATGGCCTCGATGAGGATCGGTGGTGCGTCCACCTGACCGTCCTGCCAGACCACAATGCAGCTGTTGCCTTTCTCCGAGCTGAGCATGAGGTCGATCGAGCCGCGCACCATGGGGTGATCCCAGGTCAGGAAGCCGATGTCTTCGCGGCCCAGCGCTTTCGTGCGGTCGCAGGTTACGGTTGTCCCCTCTTCCGGTAGTTCCGGGAAGGCGTCCGTGAAGAGTTGTCCAGGCGAGAGGTGGAAGCTGCGGCTGTCCAGATCTTCTACGGTGACTCCATAGTGATCGAAAATGCGGTTCATGAAACCGTCGAGGGTGCGATCCGCGTCCTGTTGCTGGATCTGGGTGACGATTTCCGTGGAGGCTTCTTCGCGGAAGGAGTTTAGCGCAATGAGCCGATCCTGCCCCTGACTGAGCTTGTCTTCAAGTTCATCTCGAAACGTGCGGCTCTCCGCGACCAGTTCAGCGGCCTCTTCGTTGATACACGTTTCCTCGTGGTGAAACTTCCTGCCGAGTGTGAGTAGTTTCTCGCCATAGCGGTCGAGGTAGGCGTTGCCGCCTTTTAGCGAGTGTTCGATGCCATCGAGCCCCTCGTGGTGCCACCGTGTGAGTAGCTCCGTCCAGCTGTGCGGCAAGAAGGGCATATGGATGCGAATGGTCTCAGTCTGCCCGATGCGGTCGAGCCGCCCGATACGCTGTTCCAGTAGCTCCGGATTCAGCGGCAGGTCAAAGAGTACGAGATGGTGGGCGAACTGAAAGTTTCGCCCCTCGCTGCCGATCTCTGAGCAGAGCAGGATGCGTGCGCCTTCGGGCTCGGCGAACCAAGCGGCGTTGCGGTCGCGCTGCAGTAGCGTCAACTCTTCATGGAAGAGCGCCGCGCTTACGTTTATTTCCTCGAGCAGCGCATCGTGAATGGCCTGGGCTTTTCCCCGCGTGCTGCAGATGAGCAGCACCTTTTCATGTTCGCCAAGATTCTGCAGCAGCTCCGCAAGCCAGTGCACACGTGGCCCATGCCGGAAGTCATAGCTCTCGCCTGCATCGCTGCTCTGGGTCTCCTGCTCGAATTCGCGCAGAAGCCGTGCTTCCAGGTCATCCTGCGAGAGTTTGGCCCGGGGTTTGAGCTTTGTAGGTCGTGCCTCGCGCGGTGGGAAGCCTTCCAGTCCATCCCGTGTGTTGCGGAAGATTACCCGGCCGGTGCCGTGCCGGTCCACCAGTTGGTTGAGCAGCGTGGCAGTATTCTTGAGCTCTTTCTTGAATTCGGCCTCGCTGAACTCACTGAAGACTTCCCGCAGATAGGCCTTGTCCTTGGCTTTCAGCGACTCATTCAGCACCAGTTTGTTGGCCACCTGCGCGACCTGTGAGTAGCCGGCCTGTTCTTCTTTAAACTTTTCCAACTCGGGGTAGCGCTCTGGATCAAGTAGGCGCAGGCGCGCAAAGTGCCCCTCCGCGCCCAGCTGCTCGGGTGTGGCGGTCAGCAGAAGCAAGCCGTGGCTCTTTTTACTTAAGCCTTCAACCAGTTGATATTCGGGGCTGGCCGCTTCCGGGGTCCATTCGAGGTGGTGTGCCTCGTCAACGACCAACATGTCCCACCTTGACTCCAGCGCGGCGTCTCCCCACCGGGAATGCTCCAGCAAGGTCTTGGTGCTGCAGATAACCAGTTGACGCCCGTTGAAGGGGTTCACGTCCGGGTCGACTGCAGTCGCGGATTCGCAGTGATCAGCATCAATCAAGCTAAACCACATGTTGAAGCGTCGCAATAGCTCGATAAACCATTGATGAACAAGTGACTCCGGTAGCACGATCAAAATGCGTTCGGCGCGCCCGGTCAAATTCAGTCGGTGCAGGATGAGGCAGGCTTCGATCGTCTTGCCAAGCCCCACTTCGTCCGCCAGGAGTACGCGCGGCATGTAGCGATTGGCCACCTCCGACGCGATGTAGAGCTGGTGCGGAATCAGGTCGATGCGTCCGCCCATGAAACCGACAACGCTCGACTGCCGGCTGTGATTCAACTGGCGAATGGCCTCGTAGCGCAAACTGAAGGCGGAGGATTGATCAATTTGCCCGCCGATGAGCCGATCTTCAGGTTTGCTGAAGCTGATGGTGTCGGCCAGATCCATTTCGGGCACCTCATGCCCCTCGCCCAAATAAGTCAGCCGGCCGTCTTTTTCCACCACCTCCTCAATGACCAGAGTGGCGCCCTGCTGGGAGTGGATGGTATCTCCGGCCCGAAATTCCACTCGTTTAATCGGCGCGCTCGCTGCCGCATAGATACGATTCTCGCTTGCTGCCGGAAAATTAATTTCCAGTTGGTGACGCGAGACTGACCCCAGAATGCCCAAACCCAGTTCCGGTTCCGTTTCGCTAATCCATCGTTGCCCAGTTTGATATGCCGTCATTCGACGGATGCTCTGCCTTGAAGCTTTCAAAGTCAAAGCGAAGTTTCCGCGCCGCGTGATCTACTCACGGAAACCAGTTCGAAACGCGTTGCATGGTAGGGCGTAGTCTCCAGACAAGCCGTCGTGCATGAGCAAGCCCCTGTGATAGCGCGTTAAAAGTCCTATCCAGAGAGTATCACCGCCGCACGCCGCTTACGAAACGTAGGCCTATTGCACGATACTATTGTGCACCAGGGTGTAATTTCGATTGGTAGCGAAAGCGACTCATCGTAGGGGCTTTCCTCTGGGAAGCCCGCGGTCTCACGGGAGAGCTACGTAAACTTCGAGACACTCCGCAAGCTGCGCGGGTGCCGCCCCTCGGCCTGAGCTCGGGGTCGAAGGCAAGCGAGCACCCCTACGTTTTGCTACACTTCACAATCACACCCTGTGCACCACCACCGCGCGACGGCTTGTCTGGAGACTACGCCCTACCTATAGGAACCAGTTCGAAGCGCGTCCCACCTGCAGGAACCAAGTTGAAACGCGTTGCATGATTACAAGGACCTGCATCCCACAGACATACTCTTGACGCCGCCGCACTTTCTGCGAGCTTAGCCGGTCCTATGCCTTTTGGAGAGACCATTGCCGCTTTATCGACACCACCGGGAGAATCAGCCATCGCGCTGATCCGTCTCAGCGGTCCCGACTGCGCGTCGATCGGACAAACGGTTTCCCAGCGCAAGTCCCCTCTCCTGACCCGGCAAGCCCACTTTTCTAAGTATTTCGCGCTGAACGGGAAGCTGCTCGACGAGGTCGTCATGACTTTTTTCAGCGAGGGCCGCTCTTTCACCGGCGAAGACGTGCTGGAGATCGCCTGCCACGGTAATCCGCTGATTATACAGAACATCATGCAGGACCTGCTGGCGCGAGGATGCCGCTCAGCCGAGCCCGGTGAGTTCACGCGCACCGCTTTCATGAACGGGAAAATGGACCTCAGCCAGGCCGAGGCCGTCACCGACTTGATTCATGCCCGCTCGGAGAAGAGTATTGAAGCGGCACAGCGGCAGCTGCACGGCTCCGTCGGTCGCAAAATGAGCGAGCTCACCGAGAAGTTGCTCAGCGTCATGGCGCAGATCGAAGCCTACATTGATTTCCCTGAAGAGGACCTGCCGGGCGAGGATCAGGCTGGCCCGGCTGCGGACCTGCGCACACTCAACCGGGAGATCGCCGAGCTCATCGAAACACAGCGCTATAACGCGCTGCTCCACGAGGGCGCGAAGGCTTTGATCGTGGGTGAGCCGAATGTCGGTAAGAGTAGCCTGATTAATGCACTGGTTGGCTCAGAACGCTCCATCGTCAGCGATATGCCCGGCACCACGCGCGACTATGTGTCCGCCTTCATCATGCTTGGCCCCTGGCGCATCGAGATTCTCGACACCGCCGGATTGCACGAGGCGAGCGATAAAATCGAACAAATCGGCATCAATCATACCATTGAACAGTCCGAGACGGCCGACAGCTTTCTCCTCGTGCTCGATAGCGCGGCGCCCTCCCCCACCCTTCCGCCCGAACTACTGGAGCGGATGCGGCCGGACAATACGCTGATTATTGAAAATAAGGCGGATCTCGAAAACTCCAGAACCATGTCGGACTTCCTGCCGGATTACCCACACCTGCGCTTGTCTTTACGTCAAGATACTAGCCTCGGACCACTCAGGCAGCGCTGGCTTGAGCTCATTGAGTCCAATCTAGATTTTCCACAGACCAGTGGCGTTATTGTCAATACACGACACGCCGCTGCACTTTCGGAAGCTGTTGAATGCCATGAACTTGCGCTAGAAAAGCTACGCAACGGAGACCTGTCTGAGCTGATTGCGGCAGACTTGCGCGACGCCGTTGAAGCCATTGGTAAGGTGGTCGGCAAGGTGGATAACGAACGGATGCTGGACAGTCTCTTTCAACAATTTTGTATCGGAAAATGAGTGGCGGATTAAAACACGGTAAAGACCAGCCATACGAGGTCATCGTTTGTGGCGCAGGCCACGCAGGCTGTGAAGCCGCCCTCGCCTCTTCGCGTTTGGGTGCCGATACCCTCATGTTGACCGGGAACCTCGACACCATTGCGCAGATGAGTTGCAATCCCGCGATCGGCGGCCAGGCCAAGGGCCACATGGTGCGCGAGATTGATGCGCTCGGTGGTGAGATGGCGATTAATACCGACACGACGGCTATACAGTTTCGCCTCCTCAATGCCTCAAAGGGACCTGCCGTACAGGCGCCACGCGCCCAGTGCGATAAGAAGGCTTATCAATTCCGCATGAAGCACGTCATCGAGTTGCAGGATAATCTCGATGTCTTTCAGGCCATGGTACAAGGACTGATCTTTGAGGGCGACCGCGTGGTCGGCGTAAAGACGAATCTCGATGTCGAATTTTATGCCAAGACTGTTATTGTCACGACCGGCACTTTTCTGCGAGGGCTGATGCATGTCGGGCAGAATAAGAACGAAGGCGGCCGCATGGGCGATTTCTCGGCCAACGGGCTGTCCGGATCTTTTCTCGAAGCCGGTATTGAGCTGCAGCGCCTCAAAACCGGTACCCCCGCGCGTATTTTAGGCAGTAGTATTGATTTCACCAATTTAGAAGAGCAAAAAGGAGATCCTAAGCCCACGCTCTTTGCTTTCTATGATACGCGGGGTTTAAGTGAAATGTTCCACGTGGAACAATCCGATGCACGCGATGTGATGCGCCGTGAAATGTTCCACGTGGAACATCCGGGCGAGGAGAAGCTGGGGTGGCTGCCGGGAGAGAATCAAGTTTCCTGTTGGATGACCTACACGGGCGATGCGACGCGCAAGGTAGTTAAGGATAATTTACACCTGTCTCCGATGTATTCAGGGGAGATTGTAGGCACGGGTCCGCGTTATTGTCCGAGTATTGAGGACAAGTTTGTCCGCTTTGCCGATAAGGATCGTCACATGCTCTTTTTGGAGCCGGAAGGGCGCCACACCAACGAATGGTATATTAACGGGTTGTCGACCAGTCTACCTTTCGGGGTGCAGCTGGAAATGTTGCGCAGTATCGATGGCCTGGAGAACGTGCACATGCTACGCCCGGCCTATGCAGTCGAGTATGATTTCGCTCCACCGACGCAGCTGCATCCGAGCCTGGAATCCAAGAAGGTGGAGAACTTATTCTTCGCCGGCCAAATCAATGGCACCAGCGGCTATGAAGAGGCTGCCGGGCAGGGGCTGATTGCGGGGGTGAATGCGGTGCAGAAGGTGAGGGGAGTGGACCCACTGGTTCTGGCCCGCCACGAAGCCTACCTGGGTGTGCTCATTGATGACCTGGTGACTAAAGGCACCTCCGAGCCCTACCGTATGTTTTCCAGCCGCGCCGAGTATCGCCTCTTGTTCAATCATCCGAGTGCTGAATTGCGGCTTATGCATCACGCTGAAAGGCTGGAACTTGTTGATAAGCAACGCATTGCAAGAATAAAGGCCAAGGCAGCCTCGGTCAAAGACTGGACGGAGCGCCTCGAAAAAGAGCGCTTCGAAGGCGACACTTATGCGCTTCGCCTGCGACGCTCACACTCGCAGGAGGACTTCCCGGAAGCGCTTAAGTCGGAGTCGCCCGAGGTGCGCGGCGAGGTCCACTACCGCGTTGTCTTCAAAGGCTACCTGGAGCGCGAACAGAAGCAGATCGAGAAGATGCGCCACATCGATAAGATAAAGCTGCCGAAAGGCTTCGACTTCTCTGTGGTTAAAGGCCTGCGTAGCGAAAGCGCGCAAAAACTCATCGAAATTGCTCCCCGCACCCTCGGCCAAGCCAGCCGCATCAGCGGCGTCAACCCAGCCGATATTAGCATCCTCATGGTGCACCTCGAAGCGAAGAGCCGAGGGTAGGGCGCCTCAAATATATATTTTCACAAATTTCAGTTGCAGCGGATCGACGATAGTCCTTCCGACCGGCATGGCGAAAGAGTCCATAATCTGAACTACAGGACTTGTAAGAATTTATTGGATGGCCCACTATGAGAGCGAAGAAGGAAACCTTTCCTCGACGTGACTATCGTCGCGTCGCTACGTGGGTAATCGCATCCATGTAGCCGAACGCCTTCGCGTTTGGAAGGACCGCCACGCGCGATAACCACCATCCAAAGCGGAGCTGTCCTGCAACGCTAGGAGGGTAGGGCCTCAAGCCACCACGCTTCGGCTGGGGTGAACCGCTATTTTTTATTCTGCTGATAATCCTAAAATCGGGAGTTGGAGTGAGTGAATTTTTGTAAACCGTTAATAGACGTTAATTAACGTTCATTTACGTCCATTAACGGTTCAACTCATCTTTTAAGGATAATGCGTGGGGGATGAAGCAACTTGGACCAGTAGGGCATTTGGCCAGAGCAAATGTTTAAACACTGCGTTATGTTACAGCGAGGCAACGCCCTTGTGTCGTTGAGGTAAATACCGCGCAACGAGTCCGCTTCAGCCGCTTCTGGGGTTGACGGGGCTCCTTGCGGCACTGCTACTTATGGCATTGTTACAGTCCAACTTTTTAATGGCACAATTTTCTGAAGCCCTCATATCTCTACCTGCTTAGCAATCATGACTGCGTCCCCAATCAAGCGTATCCTCGTCCTCGATGACGAACCGGATGTGACCGAGCTGCTCGAATACAAGCTCGTGCAGGAAGGCTACAAGGTGGCCGTGCTGAATGACCCTCTGGAATTTGTCGCCAAGGTTCGTGCCTTTGAGCCGGATCTGATGGTTCTCGATATCATGATGCCCGAGCTCAACGGCCTGCAGCTCTGCCGGATCGCCCGCTCCGATCCGAGCATGAAGCACATTCCCATTATCTTTGTCACCGCCAAGGGTGAAGCAGAGGATCGCGTCAAGGGTCTCGAAACCGGTGCGGACGATTATGTTTCTAAGCCGTTCAATAACAAGGAGTTACTGCTAAGGGTCGCCAAGATTCTCGAGCGTGGCCAATCCTCAGCGGACCAGGCACCGTCTGGACGCATTGAAATCGGGGGGGTGGTTATTGATGAGGAGATCCACCAGCTCACCGTCGACGGCAAGAATGTGCCGCTGACCGCCACGGAGTTTCGCCTCCTCAAGCTCCTCATGGAGCGGAGGGGGAGGGTGCAGTCCCGCGAGCACCTGCTCGTCAACGTCTGGCACTACGACACGGATATCGAGACCCGCACCGTCGACACCCACGTCCGCCGTGTCCGCGAAAAACTCGGCCCCTATGCCGACCTCATTGAAACCGTCCGCGGCGTCGGCTACCGCGCAGTTGACATCTAGAGCAGGTAGCGGATGGCGTCCACGCCAGCCACCGATAGGCAGGAGGCGCAAAGCAATTTCCCAATCGTCCCCGGAAACATTGTTCCTTCCCGCAGTTTAATTGAACCAATCTTGAAGCCTGAAAAAGATGAGTTGAACCGCTAATTTACGTGCATTAAATGAGGAGCAAGTGTTTTAAGATTAACGATTTACAAGCGAACTTGAGGTTCATTTGTGAAATCGCGGACATCGCCGTTTAGGCGAGGGCTAATTAACGTTAATTGATGTAAATTAACGGTTTAAAAATTCTCTTCTTCCAATTACCGATTTTAGATTTAACTGCTATTTGTAAAACAATCACCTCTCTTCATGTCCTGGCTCCTTTTCACCATCGCTCTGATTGCCGCGTTTCTGCTGGCGCGCCGACTCTCGCGGTTGAAGCGCGTGATACGGGAGCTGGAGGAGGCCGCCCGCGCCAAGCAGCGCCTGCTGCCTGAGGCATCGGAAGCCGCTTTGCAGGCACTTGGGGTGGCCGGACTCATCCGCGAGCTCAATGCGTCGATTGAGCGGGGTAACGACAGGGCGGCCAAAAGTGCCGGCTACTCCAATCAGGCCGAGGCCATGCTCCGCGCCGTCCATGAGGTCATCATCGTTTTCAATGCAGAGCGACGGGTCGAATTCTCCAACCGCGCGGCTGAGCGCCTTTTCCGTGGGGGGCAATCCCTCGACGGCCTGCGCCTCGACGGTGTTATGCGCTCGCTCTCCCTGCTCGAACTTCTGGACGACGAGAGCAGCACCCCTCGTCAAATCCAGATCGAGCAGGGTGCCGAGACCCTCTGGTTCGAAGCCTCTTGCACCCCCATTCTTGCCGACGCCCACTCGACGGCGACGCCACTGTCGAAGCGCCGATTGCTCGTTCTGCACGAAATCACCCAGCTCAAGCGCCTCGAGGTGCTGCGCCGCGACTTTGTCGCCAATGTCTCACACGAGCTGCGCACGCCGCTCACCATCATCAAAGGTTTCGCCGAGACCCTGCTGGATGACGATGCCCAACTCGACCAGCAGTCCCGAAACCGCTTCATCGGGAAAATCGTCGCCAACTCAGAGCGGCTTAACGTCCTGGTCGAGGACCTGCTCACCCTCTCACGCCTCGAATCAAAGCCCGACCAGCTCGACCCCGCGGTTCAGTCCTTCAGGAGCCTGTTCGAAGACTGTATCGAGAATTACCGCTCCCGCATCGACCCCGACCGGCAGACTATCGAGCTCAACTACGACGAGCGGGTGGGGGACTTCGCCTTCGATCGCTTCCGTATCAACCAGGTGCTGGATAATCTGGCCGAAAACGTTTTTCGCTACGCCCCGGAGTTCACACGCTTAATGCTCGACGTCCAACTCGATGAGGCTGCCGGAAACGTCGTCTGCTCGGTCGTCGACGACGGGCCGGGTATCCCCGAAAAAGATCTCCCCCATATTTTCGAGCGCTTCTACCGCGTCGATAAAGGCCGCTCCCGCGAACGCGGCGGCACCGGCCTCGGCCTCAGCATCGTGAAACACATCATCCAGCTCCACGGCGGCACGATCCATGTCGAGCGGGGGCAAAGCGGCGGCACGATCATCGTTTTCACCCTGCCAATGACCGTGTAATCTGCCAAAGCTCGTGTGCATCGACCTGTAGCGATGGCACGCATGTGCCGTCTCCTCGAGTTTGGATCGTAGCGATGGCACGCCAGTGCCGTCGATCATCACTGATGAGCAACTTCGACCTTGCTCGCGCAAGGTCGCTACGAAGATCGGGCATGAAGACGAAGGGCTCCCGCCAACGCAGTGATCCCGCAGACCTCGATCCCCTTATCGAGACGAGCCCGCACATCTCCCGGGCAGATGACCCACAACTGGTCCAGCCGCAAATCCTCCATCGCGATACGCATCGAACGCGTCACCGAAGCAGTCTCCGAGTATTTGAACTCGTAGCCGATGCGCTTCCCGCCTTCAAAAAGTAACAGATCCAGTTCGGCCCCGCTCTGAGTGGACCAGAAATAGGCGTCCCGCGTGCCCCTGAGCCGCAAAACCTGCTCCAGCGCGAAGCCCTCCCATGAGGCACCCACCGCAGGATGCCCGGAGAGCGCTTCGTAGTCCGTCAGGCTCAACAGATGATGCAGAATCCCTGAATCCCGCAGGTAGATTTTGGGCGATTTTACTTGCCGCTTGCCCAGGTTTTCGAACCAGGGTTGGAGCTGCCGCACCATATAGGTCTGGGTGAGATCATCGAGATAGCCTTTGACGGTTTTATCGCTCAATCCCAGCGCCCGCCCCAGCGCCGAAGCGTTCCAGACCTGTCCATGCCCATGGGCCAGCATCGTCCAAAAACGCCGCATCACCGGCGCACCCACGCGTATCCCGAATTGAGGTAAGTCGCGCTCCAGAAAAGTACGCACGAAGCCCTCCCGCCAGGCCACGCTGTCGTCGTCCGAAGCTGCGAGACAAGACTTGGGAAATCCGCCGCGCAGCCACAATTCTCTGGCGTGGTCGGCCCCCGTCTCGCTCAGATCAAATCCATGTAGATCCACAAATTCAACCCGGCCCGCCAGCGATTCCGAAGTCTGTCGGCTGAACTCCGGTGAGGCGCTCCCCAGAATGAGGAACCGTGCCGCCGCGCCCGGTCGGTCCGCCAACACGCGCAAAACTGGAAAGAGTTCCGGCATCGCCTGCACCTCGTCCAGCACGATTAAGCCGCCCAGTTCCTCCAGCGCCATTTCCGGATTTTGCAGGCGCAAGCGGTCGCGCGGCGATTCCAGATCGAAATAATGGCTCGGGCGATCACCTGCGATCAACCGCGCCAACGTCGTCTTCCCGCACTGACGCGGCCCCAGCAGGGCGCACACCGGCACCCGTTCAAGCGCGACCTCGATACATTTCTGATACACAGCACGGGTCAACATCCCTGAAATATCGGAGTCCTCCTCCGAATATTCAAGACAAAAATCACCCTGCCTAAGTTGTTGTCGATCAACCTCTGGCTCCTGACCTCTGTTCTCTGACTACTGAATCTAGAATCATCGTCACAGACGATTCGGCAGGAGTGGTTACCGTCCACGGCAGTAGGGCCCGCAAAAAGGTAAAAAATATCTGAAAGCCCACCCGATTAAACGGTTGACCCACAAGGTGACATTATTTGACTTGTAGCTTGGCAATAGCTCGGAACGCGATGCTTGGGTCTCGTTGGCACTGTTCTTGTAATGCTGGCCAGGATTGATCCGGAAACAGCATTGCTTTGATAGTGATTAGGCAGACCCGCAACCCGGCGAGAGCGCAGTTGATATTGCGGTTTTTGGATCTGGTTTTGTCTTCACGCATACAGTGATCGCGCACCCAGTGGTTGCGTATCTCA
>Ga0307981_1002734_pt1 | contig 13920 bp, 7 predicted proteins | sample OrgLakmetagen987_FD_201849 | JGI IMG/M metagenome (GOLD analysis project Ga0307981, IMG submission 201849) | Saline water microbial communities from Organic Lake, Antarctica - #987 | ecosystem: Environmental > Aquatic > Non-marine Saline and Alkaline > Saline | place: Antarctica: Organic Lake... | reverse complement strand
CCGCACAGTCTCAGCTGGTGATGGTTTCCTCGCTCAGTCGAGTAAAGCAGTTCATTTCGGAGTCGGTGAAGCATCAGAAATTGACCGCCTCGTCGTAAGCTGGCCGGGCGGGGAGAAGGAAGAGTTTTCAGGTCTCCAAGTCAACGGACACTACGACGTGGAACAGGAAACTGACCGGGCTACCCTACGACCACCACGTGCCTCTTTATTACTGCAAAGCTCGACGCTCGAAAAACCTCCATCCACTGAACAGGCCCAGATCTTATCGATGTCGCAACTTCCGCTGCCGCGGCTGGATTACATGGGGTTTGATGGCCGCCGCCGAACCGTCGGCAAATCAATTACTACTAGTGCACCGCAGGGAGTCCTCCTAAACCTATGGACAAGCTCATGTCCTCTTTGCCTAGTCGAACTCAAGGAATGGGCCTCCCGAGCGGACGAGTTACGGGCCGCTGGCATCCAAGTGATTGCCATCTCGGTAGATGGCTTGAATGGCGAGCTAACTGCTGCCGCCATGGCATCAAAAAAGGTCATTGATCAAATCGGATTCCCTTTTGAGTCTGGTCTGGCAACCGCCAGAACCGTCGAGAAATTACAGCTGGTCAATGACCACCTGTTCGATGCACACCGATCCCTACCCGCACCATCTAGCTTCCTTATTGATCCTCGGGGAAAACTTGCGGCAATCTACAAGGGAAAGATGTCTGTTGACCAACTGCTGGCTGACCTGCAGCGCGTGAAATCAGGCTCATCCTCGCAGTTATCTGTATTTCCGGGCCGTTGGCTCAATCAGAGCAAAGCCCAAAACCCTTTTAGGTTGGTTTGGAAAATGCTAGAAAAAGGCTTCCTTGAGGAATCCTGCGAATACATCCAACGCAATGATGCGCTGTTAGCCCAGCATCTTGAATACCCCAACCTGCTTGTCCTCGCCGGCAATGGACAACTGTCACGTGGCCAAGCTCAGCAAGCGGCCGAGCTCTATCGCAAAGCACTCAAAATCACTCCCGGTTACGTGGATGCCCAGAACAACTTGGCATGGCTGCTGGCGACGCACTCCAATGACCAAATCCGCAATGGAATAGAAGCCCTGCGTCTCGCGGAAGCCGTCGTAAAGAAACAAGGCCAGATCCCCTCGTATTTAGACACCCTAGCAGCCGCCTACGCAGAAGTCGGCCGATTCCCCGATGCTGTCGTAACTGCGAAAAAAGCAGTCCAGATTGCATCGTCGCAAGGTGATAAGCAGATGACCCAGGCGATTCAATCCCGTTTACCGAATTACCAATCGGCAAAGCCGTGGCGTGACAAGTAGCGCCATAACGGCGCCAAGCCTAGCGCGGGGGATTACGCCTTTTTTTACTGATCCTTTTTCGTCGCCGCTGCCTTCTTTCGGCTTTATTTCTGCCTGATGTAAATATGATAACCGCAGTGCCAGTCTTTGGGGATTACGCTCTCCTCTTCCGTCTCAGGCGCGGTATTGAATCCGCCTTTTTCAATGATGAGAAAGTCGAATCCTTCGATGGTCCTCACCTCCATTTTGAGCGCTTGATCATCATTAACGCCTAACAGCATGTTGCCCGTCCAGAAGTAGCCACCGAAAAATCTAGACTTAGCGACTTTTCCTCCTGCACTTAGATGGATCGTGTCTTTAGGTCTGCTCACTGTAGATGGATTTTTTCCGATTCGAGGCTTGATCCATTTTTTAATATAAGCGTCCACTTGTTGTGGAGTTTTAGGATTAGGCCAGACAGCCCATGCCCATTTACCTATCATTTTCTCATTTGGAGTGAATTTTCCACTGTAGCGATACATGTCTGAATCCTTACCACTGATGTAGGAGGCTAGCGTGGTTTTAGGAATCATCCGCACAAATTCTTCCCCTCCCGGCAGTTGCTGGACGATTGACCCGATGCGTGAACGAACCGTTTTCGCCCCCCTGCCCATAACAGCACCCGTGTAGGGGTCTTTTAGCACGCCTGGCATCCCCGCATAGGTCTGCTTGAGTAGCGGCTTGGCAAAGGCTTTGACCTCTGGATTTGCAGACTTCATGACTTTACCAATCGCGCCGGTGGATCTTGAAGACGCTGAATCAACCGTGAAGGATGCCGCTTTTTTCAAAATCACAGGTAACACGATTTTGTAGTGGTCTGGCTCTGTGGAGATCTTCGCGAGAGTGATGACCGCTGCAGCCTGAACCCAAACACTATCGTAATCCAAAAACTGCAGTAACCTGTCACGGTGTTTTCCAATACGCTCTGACTTAGACCTATTGAGCGCCTCGATGGCATGCATCGCGACCCACCATGACTCCTTGGGGTCATCCACCATCTTTCCGACCAGGTCATACATTTCCTGTGTCACTTTATCTTCTGAAAACGCTCCTCCTTTAAACATCCCAGTGAGAGTTAAAAGCCCAGCGTGCCGGAGTCGCGGATCGCTCGATTTTAGGAGCGGAATCACAAAATTAACCCGACCTCGCCTCACCACCTGATCCATCGCCATACTACGAATACCGTATTCAGGATGATGGATGTATTTTAACAAGGTTTCATCGCTTAAATTAGGAGCTCTTAGCTTATGAATCACAGCCACTGAAGCTCCAGTGAGGACGGTCTCATTCATGAGGTCATCCATGGTGAGTTTGCTACCTGGTACTGGCTCAGGAGACTGAAAAATATCATCAGCAGCATTTCCCCACGGGCGTGCTTTTAACTGATAAGTCTTAGCCCATTTACTGCGGGGAGCCCCCCAAATTTGCAGGTGCTTGCGATGATACGTATAGGTAAGGGCAAAATAAGAGCCCCAGGCTCTACCGCCTTTTGATTCTGATACGGATCGGTCATACCCATCATCCATACCAGCAATCCCTATTCCTCCATCAAACCGGCGCGATAGATCCATCACCCATCGCCTGGTGTCCAAATAAGAGCGATATGGAATAGGTCGCTTTTCACGCATTAAATTCATCGCTCCGTGATGCCAGATTTCTCCAATACCTCCGCCAGTGTGGGCGGCGTGGAACCAATTAGTCGCATAGAAGCTTTTTATCGATGAATTGTCACGCGCTTTAGCATAGACTGAAGATTCGCCTTCAGGGGTAAGTTTTGCCGCCACGGCCATGGCGACTGCCAGTCCGCTAGTCTTACCATTATCACGAAACCCACCTTCTGGTAAGCCATTGCCATAGGCCACATTACCGCGCCCAGCAAAACGGTAGAACTGCTGGAGTGACTTATCAAACATGTAGTCATCCACTTCCACACCGCATAATCTAGCCATCAGAATGAAAGTCATGCAGTTCACACCAGAAGCGTGCACCTGTCCAGTTCCTGTAGAATAGGTGAATGCTGCGGGTGCTCCGCGACCACTCCAGCCACCGTTGTACATATGCACTTTGAGCTCTTCTGTCATCTGTTTGATGACTGGCAGCACGGTTTTATCTCCTGTTCGCAGATAATATTCGCACAGGCCTGGACCCTTGTAGCCTTTCTCCCAGTTCATTCCTCCAATGGTTTTGATATCCTTCATCCACTTCCGAACGACGGCTAAATCCTTTTCCTCACCAGTGGATAACAAAAAGAGAACTGAACCCCATTGAGGCTTTTCATCTTTGGCAATAAGATCAGCAAGATTCCGAACAATCTTGTCAGATTTCGAGCAGTTCTCTGGCCATGTTTTGCTATAGGCACCCATCACTGGAATTTTGACTAGCACATTGCCCAGTCCTTCGATTTTCAAGTTAATCTTGCCATCAGTCGCTTCGGCTTTTGTGATGATATTTCCAAGGATAATGCGTGGATCAAACTTTTCCAATACAACCCCATTGATGCTCTCAATAATTTGCCCCTTCTTCAGTTTCCCCGTAGCTTCCGCCGGCGAGCCTTCCTCCACATTATTAATCTCCATCGTCATCCCAGGTCGCTTCAAATTAATCCCTATCCCGACTGTCCCAAAATTGCGCACCAGCCATGCTTTCTTGCCACCCCTGCCGGTGTCAGTTGGATACGGATTAAAGACTCGCATCCCACCATCCTCATAGTACGACGCAGTGTTGCCATTACCATTCTTTTGGCCGGCCACAACGCCAATACCTATTGCTAATGCGGCCGCTGTTACGATTGCGCCCATGCTCCTTGGTATGTGAGATTTTATTCTATTCATTTGTTTTTTATTTTTGAAATGGTTGGACTCCCCTACCTGACTCAGAAAGCTATTTATAACCTTAAACCATAAAATATGTTACCTTATGCAACCCCCTATTAATTAGCTGCATTATAGATTTACTCTACGTATGAAATACGCTATATAACCTGATTAACATTGGAAGAAAAAAGTTATTAATCCCAGAACACGATGGTTTAATCGTAATAAACAAGAATACAACCCGTATATACAGAGCTACTGGGTGCCAAGAATACTAGTATTACAGCTAGAAAACGCGCGGTCGTTGCTAGCTAATGTGAAATCAACTATTTTCATAATCCTCGCTAGATAATAAAACTAAAAGATGATACGGTAACGGCAAAGTTAGCGAGGACCAAGCAGATTCAATGCACCATATTACCTAATAGACACTTCAAAATCTCACCCAAAACAACCTCCAGTAATCACCATTTTTATGAACCATCACCTTAAACAAATCTCTATAGGATTACTCCTCTGGACAACTGCCATGGTAGTTGCTAACGCTGAGCCCACTACACCGGCCCCTAAAGATGAAGAAAAACCAAAGTTTGAAGCCACCGCGGACGAGATCAAGCTACCTGGTGTCACTATCAACCGAGCCACTCGTGAAGCACGTATCGACGCCGAAGTCTGCTTGCAATCGGGCTTTCTAGAATACGTTGTCTGTCGGCCTGATACCTTCGAACACGAAGCGATCTTCACCACTAAAGCCAAACCAGAATTAGTGCATGCGGCTCTTCTACTCTGTGGGCTGAAACCCACGCCACAACTCAGAGGGATGAGTGCCCTATGGTCTGAAAAAGCCATGCAGCAAAAACGGTCACGAGTCAAAATCGAGGTGGAATGGGAACTTGAGGGAGTCAAAAATCGAGTCAACCTCACCTCTTTTTTGAGAGATCGTGGAGAAAACAGATTTGATACTGAAGCAGATGCAGAAGAAAATCCAGAAAAAGAACCTCTAGTCCAAGATGCTTGGATATTTGCTGGTTCATTTCTCCATGTGAGCAAAAAGACCGGCAAACGATTTTATGCCGCTAATAGTAGCGGTATTCTGGTAGGGATTTGGCCAAACCCAAGCACTGTCATCCAATATGGAGTCGTCAGTGGCGACCCCTACAAAGCCAATCACCTAGGGCTAGAAATACATGAGGATCGAGTCCCTAAAGTGGGCACTAAAGTGAAGCTTGTCTTTTCACTGCATACTCCACAGATAAAGAAATAAAATCTTATGCAACGTGTTCCCTCATGAATGATGAGTTAGAAAATCCCAAAAATGGGCTCGGGGTAGCCCTCGGTCTCGTTTTCGTATCTGGCTTCGTAGCTCTGATCTATCAGGTGCTATGGATGAAGCAACTTGGGCTATTATTTGGTAATACCTCACATGCAGCGAGTGCGACTCTTGCCTCTTTCTTTGCAGGGTTAGCAATGGGCAGTTGGTTTCTTGGTCGGCGCGTCTCCAAGACTACTAATCCTATGCGGACTTACGCGTGGCTAGAGATCGGGATCGCAGTCACCGCGCTGCTCTACTTCGTGATCTTATGGCTATTTCAGACCATTTATCCGGCCATTTATCAGAGCGTCGGATCAGGCGGATGGCTATTACTTATCAAATTCGCACTTTCTCTACTACTTGTCTTCCCACCTGCATTCTGCATGGGCGGGACTATCCCAGTAATGGGGCAGTTCATGATCCGCAAACGAGAGGCATTCGGTAAAATATCCGCACTAATGTACGGTATCAACACGCTTGGTGCGGCGACTGGTGCCGCACTAGCAGGATTTTATCTTCCCCTTTGGCTTGGATTCAACGCCACCTGCGCGCTGGCAATTGTGCTTTCACTGGCAGTAGCCATTGCCGCTTTTAGATTATCACGCGGCGCTCTTCCCTTATCAATCGAACTGGAAAACCCCGTCGAAGCTGAAGAGAACAAAGTTGGAGAAGTCGAGACACCGATGACTCGCCAGGAAAGGCGAACGCTAGAAAGACAACAAAAAAGCTCCTCAGTCACACCTATTGCTAACTCTCCAGCACCAAGTGAAATAGAAACACCCACCGCAAGACGAGGGGTAATCATGACTCTGTGTTTCCTTTCTGGGTTCGGCATACTCGCGCTAGAAGTACTATGGACGAGGATGTTTTCTCAAGTGTTAGAAAATTCAGTTTACACCTTCGCAACCATCCTCGTGGTCGTGCTGGTCTGCCTGGCGCTGGGAGCACTAGCCAGCTCATGCCTTGCCCGCTTGAAAGCCCCACCGCTTCTAGTCCTTACATTCTTGATCCTCGCTGGTGCTGGAGCAATCGCCGCCACCCCCTTACTCTTCATGAAGGCAACCAACGGAATGGAGCTTATTATCTCTGCAGGGAGTTGGTCGGACTACATCATGCTTATTTTCGGCAAAGCAATATTAACCATAGGACCTTCCGCGCTGATTCTAGGGATGATTTTCCCTTACCTGATGAAGACAGAGGAAGAACATTTGAAATCACCTGGTCTCTCTCTCGGGCGTCTTGCCACCTTCAATACTCTGGGAGCCATTCTCGGCGCACTACTCTGCGGATTCCTACTACTTGATTGGCTCGGTATGTGGCGCAGTATGCAGGTAGTTGCTATCCTCTACTTCATGGTTGCACTTGGTCTCCCACTTCGCTGGGATGCCCGCAGCGTGGTAGCAAAATCCGCCTGCCTAATTGCCCTATTATTTACCATCCTCAAACTTGACCCATCGAAACTGCCGATCATCAGTACAGATCCTAATAAGACAGCGAACCACGAAGAACAAGTCATCGAAACCTGGGAAGGAAGCGACTGCACGGTGGCTGTCACTAAAAACAGCCGCGACGGATTCGCGATCAAAATAAATTCTGACTACAGCCTCGGTTCGACAGGTGCCTATATGCAGGAGAAGCTTCAAGCTGATCTCCCACTGCTGGTTTACCCCGAAACTGAGAGCTTATTCTTCCTCGGCGTAGGTACTGGAATCACCGCCGGCAGCGCACTTGACCCTAAACACGAACATGTCAAACGAGTCGTCGCCTGCGAGCTAGTACCAGAGGTAATCACAGCGGCAAAAAAATACATGACCAACGTCCGTGGCTTTGACACCACAGGTGGCCTGTTCGATGACCCCCGCGCTAGCGTGCTAATCGAAGACGGCCGACATCATCTAATGGCAACCGATGAACAATTCGACATGATCAATGCCGACCTCTTTGTCCCCTTCCGCTCAGGCGCAGGCAGTCTCTACACGAAAGAACACTTCGAGAGTTCTAAAAAACGACTCACCCCAGAGGGAGTATTTGTGCAATGGCTACCGCTCTACCAGCTTACTGAAAACGAGTTCTCGATCATCGCCAAAACAATGATCGGAGTCTTCGACCAAGTATCGATGTGGCGGCACAACTTCCAACCAGGTTCCGAAGTAGTCGCATTAGTCGGTCATCAAAAAGGACAAGCCCTACCTGCGAGCAACATTGACAGCCGAGCCGAAAAACTCTACGCTGTCTCCGGTAAAAACTACCAAGACGTCACGCGGCTAAATCTCCCACTCGACTCGCAGACTATCCTCCTCTTTTACGGCGGCAACCTCACCGCAGCCAAAGAGCTCTTCGATGACTACCCTGTCAACACGGACGACCGCCCTATCATCGAATACCAAGCCCCACGGTCCTATCGCGGCGGAGACTCTGAGACAGTTCCTTGGCTAGTTGGCGAACCATTCGCCGACCTCGTAGATAAGATCCAAGCCCTCTGCCCACCAGAAAATGACCCTTTACTTGTAAACCGCACTGTCGCCAACCGACGCCTGCCCATAGCGGGCAGTGCATTCCACCGCGCATTTATTGGAACGTTAGAGAGAGACGCGGAAGCTACCCAGAAATACTGGACAGAATTCGTTAAAGAATGGACTGCTGGTGACTAAGCTACTTATAAAATCAAATAAGCCTTTTCAGAATCATAAGCCCAGAGTTCCGTTTTATGTAATGGTAGCTAGTGAGATTTCAGGAGTAGCGCGGCACGCTCGGCGATCGTGCCCTACCCAAGGCGACCAAAGGTCGTCCGGTAGGGATTGACCGCCGGGCAATCCGAGCTACGCCATTCAATATCCTCTTACCAAAAACCATGTCAGAACCATGGACCTTAAATCACGGAACGCAGAGTTCCGTTTTAGGTAAGGGTGATTAGTGAGATTTCAGAAGTAGCGCGGCACGCTCGGCGATCGTGCCCTACCCAGGGCGACCAAAGGTCGTCCGGTAGGGATTGACCGCCGGGCAATCCGAGCTGCACAATTCAATATCCTCTTACCTAAAACCATCTCAGAACCATCGACCATAAATCATGGAACGCAAAGTTCCGTTTTAGGTAAGGGTGATTAGTGAGATTTTAGGAGTAGCGCGGCACGCTCGGCGATCGTGCCCTACCTTCAAAGTCCAATATTGGTGTTGATCACTTCGCCTGTTTCAGGACACTCCAACCTGGGTGCCAGTCCATGGGCTTCCCTGTGGTGAAGCCACCTGCTTCAATGAACAGGTAAGTTTGACCATCGAGACTTTTACCTTCCATGAGGAGCATTTGGTTTTTGGTGAGATCGATTAATTTCTTACCAGTCCAGATCATTGACTCACTATTCGTCTTTCCACCAGCTTTGAAGACGATCTCCTTGAAGCGAGATTTTCCGAGATTCATTTTCTTATCAATGTTGAAATCCTTGGTGTCTTGCACGCGGTCAATGACTGTCCATTTACCATGAAGATTCTTAGTGTCTTTGACTTTACCATCATAGGTAAATAGATCTGAATCTTTTCGGCTTTTCTGCCAAGCTGATGTCCGCTTAGGAAGAGTTTTAATGATTTCACGCCCACCTGGTGCGTCGGTTAATGCGTTATTGAGCACGCCTTGGAAATAATCAGCACCACCATGCATATCACTACCACCTGGAGCAATGTAACCGGTGGGGAAATTACCATAGGCTATGCCAAGAATTTCTGCTCCGAGTTTCTGCACCTCTGGCTTAGCATTTTTTAACCGTGAAGTAAGTCCAGTGAGAGGACTCAAGGGCGCCGTGCGACGATTATTCAAAATCTTCTTACCATAGATAGGCAAAAGTCTCTTATAATATTTGGGGTTGGTAGCCACTTTGTTCAATAGATTCATTGAGGCCAAGTTCAACCACCATTCTTCATGTTCGAGCCAGTAAACGAGACGGTCGACGTGAGGTTCAATGGTTTTTGCATCACACACATTCAAGCACATCATCGCGTTATAGACGCCCCAATAAGACTCTTTAGGATCATTGATCATCTCTGTGAGTAGATTGATCATTTCATCCGTCAAACGATTCTTTTTCATAGGACTACGTTTGAACGTTCCATAGATCCCCATCGCTCCAGCTTGTCTGCCTCGTGGGTCTTTAGACTTAAGTAAGGTAAGAATAAGATCGTCTCGCTTGTGTTTATACATCGCATCGACAGTGTAACGACGTATTCCATGATCAGGATGATGCGCGTATTCAAGCAGGAATTCATCGCTCACTTTAGGATCCATCAGTAGCCGATATACCGGCCATGACGCGTGGGTCGCAAGCTTTTCCGCATCCACTTTTTTACTAGTCAGCGCAGTACCACTGATCGGGTCGAGGCTATAAAACACATCATCTTGCGCAGTGCCCCAAGGACGTTTAGGCAACTGATAGTGTTGAGAGTATTTCGTCTTCGGCGCACCAGTCATTCGCAACGTTTTGCGTGGCACGGTATAGGATAAAACCATCCCCGTCCCCCAGGGTTGCTTGTCATAGCGACCGCCACCTCCTACGATTCCAAATGAACCATCAAAGCGACGCGATAGATCGTAAAACCACTGGCGAGCGTCCATGAATTCACGGTGCTTGGTAGGTTTCTTGTCCATCATCAATCCCATCGATGCGCCGCGCCAGATTTCTCCGATGCCGCCACCAGTGTGGCCATGGTTGAGCCATGAAGTAGAATAAAAGCTTTTCACTGCTGAGATATCGCGCGCCTTAGCGTAGATGCTTTCTTCGCCTTCTGGCGTTAAGGAAGCGGCAGCGGCCATCGTAAAGGCCAGAGCGCCGGTCTTACCGTTATCGACAAAACTCATTTCAGGGAGCTGGTCACCATAGGCCACGTTACCACGGCCAGCGAAGCGGTAAAATTGTTTCAACGATTCCTGCAAGGTGAACTCGTCCACCTCAGCGCCACACTCTTTAGCTAACAGCAGAAAAGTGACTGCATGCACGCCACATGCATTGATGTGCGCGCCGCCCATGTAAGGGAAGGTTATTCTCATACCGCGTTGACTCCACCCTCCGTTATACATCGTCCGCTTAGAGTAGTCAGTCATTAGTTCTATCAGATGCATCACTGACTTATCACCCGTTCGTAAATAGTATTCGCACACAGCAGGGCCAGTGTATGCTATCATCCATGTCCAATAAGAATCACTGTTCATCTCCTTTACATCCTTATGCTTTTCAACCGCGTTCTTTATCCAACCACGGGCAACCTCTAAGTCTTTCTCTTCACCCGTTGAAAGCATGAAAAGCAGCTCTATCCCGTTGAGGCCCGGTCCATTGAACTTTCCATTTTTCGCCAAATTATCGGCGAGATTGCGCACGATCTTATCGGACTTCGCGCAGTCCAGCGGCCAGGTTTTACTATACGCGCCGAGCGCAGGAATTTGCACCAGAACGGTTTTCGATACATCCTTCAACTTAAACTTCATCTTGCCATCGGCGGCCTCAGCCATAGCGATCATTTTCCCTAGCCACATGCGCGGGTCGATGTCCTTTAAAACTTGCCCGTTAATCGATTCAATAATCTGACCCTTCTCTAACTTCCCCTCAGCAGGAGAACCCTTCTCAACATTACGGATCTTCATCGTGAACGCAGGCTTAATCAGATCGATACCAATGCCCACTGGTCCAAAACGTGAAACCGTGTAATTACGATTATCTACAGGATGGGGATTAAAGAGAGGGTAAACCTTATAATAGGACGAACCCTTCATCACGTTGGTCAGTCCGTCGTCCGATTTAGCCGGCGTTGAGCTCAGCACGGTCATTAAAAATACGGCAAATAATACGAAGATGTTCTGTTTTTTCATAATGGTGAAGTGATGGCTTGTTTTAACCACAACGAACTCTCAGCTTCCTGCTCTAATAAGTAAAGGCTAAATGCACAAATCCAGGCCGGTAATCAGCTCGTGAATCATGATGCCGTAGAGATATATACCTGTTGTGGGAACCACTTCAATCACCTCAGATTTGAAGGTGCAGGTTAACCATACAGATGCCCTCCATGCATTTGGTGTGATGCAACAACAAGCAATACTGAATGCTAAGCGGGTCAGTGAGTCCGGCTCATCAATATTTCATAACTGGCCTCGGTATGGCCACGAATAACCAAACCCAAAGCCCACAGAGCCTTAAAGTCAAAACAAGACTTCAGGCAACACCCTGGGAAAGGCTAAATTTTAAGTGGTGAATAAAATGGTCTTCCGTAATCATTCGTGCTAAATTTCTCAGGACTGACCAATAATAGTCTTCAATAAACCTACAAACAATGAACTGAGTAAAAGGAGTGGCAGTAGCGCTTTTTTTAGCTTCCAGCCTAACTCTAAAATACCATCCCAGTTAAAAATAATAAAAAAACAACATGGAAGAATTAATAAAATTAGCGCAACTGGCTGTGGCAATATCTGTTTTTTATGTTTGGATTTTTAGGTTTCACAATGTGCGCAAAGAGTTCAAGCAATTTGGATTAAGTGATTTGAACCGGAGCTTTATAGGAGTAACAAAAACTTCTATAGCCACATTACTTGTTGTCGGCATTTGGTATTCATCATTAGTCATCATTCCCTCTATTCTTATGGGGATGTTAATGGTAGGTGCTCAATACTTTCATTTCAAAGCGAGTAATCCATTTATTCAACGTCTACCCTCTCTCATTCTTTTACTTTTGTGTGCCTTTATCGCATTAGCATCAACTCAATAGCCAATCATGGATGTCGTTCAAATATGTGTTCTAATATCGAGCTTATCCTTCTTTGGTTATGCTATTTCTTACTTCGTATCACCGCATATGAAACAAGAATTCATCCGGTATGGATTACAAAAATTTAGCTTATTAACCATCTTATTAGAAATCGCAGGAGCGATAGGCTTAATTGTGGGACTTGTATTTAATCCGATCTTAATTATTTCATCTCTCGGCCTCGCTCTACTTATGCTATCTGGATTTATCGTAAGAATAAAAATAAAGGATAGTATCTGGGTTTCTTTGCCGGCTTTATTTTTCATGGTGTTGAATGCCTATATCTTTTGGGAATCAATCAATTGATCGGCTTGTTCTCACCAAGGTCATCCAGCTAGGGAAAAGAATGATTTTAGGTTTTAAGAGCTGTAGTAAGAAGCAAGAAGCAAGAAGCAGGTAGCGTGTAGCAGGTAGCCGCTAGGGTTTTTCGTAATCTACTCTATAAACGCCATGATTCGCTTCCGGCTACCCGCTACGTCCTGTAAAGCCTGAGAACATAGTCATTCTAGATTTCTCCCTAGCTGGATGACCCTGTTGTTCTCACTCAGCAGATTATAAAGTCACTTGCTTATCCTCTTTTCAAGTGTATCTCGTAAGTAACTTAACCTCGTTCATTCCGTGCCAAACAACCCTGTTCAAGAATACTTCTCCAAACGTTTTAGAATCCTCCTCTCCGGTGATCCAGATGGTGTTCCGCCTTGGCTCGGAGAAGTAGCCGCTAGCGACGCTCCTGGACTTTACATGCCAGACGAAGCTCCTTGGATCGCTCACGCAGATCTTGCTACATTGGTCGGAGGTATCCGTGCTCTGCTGATGCAGGCACTCCATCCTGGAAGTCTCACTGGTGTTCGCAGTCATTCCCGCTATAAGACAGATCTTTTGGGCCGACTTTCAGGGACTATTCGTTGGCTCACAGTCACCACATTTGCCTCCACTGCATCGGTTTCTGGTGAAGCAGATCGCGTCAACAAGATGCACCAACGCGTGAAGGGTAAATATAAAGATTCATCGGGCAAAACCATAGATTACAAAGCCGCTGACCCTCACCTCCTGCGCTGGGTTCACATCGCCTTCATGGACTCTTTCCTCCGTTGCCACCAGAGCTATTCCAGCCGCCCACTTCCGGGTGGGGCTGACGAATATATTCGGCTGTGGTCTCAATCAGTCATCCCGCTAGGCCTCACGGAAGTTCCTATGTCCGAGGCAGAACTACTTTCAGAGCTTGAACGTTACCGCCCTGAGCTCACCGTCACCGATGAAACTCGTGAGGTGATTCAGATTATTAAAAACCCTCCTCTCCCTAAGACTTCCCTCCCCGCCTATCATTTCCTCTTCAAAGCAGCACTCGCCACACTCCCCCATGAGTACCAGAAAATGATTGGCCTTGGTCACCCTTCGCTAAAAATTATGCGTCCCGTCACGAAGAATATTTTACGCCTCATCCTCTTGGCTATCGGGCCTGATAGTCCCATTGAGGAAGCCGCTATCGCGCGCCTCTATCGTGCTGGTCTCATGAAGGACGGCAAAGTAGTAAGAAAGTGAAGGATTTTTTTGCTCCTGCATTCCCATCAAAATACATCACCTTAAAAGTGTGTAATCTCTAGGACTTTTTCGCGAGCAATCTGTAAACAGTCGCGAGTGAGCCGATCAGCATCAACGTTAGTAAGCAGGCGACAAAAATCTTAGGTTTT
>Ga0307981_1002730_pt1 | contig 13924 bp, 16 predicted proteins | sample OrgLakmetagen987_FD_201849 | JGI IMG/M metagenome (GOLD analysis project Ga0307981, IMG submission 201849) | Saline water microbial communities from Organic Lake, Antarctica - #987 | ecosystem: Environmental > Aquatic > Non-marine Saline and Alkaline > Saline | place: Antarctica: Organic Lake... | reverse complement strand
ACCTTACCCCCATTTAGCGGCCGAGTGGTGACCATCTCACCATAATTTGCCTCAGTTTTGCGCCATAGTTTGGCCTGTCTCGGACTCAGGTCCTCCGCTTTGACCACAAAGCGGACCTTTTCAGATAATGGCCTACCCAATCCGCTATTCGGAAACAAAGCACGCTGAGGTCGCAAAGCGAACATTCAGATGACCACAAAGCGCACCTTTTCGCCGGCCCGCGTGACTTCTTTACCTCCCCTCTGATTCACTGGAAGACCTGACGCCATGGGAATATCTGGCGAAACACCAGCGGGCGGAAAACTCTAATCAGCCGTGCAACTAAAATAGGGATGGTTACACTTGAACATGAGTTATACAGTACGAACGCTAAGTATCGATGAAGTTCGTGAGGTATTAAAAGACGAGGGCTACGAGAGCGTCCGTGAGCACATTCAAGAACGGGATGGCAAGTATCAACTCAAAGAGGAGGCCTCTGCCATATCTCCACGACCCTCATATCATTACGCATTTGGCCTAACTTTTATGACCTTGGGCAACAATGGGGCCGCTGAGAAGGCTTGCGGGTCTCTTTGGCGGTACCTTGGTCAAGGCGCTTTTCAGAACAGACAGAGGGCTGAAATTCAAACGTCGAAAATTTTTACACTAAGGTTCCAGATCCGGGAGGCGGTGCGGTGATTTTAAACCTATCCTTCGATATTTCATTCAGTTAGTAAGGTAGGTTCGGAATTTGCAAAGTCGTTGACGGATTAAATTTTTCTTGCACAAATCAGTAGTAATGGAGAAATATGCATGAAAGCATTAGGAATCGCAGTTATCGGTGGGCTAATCGGGTTAACCGGCTGCGGCGGTGGTGGATCGTCGTCGGAAGAAAGTAGTGAAACCCCTAGTCAACCGGAAACACAAACAGGCGTATTTTTAGATAGCCCCGTCGCTAACATCAACTACAGAACTGAAACCTTGGGGGACGTCACTAACGCCAATGGCGAATACGAATACTCAGAGGGCGAGACGGTAACATTCTCTATTGGTGACCTTGAGTTTCCACCAGTTCCCGCAAAGGCAATAGTGACACCTTTAGATTTGGCAGCCACGCAAGACACATCGGATTCTACAGTCATAAATATTATTCGATTGCTGCAATCATTAGACGAAGATGGAAACCCGGAAAATGGAATTACCATCACAGAGACGGCCAAGAATACAGCTACTCAAGTTAATTTTTCATTACCAGAGAGCGATTTCGAATCGTCAAGTGCAACAGTGAATCTTGTGGCAAATTCGGGTTCAACTAATGTCGCTTTAGTTTCTACAAATGATGCCGTGGCTCATTTTGAAAAAACGTTGTCAGATACGCCTCTAACCTCTCGGGCTGATATAGAAATTCCCAAAAAACAAATATCAATTGATGGTAATAACACCGACTGGTCCGGAGTACAGCCAATAGGTCTCGATCCGACAGGGGATCAAAACGGGAACTCAAGCACGGATTTAGTGAAGGTTTCAATAGCTAAGAGCGGTGAAACTATTGCTTTGTTGTTGGAAACAGCTGGCAATATTCAGCTATATCACACTCCAGGTAGTGATGCCTCACATTACGAAATTGGATTTCGCTTTTACACTGACAGTAAATGTGATGGTGATGATAAAGGGTTTTTTATTGTGAATAACTTCACTTTTTCTAATGGGGATAACACGCATGTAATTAGCGGCATCGGGAATATAACCGGTGACGAGGGCCAACAGACAAACACAGCGCATGCCGGAAATTTTCTAGAAACAAGTTTTAGTTCAAGTATCTTATCAGTCAATGAAGAATTATATTTCTCCTTAAATCCTTATGTACAATCTTTCTCTCCGGAACGTATATCCACGCTGCATGATAAGCTGAAGTCAGATATTTGTTTTCGATGGCCGGTACAATAGATATAACGAATAGCTCCACTGGACTTAGTAACCTCTTATGCTCTAAAGCGTTCGAGGTTGCTTTGTGCAGTGAGTACCCACCCCTAACCCCTCAGCCGAAATAAGGCGTATGGACTGAAGTAGTCAACTAATATCGGACAGTATTTGTAAGGCTGGACTTCCCCCGTCCACTGGACATTTTTGGCTCATGATTGGACTTATCCCGGTGCACTGGACACTCCTGGCCTATGATTGGTTTTGCGTTAAATCAAGTAATCTGCGCTTTGGACGACTACCCCGGCTCCCTTCACTAGCCCATCTCGGTGTGGCAAAAAGATCCGCTTTCCAATGGAAGCGTAGATCTTTAAAAAGGGATTACTAATGTTCGCTTTTGTTTAGACATTGGAGAAGTCTGGAAAAACCAGATATACGATTATCGACTGACTCCGAGAGCGGCTTCGATTCCCAGTGATTCGAATTGAAGGGCCACGTTACAGCAATCAGATCTCAATACTCTCAGCTATCTCCAGAGCATCCTCCACCTCGACACCAAGGTATCGCACAGTACTGGACATATTTGTGTGCCCCAATAGCAACTGGACTGCTCTAAGATTTTTGGTCTTCTTGTAGATCAATGTTGCCTTGCTGCGTCTCATTGAGTGGGTGGCATAGACAGAAGGATCGAGTCCAATGCTGGTTATCCACTTCTTGACGATACGGGCATATTGATGAGTAGTGATGTGATCAAAATTCCTCATCCGGCTCGGCCATAAATAATCCATACCTGATAGTCCGCGAAATTTGATCCACGCTTCGACGGATTCGCGAGTCTTTTTGGTTATCTCAAACTGAACAGGCTGACTGGTTTTTTGCTGGATGACTTGCGCCCGATCCATAACCTCACCGTTTCTGGAAATATCTCGAACCAAAAGCTTTACCATATCGCAGGATCGGAGTTTGCAATCAATCGCCATGTTGAACATCGCCAGCTCGCGGATATTCTTTGCAATCTCCAACCGAATGCGGATAGCCCATATTTGTTCGAGTTTGAGCGGTAACTTCTGGCCAACGAGCTTCCCCTTGTTCCAGGGAGCTTTGCTGATAGGAAATGTCATGACGCGGCCCTCTTCGGAGGGTAAGGGCCTTTAAGTATGGTTCAGAAGATCGTTCTCTGCCGCCCAACCTGGTCGCAAAGCGGACATTCAGCCTCTTTTTTAAGAATGTCCGTATTTGACCACAAAGCGGACCTTTTTCTTGGTCCCGTGCGCCCAATATAAAGACCTGGTGCCATAGTAATATGAAGAAACACTAACGGGCAGAGAACTCTAAACATCAGTGCAACTAAAACAGGGATGTTTACAAAATCACCCGCCAAGCAATCGTTGCCGTCTTTACCTCCATGGTATCCGGTTTCTGTATTCGTAGGTGCTGCACTGGGAGCACTTCGATGTGACGCAGGTCTTCCCCAAGTGTACCCAGCGCATTCCGGAATTGCTGACCCGTCAAAAAGTCGCTCGCCTCCTGTCTGTGGTCTCCAACCCCAAGCATCAGGCGTTGTTGTCCATTACCTACGGTTGCGGTTTACGGATTAGTGAGGTGGTGGCGTTCAATGGTGGGTGGGTCTTAATCGGCCCAAATTGACTAGATGCACCCTGAAGCCTTTTGTGGTCTAGCCCTTGGGAGGCGGGGTTTCCAATGAGTACCGCCGATTGTAGGCACAGAGTTATCCTAGGGCGAGTAAGGCAATTCAGACACTTTGACCGCTGCCCTTTTGTCGTTTTTGCTCGCTTCGGCTTCGAGTGATCGTATTCGGACAGTGATCCTATCCACAACGTTCCCCAAAGCCGTTTCCTAGACCGAGCCATCGTATTTAGTGCAGCTGCAGGGTTCCAAGTATGGCATTACCCGGCCTTGACTGTTCTGTAGTAGCAGGATCAAACAGGGTTATCACCTCCGCCTGACTCGGATCAAAAGAGAAGAAAACGTCGTGCTCAAGCCAGGCAATGCGCCTATCACCCACGGCGAACGATGATATCTTCGGGAGCCTGATCTGTGACAAAGAGCGAGTGCCTGCAGCTGTGCCGTCGGTTATTATAATGTTGCGATTACCGCCTTGGCGGGTACCGAATACCACCGCATCTGCCGCTGCTAGCCGTTGTGGCAAAGGCGGTGACCAATCCATTGCTTCTCCGGTCTGCAGCTCGTAGAGCGTAGTGATGCCTCCGGTGTCCGGATCAATCGAACGAATCACAGTAGGCGTTTCAAACCCTGCGAATTTAGTCGACTTCTTACGTATGACTCCGGAATACAGCAACTTTCCACCTGCAGAGATGCCCGTCTGGCGAAGGCGGCCCGATAAATCACCGATGTTCTCACTGGTTTCCGACAACTGTTTTAACTCGCCATTGGGTGAGACCTCGAACAAAGGGTTGCCGCGCTCCCTACCGAGTGGCGATCCGAGTAAAGGCACAATCAGTCGGTCGCCGACCTTTGTAGGCTCTCCGATTGAACTGCGCACTCTTTCGGGGTCTCCCCCTGCCGCCTTAACGAGGGATTGGACCGATGCGAGAGCGCGCGTACCGGAAGGTGTGCCATCGGTTGTGTACAGCACATCATCTCCGGTTCCTCTAGGGCGAGCGGTGACATACAGGCGGTCCTCGAATTCAATGAAATCGGAAAAGTACGAATAGAAACCGTCAGTAGGAAGCCGCAGCGTCCCTTCAGCCGTTCCGTCACTGCTCCAGATGTGGTAATTGCCGCTGGCGCTGTTGGCAGGAATGCTTTCGTCAATCGCTGTGAAGACAGCCCGGTTGTTAATCAGCGCCGCATGCTCAAGCGCCGGGTCAGAACCACGGGTTTGCCCTTGGAGGTATACATGGGTATTGATGTCGAGCACCAGACCAGTGCCATCCGCGGTGCCATCTGTGGCGAACAACTCGACACCATATTCAGGGTGTTGATCGACGTAAATCACCCGTTCTCCCACATTTATGAGATGGGCCGGAAAACGCCCGGGCGCGGACGTTGCACTCAAGTCACTGAGCTCATCGTTGGCCGAAAGGTGAAAGAGCCCGCCGGCCGATAGAATCCAGCTGTCGTGCAGAGCCACAGCGTCTCTGAGCGACAGGGCAAAACTGTCTTCCGTGGTTAAGAGGCTCAGTTCTCCTGCATAAGTCAGAGTCCCCACAGCGCGCCCGTTATCATTATGGGGCGCGCGAAAGAAATAGCGGTTACCTGCATCAATAAGAAAATCCTGATGAGGGTCTGCGGCCAGCTTTTCATCGAGGGCAGTGAGCGTTGCAACCGCTTGCCCTGAATCGTCTGAGAGTTGGGTAACTAACCTGTTGTCCTCGCGATGGCGTAGCAGAAAAAAAACGCCCTTTTTCGAAGGCCAGTCTGAAGCTGGTTCCCAGTCAATTTTTTCCGAGATGCTGCCTTGCGCAACCGGCCCAATAGCAAGTCCCATTGCACTGGCGACACCCGTATGGCAGTGCTCACCAGCCATGGACGCCAATTCATTGCGGAAGACTCCTGAAAAATCGACTTCTATAGATTCTGCGTTGGCGCGTTTTTTCTGGAATTTTAAGGCCGTTGCTTCCTTTAGCAACTCAATCAAACCAGCAGCCGGCCTCAACTCCGTAAAAAAAGCACCGAAGTCGTCAACATAGCCCATCTGCGTGCGGGCTATGAGGTTTCCCCGGCTAACGTACTCAAGGTTCAACCGAACAGACTTGCCTTCCGCCGGTTCCTCCTGCACCAGGATTGCAAGGCTGCTATTTTTCATCATTTGCGGCAAGATCATTCCTGATGAAACGCCATACTTTTTAATTGCAGCATCAGTGACATCGGATTTGATGCAGGCTATTGACATGATCTCAACATCATCGGTGACGGCAGCAAGTCTGGCAAACGGCGAGTCCTCCGAAACCCTTACGTTCCAGGATACCTCTTCGGCAGTGGCAACCGATGTAATCAAGATGCAGAGGATGGTGATTAGGATGGCGCTGGCATGCTGCATGACATTCTCCTGTTGCAACGCAGTATTAAACGGATTCAGACAGTATCGGTCCGGGTTTTACAGCCAGCTAAACCTAGTTGCCGAGAGTTTGATAACGGTTGTTGCCATAGTTGAGTGAGGAGAAAGTAAGCATCTCCTTCAAAGCGCCTTGCATTCTGTCGGGCTTAAGAAATTTGCGTGACGCTATGTGAATTCAGAGTCCTCGAACGCTAGCGGTTCCGGCGAAATTAAAGGGGGACGAGATTTTTTGGTCAGAATCTGATCATTCTTGCTGCTTGCACGGAAAGTCCGGCAGGCTGCTAGAGCGGCATTGATTCTGAAGTCACAAAATCCTCACCTCTTTCTTTCGCATACCCTCTAAGACGCTCTATTTGATCAGGTGTAAGATAATAAACGCGTTTTGCGCCTATCATAAAAGTAACCGCTATTTCGTTTAGGTTCCCTTCGCCTAGTGTTGTTCCAATACAACCACCACCCTTAAATCCTTGTTCGATAGCTGAATTTCTTGCTTTTTTTCGCTCTTCCATAGGCTTTCCGCTGTCTTCGCACGGCACAAACAATTCGCTTTCAGACCGGTCATTGCCTTCTTGAAATACATAGAGACGGCTTTCAGCGGAGGCTAGGCTGGCCAAGAAGAAACTGAAGACAAAAAGACCCAATAAAGTTCTCATCATAATGACTCCGTTCAGATGGATAAGCTTTCAGTATAGAAGGGAATCCAAAAAAGGTAACTCAACGGAGGTTTTTATAGCACCCAACTCATGCCTCCCACTTGTCCTGTAATCCTTATTACAGTGCATACTATTCAGAACCGTTACTCGGAAATTGCCAAGGAACGAACGGCTGTCCCGACGCCTGAACGCTTCAAGGTCTTACGAAAACAGTTGAACGAACACGAAGGTGCCGAGCTGTCGGTGGAGGTGCTGCTCAACGTATACACCGAACAGCGGACCGAGCTTGCTCGGAGAACAGTGGAGGTGATGGCAAAGACCGAATCAAACGATGAGCAATTGGTGGGCTTTGGTGCGCAATTGCAGAAAGAGATGGAAGATTACCCGGGAACTTGCCGTCGGTAGCAGTGAATGCCGCAGAATTAGTAATGCATCGGTAACCCGCTAAACCTTGTCAGAGCATCTCGCGACCCGCAGACGGCGAAGCCTCCCAGTCTTTGAGGTCCTTGAGTATCGGTGCCTGAGCATCACACTGATCCAGAAGCTCTGCCAACGTGTAGCGTCTAGTTGGTGCCATTGGGCAACCTGCAGTTTCATTGCGGATCGTTTCACGATCGGAAATTGGCTTTTGGTCACTCACGATGGATGGTCCTTTCGAAGCAAGATTTGCCCAAAGGAGCGAGGCGGATACAGGTCCCGTCTTTAAGATAAGGGTTTCCACGTGCATTGAGGCCCATACGTAATGATGAATGGTATTTTAGGATATAGTAGAAGGTACCCGTTTCTAGGAAGAGCATGACTTCATGCCTGAGCCGACTATTCGCTCCTATCAGCCGAGCCCCGTCCCCTCCGATCGAGAACAATCGCTATTGCTCAACTGTATTCCCAATACAGTTTTCGCCAATCATCGCATCTTCATTTCTCATGTTCGTGCGGGTATTCCCGGGCATTGGCTTGCCGGTATCATAGAGACTATGGATCAGGAGGAGGGCATCAACAACGCTCTGTCGATGACTTCCGATCAGTTGAGGGATACGTGCCAGTCGGAAACGCTGGATCCAGAGACAACAGAAGCTGTTTTGGACATCGCCAGAGTGCTCTCGCTGAGTATTTCAGTATGGGAATCTCAAGATTTGGCTGCCCAATGGCTGAAAAGTCCGGTTCCCGCGCTCACGGATCTGACGCCAATGAGTTTAATTGATTCCTTTGAGGGGCGACGTTGGGTCATTAGCGTTCTCAAAAAGATTGAATTTGGTCAGTTCAGCTGATCAGTATCGCCGTGCTCGGCAATTTCAGGGGATGGTTACGCTTCTTTTTGCTATGACCACAAAGCGGACCTTTTCCTGGGCCGCGTAACCCCGTTAGATCCTTTTCCAATTCACTGGAAAGCCTGACTCGATGGGAATATCTGGCGAGACACCAACGGGCGGAAAACTCTAATCAGCAGTGCAACTAAAACAGGGATGTTTACATCAGGTGTTAGATCAACACTATCTCCCAGTGAGGAATCTTCTGTAATCCCACCAGTATCAACCGGTCATTTTATGGTTGCGTTGTAAGTATAAATTGTCCGAAACGGACAATTTATGGTTTCAATACCAATAGACTGGATGTTTGAGAATAATGGTGGGCCCAGCAACACTCGATTCTTTTTGTGGGATAGAAAGTTCAGCGTTCGTGTACTGTCCGTCCGGTCTCCACTCGTCTATAGGCCTTTTGAAAGGGGCGGTGGGAGTTTAATCGTCCAACTGGCCAATCTTCAAGCACTCGGCTGGACTCGGGTTCTACCCCAGATAGCTCGGTCGCCTATCGACTAATTCAGTCGGGAAACAGTAATTCCGCAACTTTGACTAAAGTTGTGTTGCGGTGGCGAGCAATTGTCACAAACACCTTAGCCTCTAGCGCGAACGCATAAATGTCGGGTGGAGCTTTTAACCTGGGCGTTGCTAAAGCCAGACGGTCAGTAGCGAGGCGGGAAACTATATTCATTTCATTGGGAAAGAGATATCGATGTACATCTTCACGGGCAGAGAGTAATTCGGCATCGTTCAAATCGTCGCCGGCGTAGAGGATTTTCAGAGCCGCGGCATAGGCCGGTCCGTAAGACGAGTTCTCAATCGTTCTCTCTCGAAAGTCTGAAGCAGCAGCTCTATTCTCCATTGTCGCAATAATGAAAGCGTTTTCGTCGGCAGGGCATTGAAGTCGGTTAATAACCAAAAGAGATTCTGTCAAACCATCAAATACTGGCGGATCAATTATTTGAGCTGAAAGCGCGCACAAAAGCGCGAAGTTGCATATATTTTCATAAGGGTCACCCGTCTTAAACTCATAACCTCTAATAGCTCTTCGCCACTGACCAGTCCCATAGACATTTCTCAAGTCCTTTGTAACAACCTTAGCAATGTTACAATGTTTCCTGCTCATAATAGTAAGAGACTCTGAAGCAGTCGTCCTTTTAGCCTTTGTTTCCACCTCATTGGCGGTCATCTCGCCAAGCTCCTCAATTTCTTCTAGAGCCCGAAACGTGTTCTCCCCGTGGATGGCCTGGATTCCGAGGATGAAATTTACTAATTCCAGAACGGGTTCCTGCGCCGCAAAAGTTCTTAGCGGCCGCCAGCCGATGTAGCCTGCTTCCGGGTCATCGACATCCGCACTGACCCAACAAGATTCATCATGTTTTCCAATTACAAGTTCGCACAGTTCTATAGGAAGCACGCGACAATGACCTTCTCCTGAAAACATGCCAGTATCACAAAGGATAGCCTCGTCCGGCTTTGGCTTGCCCAGAACCGAATAGCAGGTATTCCAAATTCCGTTACGCTTCCCAGTCCTGTCGATAACGCACAGCCCCTCGTCCTCTTGTGCGGTGGCTGGGGTCGGCCTCGCGGTGATGGCGATTGAGGCTAGAGTTAAGATGAAGACTTTCAAAAGCAGAACATGATACTTATCGGCGCGAGTCATGACATGTTCCTTCAGATGGACTGGTGCTTATACTTTTTCTATTCTTAAAACATAATATAGCTTATAGGAGTTGGCAAAATACTTAGGGAGTCCTACTGGCAAGCCCGCCTGTGCCTGATTGACGGGACTGCAGGCTAACACTAGCGCAAGGAATGCAGTGCACGGAAAGCCCAACACAGTGCTACGAACTGTTTTTTTGCTCATATGACCTACGCAAACCATGGAATTGTGCTAAAACCGAGGCAAGAAGAGTTCCAATCGGTAACGACAGGGTCGTGGGCACGCCGGCCTCGGGCCAGGAAACCGTTCCCTACAAACAGGCAGTTGTCTTTACCCGCGTAGACGCAACCCCCGTGTGTCCCGACAGTCTTTTTTTATGAACGACTTCATTGAGGGGCTTGAGAAGAGCTGCGATACGCCTGACTGCATTTCCCGAAATCCCCCTTGATGGAGTAATAGGGAGCTGGCATTTTTGCAAACACCTCAGGGGGGGCAAAGAGATCGCGCGCAAGCGCTAGTCGCGCTAGGCCCCATCGTTCAGCGCAATCAGTACGAAGACAATGACGACCAGAATTACCAGTGCCTTCATTTTACTCATCCCTGGTTTCGGTCTGGGCTTGACCCCCTTGCCGCTCCCTTTGCCGTTGCCCCGTAAAGCCTTCCCGCCTGGGGTATAAAACTGCGACTGTGGGCACTTTGAGTTGTCGCAGGAGCCTCCCTGGATCAGTCCAGTCCCGCACACGCCACAATGGCGCCCTTCACGTTCTGCATATCTCGCCATAACAATGACCTCCTGTGATGTTTGATTACGGCAGGCTACAGCCACGATAGCGAAAACCCGTTTGCATATTCAGCGCCACACCCGAAAGAGTGGCGCGAAATCAACAAGGGAATGGCCGATTGGCTACGCCGATGTAAAGTATCTCGACACGGGGGAAGGCCCAAGCGCCCGAACCAACCTGGCAAGTAGCGTCCAGGTAGCGCACGCACGGTGACACATTGAGCCTCGGCGAGTTACCGCCAGCACCCGCCACAGAAGCCCATCGGTTTGCCCAGTGTCAGCATTCTTTACATGATAATTTCCAAATCAACTGGCCCTCACGTACAAGGCGATGAAGAATTACCGAAAACGCTATGCAGGTCCAATTTTTGCTGATCAATAACTGATCACTTTAAAAGGGGCGATTAACAACCCCAAGGATGCGAATATTTACGAAGGGGTTGTTATGAAAATCCAGCATAGTCGCTCGGTAAACATTGGATTGATTATCTTCGGTCTCGCGAGTCTAAGCGCTTGTGGCTCAGGTGACAGTGAAAAAGATAGTGGTAGCGGTGGCGGAAGCACTACTGGCTTCAGTGTAACTCCCACAGCCGGAGACAACGGCAGTATAAGTCCCGCAACGCCACAAACTATCGATCAAGGTCGCTCTGCCAGCTTCACCATTACTCCCGATAGTGGCTACAGCATTACCAGCGTTGACGGTACTTGTGGTGGGACATTGAGCAGCAATACTTACACCACTGAAGCAATCCATTCTGATTGCACAATTGTAGCTAGCTTTGGCTTGGTTGGGACGACGGCCCCTACACTTTCATTGGCGCCTCGGAGCGTCAAGACCTTCGCTTTTAGCTGGGCGGATGTCAGCGGTGAAACAGAATATCGTTTACTTGAAAATCCAGATGGGATGTCAGGTTTCTCGCAGGTGGCCACTATTGCGCAAGACGCCACCATTTATGACCTTGAGGTGTTCTTGCCTGGGCGAATTAATGCGAGTTACATACTACAGGCTTGCAGCAACAGCGGTTGCAATGATTCGGACCCTGTGTTCGTCAGCAGCACGCTGGCCACAGCTGTAGGCTACGTCAAGGCCTCTAACACCGGAACGGGTGACAGCTTCGGATCCAGCATAGCGCTATCGGCCGATGCAAACACCCTAGCAGTAGCGGCGTACCGAGAGGACAGCAATGCGACTGGAGTCGGTGGTGACCAAAATAACAATGAGATGAGTGATAGTGGCGCGGTTTATGTCTTCTCCCGCAAAGACGGCACCTGGTCCCAACAAGCCTATCTCAAGGCCTCCAACACCGACGAAAGAGAAGAGTTTGGCTACAGTATTGCGTTGTCGGCAGACGGCAACACTCTAGGGGTGGGCTCGCGAGCTGAGGCCAGCAACGCCACTGGTATAGGCGGCGACCAGGGCAACAACGATGCTCTTGGTAGCGGAGCTGTTTATGTCTTTACTCGCAGCGGCAGCACCTGGGCACAACAGGCATACATCAAAGCCTCTAATGCCGAGAAAGATCAGTTCGGCTTCGCCGTTTCGCTTTCAGCCAACGGCAATACTATGGCGGTTGGGGCGGCTTTAGAGTCCAGCAACGCCACCGGCATCGACGGCGATCAGAGCAACAACGAGTCCAGGTACGCCGGCGCTGTTTACGTCTTCTCCCGCAGCGGCAGCGCCTGGTTGCAACAGGCCTATCTAAAAGCCTCCAACACCGGCGAGGATGACAGATTTGGATCGAGCGTTGCGTTGGCGAACGATGGCAATACGCTGGCTGTGGGAGCGCCCTTTGAAGACAGCAACGCCACCGGTATAAATGGGGATCAAAGCGACGAAAGTAGTGGTTCCAGCAGTGGCGCTGTCTACGTTTTCAGCCGTAGCGGTACCAATTGGTCCCAGCAGGCTTACGTCAAGGCCTCCAACACCGGCGCGGGTGACGGGTTTGGCTCAAGCATTGCGCTTGCGGCCGACAGCAACACCCTAGCGGTAGGGGCGACTCGTGAAGATAGCAGTGCCATCGGCATAAATGGCGATCAGGGCAACGAAAGTGGCGCAACCAGTGGCGCTGTTTACGTCTTCAGCCGTAGCGGTACCACTTGGTCCCAGCAGGCCTACGTCAAGGCTTCCAACACCGGGCTGGGTGACATCTTCGGCAATAGCGTAGCGCTGTCAGCAGAGGGCGACGTTTTAGCCGTAGGAGCGCCTCAAGAGGATGGCAACGCCATCGGCATCAACAGCGATCAAAGCAATGACGGAGCCATCTTCAGTGGGGCGGTCTACGTGTTCATCCGAAGCGGCGAGGTCTGGTCCCAGCAGGCCTACGTCAAGGCCACAAACACTGAGAGGCAGGACTCGTTTGGATGGAGCGTTGCGCTGCCGGCCGACGGTAATACTCTTGCGGTAGGAGGGAATGTCGAAGACAGCAATGCCATCGGTATTGGCGGCGACCAAACGAACAACAGTGCCACTGGTAGCGGCGCAGTGTTTCTTTACTAAACGCAGGCGCGAGTTTGCGCTGCCTGTTCCGTTCGCCGGCCCACACCCAATTGGGAACAAACAAGTTACGCAGGAAATGATTTCTGGTGCATGGAGGCGGGTTGAAGAGGCTGCGTATCCTGTTGGTGGGATTTATTACTTGGGTTCTGCCCCGTTGCTGCGGGCGGTTATAAAACGGCGGACAGCCTTCTGTCCAGAGCAGCAACTCTTCATAGCATCCAGGGATTATGGAACCGCTCGATATAATCGAATACGTCGGCACGTGCCTTATCCAGAGTGCATTGGTGTCGGTGGGAGCACTAGCGAGGCTCTCCTAGTAGCCAACCTCACCCCGCAAAAAGGTCCGCTTTCCAATGGTTTCGACACAGTGACCACAAAGCGGACCATTTGCACCAATCACTATATGGCCTTTCAGGCCACATCCATACAGGTCGCGAGGGTGAGAGGCTGTCAGTATTATTTACACAAGTCTTAGATAGCTTACCTGTAATTTTCTACAGGTGTCTAAATTTTAAGCAATTTAGAATGCGTGGCACAACCTGTGCACAAAATCCTTTGTGAAAACCTTTTTGGAACCATAGATTTTGAGTAATGCCCGAGAATGTATACTCTTCAATTTAATCTTTTATAAGACTTATTTTAAAAGTTTTATTAAGGGATTGCATTATTTTATTGGGTCAAACTCCTCCCACTGGTAGATGTAAAAGCCAGGAAACACAAACACTAGTGCATAACTCGCTTTCAAGTAATAAGTGCAATCAATTACTACTTGATACCAAGGAGTTTTAGGAGGATGCAATGAGCGGCTTTCCAATGAGGGTTTTGCGATTAGGCGCGGTCATCGTGTTTTTAACTTGTGTTTTCCACGGGAGTCCCGCTTTTTCACAAGCTAAAAACTTTACATGCAGCGTCGAGACGCAGGCCGCAGAAAGCGTGCTGACGTGCCTAAATGAAAACGGAACACCCCTATGTGTCAGCGTAGTTGTCGCCTGATTATTTCAGAGGACAACCATGCCCCATTACTCACCGGAACGTAAGGAAGCCATTCTCCAAAAGATGGCCCCACCCCAGAGCTTGACCGTGGCAGAGCT